>Ga0163146_10000641_pt1 | contig 49925 bp, 45 predicted proteins | sample OliLakLV19MP7G1_FD_148648 | JGI IMG/M metagenome (GOLD analysis project Ga0163146, IMG submission 148648) | Freshwater microbial mat bacterial communities from Lake Vanda, McMurdo Dry Valleys, Antarctica - Oligotrophic Lake LV.19.MP7.G1 | ecosystem: Environmental > Aquatic > Freshwater > Lake >... | reverse complement strand
TGGCCAGGTTTTGCAGAGGAAAATCGGTTTTGCCGTCGTTGGCGGCATCAACCCAACTCTTCAGCCGGGCGTCATGGGTTTCGTTGATCGTGCTTGCGGACATCGGGGCAACCTGGCGTTGGCAAAAACAAGTCTGGCGCGACCTGCGAGGATTGCGATTCTACTTGCATTGACGCCTGTTTCGTATCGGCGTGGCCCGGCCTAACCACGCTTCCCCGGCCTGCCTGACCGGCGCATTTCCCCACTGGGTGCGCGGACCGCGTTGGCGGGTGGTCCGCGCCCGGTGGCCCAAAGCCCGATCCGAACCAGCGCCGGCAGCGCAGCGCTGGCCTGGCGTGCGGCAGGCCCGCCAGGCGCCGGCGCTATTTGCGCTCCGAGTCGCGGCTATCGCGCGGCGCAGGCGCTGTCGCCGGCCGCACTACCTTGGGAACCGCATTGGCCGGCGCTGATCCGGGCGCACTAGCGCCTGCGGAAGATCCGCTGTTGGCGGGAACTTCGGGCCTCGGCCGCAGGTGCGGAATTCCTGCGTAACCATCGTTGGTACTCTGCGCCAGATAGAGTACCGGCGGGGCTAAGTTTGACGCCACAACCCCGGCGCCTGCGGAGACTCCCGCTATTGTCGGCGCCGGCATTGCCATTGCCGCCGACATCAGGCCAGCGTGCGCCAGCGCGGCGATAGAAGCGGCGAGTTTGAGGTGGCAACCTGGGTTATGCGTGCTGGTTCGGTTCGGCATGGCTTGACTCCTGTGGCAAGTTGATTGGGCAGACCAGACGCTAACGCCATTCCTGCGGCTTGACAAGTCCGACAATCCGATCGGCATGATCGGCCAGGCAAGCGGTCGCCGTGTCAGCTGCAAGGCTGTGGGTGAGCGCGAACTTCGCGGCCTGCCTTCGCAGCCCCGCGTCCTTCCAGCCGCGCTCGAGCGCTCGTGCGATTTTGCGCTCATTGTCCTGCGGATGGACCCATAGCGCCGCTCCAAGGCGCTCGACGTTGTGCGCAGTGAGGGTCTGTTCATGGTTGGAAGGAAAGATCAACAGCGGTTTGGCCGCCAGAAGCGCTTCACATACCAGGCCGTGCCCGCCGTGGCACACCACCAGATCACAATCGGTCAGCGCCGCCGGAACCGGCAGGGGCGTGGCATGCCAAGCCAAGCCATAACCGGCCATCGCCCCGCGATCGCGCACCATTCCACCGGCGTAGAGCTGCACCTGGCCCGGCAAGCGGGCCAGGCTGGCCACGATGGCCTGGAAATTCGCGACCTCGGGCCTCAGGTAAGCGAGCACCCGCGGTCCCGGAACGTCATGCCATGCAAAGCCGAGCCCGTCGGCCATGCTGAAATGGCCGGCATAAGCAGATGCTCGCACCGCGCCATGATGATGATCCAGTTCGGGGTAGGTCGCCAGAATCGTGATGCCGGCCGCCTGCAATTCATCCACCTGCGCGATCGCGTCGCAACCATATTCGGCCAGAACCCTATTGACCGTTGCCACCACCTGCCTGTCAGCTGCCTGGATACGCCGCAAGTCGCGCGCGGCGAGCGGATCAAAAGCCGCGCCGCGCGGCGCTATCGTATAGCCGTCGCCGATGTGGACACAAGCAATCCCGCGGATACGCGCAGCCAGCAACGCCGTTGGCGCGAAATCCGCCACCAGCAATTGCGTCTCGCACAAGGCCATGAGGTCAAGCCATGCTCGCACCAGGCGAGCCAGCACCTGCGGATTGCCATAACCGGCGGCCGAAAGCAATATCTCTGCGTACGATCCGGTCTCCATGCCTTTACCGAGCGGCGCGCGCAGCAAAAACGGCGCCGGTATCAGCCGGGTACCGGCTCTGAAAAGCCCCGGACCCGGTGCCGCAACGTCGCGCACGGCGACCACCGGGCAGCCGCCGCGCTCGCCCAGCGCATGAACCCAGGGCGCAAGCCGGTGCGCATGCCCCAGGCCGCCACCCAGTTCGTTGGCAAAAAGGATCCGCAAGGTGATTTCGTTGAGGCAATCGACTCTATCGACAACTCGGCGTACCGACAACTCGGCAGCCCGTTCATCGGCTGTCGCTGGCCGCTTATCTCCATATGATTGCAGGACAAAACGGCCATAGTATCTTAGCGTCCGTGGATTCAGAAACGTTTCCGCACAGTGAGGATCAACCGTGTACAGCCGCAGACCATGAAGACAGTGCCGCCGTCGTTGTTGCATCGAGCGCCCAGCGCAGGGCCGCGCCGGACCTGCATCGGCCCGGCTCTTGGTGCGCGGGGCTTCACCATCATCGAGCTGATGATCGTGATGGTGGTGTTGGGCGCACTGATCGCGATCGCCGCGCCGTCGCTGCGCACCATGATCGTCGGCAATGCGGTGCGCTCGGTGACAGGCGACCTGCTCAGTGATATCGCGATGTCGCGCAGTGAAGCATCCAAACGCTCGCAACGGGTGGTCCTGTGTGCCAGCACCAACCAGAATACCTGTACCGGCTCAAGCAGTTGGGCGCTGGGCTGGATCTCGTTTGTGGACGCCGATAACAATGGCCAGCGCGATACGGTGGGCACCAACGAGCCCTTGCTGCGTGTCAAGGAGGCGGCGCCGACCTCGGTGCAGGTCAACACCAGCCCGGCAGGAGTCTCGGACATCCGTTTCAGGTCGATTGGCGTGATCGCCGCCGCCACGACCATTACGCTTTGTCCCGCCCAGAGCGGCTCGGGCGCGAGCGGGCGCACGATCGCCGTCAATGCACTCGGCCGCGTCCAGACCGTTACCGTCACCTGCCCCTGACCCCATGCGACCAACGCCAAAATCCGTCTTGCCGGCGCTCCAGGCCGGCTTCACCCTGATCGAGGTGATGGTGGCGATCGTCATCCTGTCGTTCGGGCTTTTGGGCGTGGCAGGCCTGATGGTCACTGGCATTCAATTTACGCACAGTGCGCAGCAGCGTACGATCGCCACCCAGTTGGCCTACGACATGATCGACCGCATGCGCTCCAACCAGGCCGGCGTGGCGCTGCCCGACAATGCTGCGGGCGGCGGCAGCTATCACCGGCCGATCGGCGATGTAGCCGCTGCAGGCAGCCCGTATATCGTGCCGAAAACCGCCTGCATCGGCAATACCGCAGCAGCGACCGGCTGCGGACCCGGCGATATGGCCGACCAGGATGCTTTTGAGTGGCAGCAGTCGGTGCGGGCGCGGCTGGGCAGTGGCGTCGCCGTCGTGTGCCGCGACAGTTCCAATTCCGCCGGCAGCTACAACGGTACCTTGATCACGCATGGCTGCAACGGCATCGGGCCCAAGTATGCGATCAAGGTCTACTGGATTGACGACCGCAGCAGTGTCGCAAGCGCCGGCCAGTACCAGGTGTTTTTGACCACTTTCGTACCATGATGCGCACCCATCCGCCTTTTGCCGCCGCGGCTCGCGGCTTCACCATCGTCGAGTTCATGGTCGCGGTAGCGATCGGGTTGATCATTTCCCTGGTGATCGGCCAGGTGTTCGTCGGTTCGCGGCAGAGTTTCAGCAGCCAGGACGATGCTGCGCGCATGCAGGAAGCCATGCGCTACGCGTCGCAAATCCTCACCCGCAACATTCGCCTGAGCGGTTATCGCAACAACTCGGGGCTCGACCCCAACGGCATTTTCCCCAAGGCGACGACGCCGGCGATCACCGGCGCCAACAATGTGGCCACCGCTGGCCTGCCCTTCGGCACCGATCCGGTGGCCCCGACAGCCGCGTCGCCGGTGGTGGTGCCAGACACCATCACCGTGCGCTACCAGGGCAGCGGCAGCGGTACGGCGGCCGACGGCACCATCGTTGACTGCATCGGCACTTCGATCGATTTCGGCTTCATGGCATCGAATACGTTCGGCATTCGCCCGGTGACCAAGCCCGATGGCATGCTGTCGAGCGCGCTTTTTTGCAGCACCGACGGCGGCACCACCTGGCCGCTAGCCAACGAGCTGATCGCCGACGTCGACAACATGCAGATTCTCTATGGCATCGATACCGACAACGACGGTTCCGCCAACGCCTACGTGCGCATCAATGATGTGGCCGACATCGACACCATTGTCAGTGTGCGCGTGTGGCTGCTGATGCGTTCTCCCACGGCATCGAACATCAACATCACCTCGGCCACCTTCACCCTGGCGGGCGTCAACTACACCTACAACGATCGTTTCGTGCGGCGCGTGCTCTCCACCACCATCAATCTGCGGAATCGCACCCTATGAACCAGCCATTGCGAGCGCGCGCAGCGCGCATCCCTTCGCGGCACCGCCAGTCGGGCGCCGTGCTGGTGGTGGCGCTGCTGTTCCTCCTGATCATCACCATGCTTGGCGTCACCAGCATGCAATCAACCACCGCCGAGGAGCGCATGTCGGGCAATGCGCGCGACCAGAATAATGCGCTGCAGGCAGCCGAAGCCGCCCTGCGTGACGCCTGGTATGACGTCAACGGCGTCTGTTCCCCGGGCGCCACGTCATGTGTACAGCGCGCGTCAGTGATTTCCGGCGCCACCGGTTTCGGCAACGCTACTGCAACCGCCGGTACCTGCTCGACCGACGGCCTGTGCCTGCCCAACGGGACGCATCCGAAATACACGCTGCTCGACATCAGCAACTGGAGCGCTGCCGGCGCCGGTGCGGTCAGTCCGATATCGCTGGGTACCTACACTATGGCTACGGCCGACACCAAGTTTCCGCAAGTGTCGCAGCAGCCGCAATACGTGGTCGAAGCCTTGTGCACGCCGGATTCAAGTTCCTCGTTGGGCGGCGTCGGCTGCCCGAAGTACTACTACCGCATCACCGCCCGCGGCTATGGCGGAAATTCAAATACGCAGGTCACCCTGCAGATGGTGGTGCGGCTCTGATCCGAGCCAGCGCCACCCGATCCGGAGAACCACGCCATGAGTATCCTTTCCCGAACCAGTGTGCGGCGCGCCGTTTGCGCGACTGTCGCCCTCAGCATGCTGCTGCAACCCTTGGCCGGCGCCGCCGCACAATTGAACCTGGTGAAGACGCCCCTGTTCGTGACCCCGCCGATCCCGCCGCTGGTGATGCTCGACATCTCCAAGGATCAGCAACTGCACAAGAAGGCCTACAACGACTATTCCGACCTTGACAACGACGGCAAGCTCGAAACCACTTATAAACACAGCATCGACTATTACGGTTACTTCGACAGCTACAAGTGCTACGACTATGTCGGCAGCAACGCGCTCGAAAGCTTGAGCCACTATGCACCGGCGTCATGGACTGCCGACAAATACTGCGACGGCAGCAAATGGAGCGGCAACTTCCTAAACTGGGCCACCATGACGCGCATGGACTCTGTACGCAAACTGCTGTTCGGCGGCTTGCGGCGGCAGGACAAGGACCCTTCTGCCGGCGGCTGGGCCTACGGCTCGACCACGCTTCTGGAGCGCGCCAACCTGCCGTCGGACGCCCATGCGTTCGCCAAATGGTACGGTGGGTCCGACGTGAACAGATTGTCGCCGTTCGGGGTGCAAACGGTGCCGACCAGTACCGCTACTGTGGTTACGGCCGCGGTAAACGTACAGGTCACGGGATCCGGTCAGGTGACGTTCACCAACATCCCGGATGCGTTTGCGGACAAATTGAGTCCGGGTGACCAGATTCGGGCCACCTCGAAAGACGTGATCGGCAGCAGTGGTAATTGCACCATATCCGGTCGGATCGTACACAAGGGCACCGGCGCCAACCCGACAATCCGGCTCTGGGTTGATGTAGGCGGCAGCTTTGTCGAGCTTGACTACACGACGAACAATCCGCTAACTGGTCAGCCGCCAAGAATCGTCGCCACTGCTGCAGCAGGCGCGCCGGCAGCGTTAAATTGCAGCGGTGGCACGCCTGCAATCACCGGCGCGACCCAGAGCACGCAGTGGTCTTTCGAGAACCTGAGCAGCACCGGCATCTCAATTTGCAATGTCACGCCAGGCACGGCCAACGGCGCCGGACGGTATTCGCACACCAACCAATTCACGCCGCGCATGCGGATGGTCAGTGGCAACTACGAATTGTGGGGCGCTAACGAACGTTGGCAGTGCCAATGGCATGACGACAGAAACAACCAGCAGGGCGGCTTTCTCCCAGCCCCTCAACAGCCCAGCAGCAACGGCAATCAATACGCTCTTTCGGGCCTCTCCGCCAGCGCGGATAATCCTGCCAACAGCACCGGGCGAACTTTTGCCAGCGGCGGCGGCGCGATCGAAAGGCGCTCGCTCGGCTTCGGGGTCGATGCCGGCGAGTATCGCGTAATGGTCGAGGCCTGCCACAACGATTTCTTTCCCGCGACCGCAGCATCCGGTTTCAAGACCACGGAAAAATGCAAGGCCTACGGGCAGGTCGATGGCTCAGGCAAACCCTTCTACAAACCGATCGGCCTCTTGCAGGTGTACGGCGACGATGGCCGCATCAATTTCGGCCTGATGACCGGCAGTTACAGCAAGAATACCTCCGGCGGTGTGTTGCGCAAGAATACCGGTTCAATGAGTGACGAGATCGACTTTGCCACCGGCGTTTTCAAGACCGGCCCGCCCAACGGCAGCATCGTCGGCACATTGAGTCGTTTGCGCATGTACGGTTATGACTATAACGACGGCACTTATATCGGCGCCGACGGCAATTGCACCTATCAACTGACTTCCTCGCAACTGGTCGACAACATGTGCCGTACCTGGGGTAACCCGATGTCGGAAATCTATGCCGAATCGCTGCGCTATTTTGCCGGCGCGACCGCGCCGACAGCGGCATTCCATACCACCGGCGACGCCACCCTTTTTCCGGCTTCCGGCATCTATCCGGCACTTAGTACCGCGACCTGGCCAAGCCCGAACAATGTGCTGACCAATGCCAACTATTGCGCGCCGCTCAATATCCTCGCATTCAATTCGAGCGTAAGTTCCAAGGATCACGACCAGGTCAGCGACCCGTTCAATGGCGCGATCGCCGCTTGGGCCAATCCGAAAACCGCCACCACATTCGTTGGTAGCAAGGAAGGTCTTTCGAGTGGCAATTATTTTGTCGGCAGCGACGGCACGACATCGAACGGCCTATGTGATGCCAAGCCTTCCGCCGGCGGCGGTATCTCTCTGGGTGAGGTGCAGGGCCTGTGCCCGGAGGCGCCGTCGCTCAACGGCACCTACCTGATGGCAGGCCTGGCGTACGCCGCCAAGACCAATCGCATTCGTACCGATCTGACCGTCCCGGCTACCGACAGGACCTCGCTCAAGGTCACCACGTATGGCATCTCGCTGGCCACCAACGTGCCGCGCATCGAGATCCCGGTGCCCGGCAGTTCGACCGGCCAGAAAGTGGTGATTCAGCCGGTGTATCGGCTGGATCGCGGTGCCGGCAATATCGGCGCAGGCGCGATCGTAGACGTGAAGATCGTGTTTCAGTCAGCTGACGGCACGTCAGGCCGCATGTACGTCAACTGGGAAGACAGCGAGCAGGGCGGCGACTACGATCAGGACGTATGGGGCGTGATCGACTATCGCTTCTCAGGCGCCAACCTGCTGGTCACGACCAACGTGGTGGCGGCATCGACTGCAAACCCGCAGGGCTTCGGCTACGTGATCAGCGGCACCACCCAGGACGGGCCCCACTTCCATTCGGGCATCTACAATTTCAACTACACGGATTCGACCAACATAACTGTCAGCAACGCTGCGGGGACGGTGCTTAATGGCGCTGCGGGCGTCATCAACGCCAGCGGCGGGTGCCGCAACTGTACCGCACCCGATATTGCGACCACCGCCACCTATACGATCTCCACCAGCGGATCGGCCCAGGCACTCAACGACCCGCTGTGGTACGCCGCCAAATACGGCGGCTTTATCGACAGCGGCAACAATGGCCTGAGCCCGGTACCCGATCTGTCCACCGAGTGGGACGTCGTCAACAACGCCACCGGTGCACCGGGCAGCGACGGCGTTCCGGACAACTACTATTCGGTGTCCAACCCGCTCGGCCTTGAAACCGCGCTCGACAAGCTTTTCGTGAGCATTCTGCAAACCTCGGCCGCATCCGCGGTGGCCGCCAACTCTTCCAAGCTCAACACCAGCACGCGTATTTATCAAGCGGTGTTCAATCCAAGCGACTGGAGCGGCAAGCTGCTGGCCTTTGGCGTCAATGCGACGACCGGCATTCCGAATACCACCGCCGACTGGGATGGCGGACAAGTGTCGCTCAACGCTGCCACCATCAGTCCTGGTGCGCGGCAGATCCTGACCTTCAACAAGGGGGTCAGCGGGACCAATCCGCGCGGCATCCCCTTCACCTGGCCCAGCAATCCGGCAAGTCCGCTTGCTGCGGAATTGAGTCCGGCGCAGATTACCGCGCTCAATACCAATCCCAACACCAATGCCGCCGATGGTCTCGGTCAAAAACGCCTGGACTATTTGCGTGGCGATGCTTCCAACGAAGGCCTGTCCGCAACCAATTTCCGCCGGCGTCCGACCACCAAGCTGGGCGATATCATCAATTCCAATCCGAATTTCGTGGGTCCTCCGTCCGCCGGCTATCCCGACGCCAGCTACAAGGCTTTCGCGGCGAGCAACGCGAATCGCAAACCCATGCTCTACGTCGGCGCCAATGACGGCATGCTGCACGGTTTCGAATCCGGTCTGACCGGCGCCCCCGGCGCCGAACTGCTCGCCTATGTACCAAGTCCGGTCTACCGCAATCTCTCGAAGCTGACTTCGCGTACCTACTCGCACGAGTATTTCGCCGACGGCTCGCCGGTGGTCGAGGATGCGTACATCGGCAGCGCCTGGAAAACGGTGCTGGTGGCGGGCCTCAATCGCGGCGGCCAGGGAATCTATGCGCTCGATGTGACCAATCCTGCGGGTTTTTCCGGCAACACCGGTTCACTGGTCATGTGGGAGTTCACCGATGCCGACGACCCCGATCTCGGCTACACCTTCGGCACGCCATCGATCCGCAAGATGTCGAATGGAAAATGGGCGGCGATTGTCAGCGGCGGCTACAACAATTCGCAGGGCACGGCGCAAGATCCGGCAGAAGTGCCGTGCGCTTCGGGCTTGGGCATCGTAGGCGATCCCTACCTGCCTGTCGGCTGCAGCACCAGCCTCAACGGCCGAGGATATATTTTTGTCATTTACCTCGACGGTCCGACCGGTACCAACGGTACGTGGCAACTAGGCACCGATTACTTCAAGCTCAGCAGCTCCAACGGGTCTGTGGGTACCCCGAACGGGATGGCGACGCCGCTGGCTGCCGATGTCAATGGCGACGGCATGGTGGACCTGATTTACGCCGGCGACGTGCAAGGAATGTTGTGGAAGTTCGACGTTTCGGCCGCTGCAAGCACCTGGATGGACGTGGGCAGGCGCCTCAACCTGTTTATCGCGGTCGACAGTCTTGGAAACCGCCAGCCAATCACCTCCGGCATTGAAGCGGTACTGCATCCAAGCGGAACCGGCGTCATAGTCTCTTTCGGTACCGGCAAGTATCTGGAGGCGACCGATATCAATCCGCCCGGACCCGCGTATCTTACGCAGAGCATTTATGGCATATGGGATCGAAGCTCGACGGTGAGCGGGCGCAGCGACCTCATGAAGCAACTGTTGCAGCCCGGAATTACCCCGATCGTCACGAACCCGGACGGTTCGGTAAGCCGCATCACGACCAGGCACCAGCCCAACTACGCCCCTTCGCCTTCGACCCGGGTCAATCCGCTGCACGACGGCTCGACGAGTCTTGCCGACAAGCTCGGCGCGACCAGCACGGATGCCACCGACGTCATCAACCACTCGGGCTGGTACCTGGATCTTTTCAACGGTGTCACTCCGGACCCGGTAACGGGCGAACGCATCATCTTCGCCCCGTTTGTCAGGAATGGCGTGGTGTTCTATTCGTCGCTATGGCCACTGGCCAATGCCTGCCTGGGATCGACCGCGGGTGACAACATCACCCTGATGATCACCACCGGTGCGCGCCCCGATGCCTCGGTGTTCGACTTGACCGGCGATCAACAGGTCAACGCCTCGGACATGGTGACGGTGGGCACCGATTCCTCAGGCAACGCGCTCAAGGTTGCAGTGAGTTCACGCCGTATCGACGGCGGCTCGGCGCAGCCGCCGACGCTGGTGTCGAAAGGCAGTGTCGACATCGGCTACCAGAACACCACCAGTGGCAACCTGGCCACGGGGGTGTACAGTTTCGGTCGCGGGCCAGGGCGGGTGTCGTGGCGCGAAATTCTCTATTGATGCGCATCTGAAAGGTACTTGTCATGTATTCCGCCAAACCGGAAGTCCGGCCGACACGCAACCCCTGTCGACGCCAGGCAGGCTTTTCGATCGTCGAACTGATGATCGTCGTGGCGATCATCGGCCTCCTGGCCGGTATTGGCTTGCCCAGCTACCGCGACTACGTGAACAAGGCCAAGCGCACCGAAGGCAAGGCGGCGCTGACGGCGGCGGCCGCACGCATGGAGCGCTACTACACCCAGAACAACTGTTACCCAAGTACCGCTTGTGGCAATCCAACCTCCGCCGATAGCGCAACCGCATTGACCAATACCGGCATTCCCGGCTTTTCGGGAGATGCGGCTAACAAGGCTGCCTACAACATCAGCCTTACTGTGACCGCGCAAGTCTTCACCGTCACCGCAGCACCGCGAGCACCGTTCACCGACCCCTTGTGCGGCAACTTGACGCTCGCCAATACCGGGCGCAAGTGGACCCAGAGCAACGGCACCTCCGACGACGCGGCGCGCGTTGAAGGCTGTTGGTAGCTTCGCGCTTGGCTCATCGACTCGTCTGCCCGGTGCAACGGTGTCTCGGGAGACTGCGGCAAGTCCGCGCGTAGCACTGTTTCGTTGGTTGTTTGTGTCGGCGCTTCTGCACTGGATCGTGATCGGATTCGGTGGCAGTTCTCCCCAGCGCCCGGGTGTTTCCGGCACCACGACAGTCCACGTCACGTTGCGTCCCGCTGCCAACACGAAAAGTGCGGCTGTAGCCGACCTGGGGCTGCTGCCGGCAAGCGAACCCGATGTTCGCAGGCGCCCGGCACCCCCCGCCGCCGGCCCAAACGAAGTGGTAGCCACGGTATCGGCCGGCGATCTGGTGCCCGATCGCCGTGCGCCACGCGAAGAAACCCGGTTGGAAGTTGCCCGTTTCGACCCCGCCGAGTACCTGCCGCCGTCGGCCGTCGAGCGCACCGCCCTGCCGGTCAACCAGGAGCTGTTCGATTTTCTTCCGCTGAGCGGCTTTCAGTCGGGCATGTGGCTGGTACGCCTGTTCATTGACGAGCGCGGCGACGTCGATGAGGTGGAACTGGTCGAATCCAGTGGGTCCCTGCGCAATGCCCTGGAGCTCAAGGCCATTCTGCGGGCCAACCGGTTCATGCCGGCCTTGCGATCCGACGGCCCGGTAAAAAGCCAGAAGATGATCGAAGTCAGCTTTGAGCCGGGACCGGAGGCGTTATTGACAACTCCCGTCCCAGTCCCTTCGGCAACGGGAAGGTGACGGTTTCGGCGATCCCGTCGAGGATGCGCACCCTGGCCACGCCAAGCTCGCGCAAGCGCTGAATCACTTCCTGCACCAGCACCTCTGGCGCTGACGCACCCGCGGTGACCCCAACCCGCTTTTTCCCGACAACCCATTGGGCACTCAATTGATCGGCGCGGTCAATCATGTAGGAAACCGTGCCCACCGTTTCAGCCACTTCACGCAGCCGATTTGAGTTCGAGCTGTTGGGTGAGCCAACCACAATCACCAAGTCGCATTTGGGCGCCATGAATTTCACCGCATCCTGCCGGTTTTGCGTGGCATAGCAGATATCGTCCTTCTTGGGCCCGCGAATCAATGGAAAACGTGCCTTCAATGACAGGACGATCCGTGCCGCGTCATCGACCGAAAGCGTGGTCTGCGTAACGTAGGCAAGACGCGCGGGATCGACAATTTCGAGCCCATCCACATCTTCGGCCGTCTCGACCAAATGCATGCCGGCTGGCGATTGGCCCATTGTGCCCTCGGCTTCGGGATGCCCTCTATGCCCGATCATCACGATCTCCAGGCCCTCCTTGCGCAACTTCAACACCTCGACATGCACCTTGGTCACCAGCGGACAGGTGGCGTCGAATACTCTGAAGCCGCGCTGCTGAGCGTCGCGGCGCACCGCCTGTGGTACGCCGTGCGCGCTGAAGATCAGGGTGGCTCCAGCCGGAACCAGAGCCAGGTCCTCGACAAAAACAGCGCCCTTGGCGCGCAGATCGTCGACCACGAACTTGTTGTGCACGATCTCGTGGCGCACGTAAATCGGCGCGCCGTGAATTTCCAGCGCACGCTCGACAATGCCGATCGCCCGCTCGACACCCGCACAGAACCCGCGCGGTTGCGCCAGCAGGACTTCCGCTTCATTGATCATGGTTCCGTCCCCATCACGGCTGCAACACGCCGATGATCTCGGCCTCGAAAATGATGGTGCGACCGGCAAGCGGATGATTGAAATCGAACACCGCGTAGCCATCCGCCTTTTCAAGCAGGGTACCTGCGAATTGCGCCCCGGATGCATCGGTAAACGCGACCTTGGCACCGACCTCCTCTTCGAGGTCACGCGGAAGGGCGGAACGAGCGATTTTGTGCACCAACTGGGGATTGCGCAAGCCGAATCCGGCCTCGGGCTCCAGGGTGAAAGCGCAGCGCTCGCCGGCGCGCATGCCGATCAGGCAGCGCTCCAGGGTCTCCGCCAATTGACCCGCTCCGAGCGACAAGGTCGCGGGATTCATGCCGAAGGTGCTCACCGCTTCGGACCCATCGGGCAGGCTGACGCTGTATCGCAGGGTCAGGTGACTGCCCGGCCCCACCAAGGTGTCAATGTCTTGCATCGGCTATGCTTCGCACAAGTTATCGCGACCGGGATTGTAAGCCAAGCATGCCAATTTCCGACTGGCCGGAAGACGAGCGACCACGCGAACGTCTGTTGCGCTCGGGTGCCGGCGTTCTCAGCGACGCCGAATTGCTGGCAATCTTCTTGCGCACCGGCGTACGCGGCCAGAGCGCGGTCGATCTTGCCCGCTCCCTGTTGCAGAAGTTTGGCGGTCTCAATCAGTTGTTCGCCGCCCAACGCGCGCAATTCGAGTCGGTATCCGGCATGGGCGACGCCAAGTTCGCCCAATTGCAGGCGGTCATCGAAATGGGCCGCCGCGCACTCAAGGAGGACCTTGCCATACGTACCAGCCTGGCCTCGCCGCAAGCGGTCAAGGACTACCTGTGTCTGAGTCTGGGCGGTCTCGAGCACGAGGTATTCATGGTGCTGTTCATGGATGCCCGCAACCGACTGCTGGCGGCGGATCAGCTTTTTCGTGGCACGCTGACACAAACCAGTGTTTATCCGCGTGAAGTCGTGAAGCTGGCGCTTGCTCACAATGCGGCTGCGGTAATCCTTGCGCACAATCACCCTTCCGGTGCGCCCGAACCCAGCCAGGCCGACCGCTTCCTGACCGAAAGCCTCAAGCAAGCCTTGGCGCTGGTCGATGTACAGGTACTCGACCACATTATCGTAGCGGCGCGTCAAGCCACATCGTTTGCCGAACGCGGATGGTTGTAATCGGTGGTACGGCAGTGCACGCGCGCGAAAAAATTGGACGATTACCGGTTTTCGAATAGAATAGAGGGTTACGCGGGAGGCATGCGGTTTTGCAGACCGCCCGCAAATCTGGTCCGGCACGGGCGTAATCTCCTGGTAGTTCCCCCGCAGCCGCTTTCCGAACAAATCACAGGAGTCGATTGATGGCAAAAGTTTGCCAAATAACGGGCAAGGGCCCGATGGTGGGGAACAACGTGTCCCATGCCAACAACAAGACCAAGCGGCGCTTCTTGCCGAACCTGCAATACCGGCGCTTTTTTGTTGAAAGCGAAAACCGCTGGCTGCGCTTGCGCGTTTCGTCCGCCGGACTGCGCATCATCGACAAAAACGGCATCGACGCGGTTCTGGCGGACCTGCGCGCGCGCCGTGAAATCTAGGGAGCCTGCAAAATGAGAGACAAAATCAAGCTTGAATCAACTGCCGGCACGGGCTTTTTTTACACCACGACCAAGAACAAGCGCACCACGCCTGAAAAAATGGAAATCAAGAAGTTTGATCCCAAGGTGCGCAAGCACGTGATTTTCAAGGAAACCAAGATCAAGTAGGCACTTGCGCAATCGCATGAAAAAAGGCCTCGCTGCGCGAGGCCTTTTTTATTCGGTCTTTACGGAATCGCCCATTCGATTCCGTAAAGAGCCTTTTTATTGACTTGCCGCCGGGGCGCTTATGCCCCCAGCGGCAAGGCGTAACTGCGCAACCTCAACGAGAACTCCTCAAGCGCCCGAATACCACTTGCTTCGGCGCGCGCGCACCAATCCTGCAGTTCCTTGAGCAATTGCTCGCTGGTGGCAGTCGAGCGCTCCCACAGCGCGATCAACTCCTCGCGCATGGCGTAAATCTTGGCCAGCACGGCATTGTCGTCGAGCACGGTCTTGAGATTCGCCTTGTCGGCCTCGCGCAGTTCGCTCGCATCCTGGTGCAAAGCGCGCTTAATCGCCTCGACCCGCGCACGCTCAGCCGACGCTTCCTTGAGCTTGGCCAGTTCCTCACGCCACACCAGTTTGAATGATTTCGCGTAGCGCGCCATCACGTCGTATCGATTGGCGATCACCGCTTGCAGGGTTTCCATGTCGACCGCCGCTTTGGCCGCCACAAACTTGGGCGTAGGTGCGATCTTCTTGACGCGCGCCAGGCCGCAAGTCTCGAGGATGCGGATGTACATCCAGCCGATATCGAACTCATACCACCGGTTCGACAACTTGGCCGATGTGCCAAAAGCATGATGGTTGTTGTGCAATTCCTCGCCGCCGATCAGGATGCCCCACGGCACGATGTTGGTGCTGGCATCGGCCACCTTGAAATTTCGATAGCCGAACCAGTGGCCGATGCCGTTGATGACGCCGGCGGCCCAAAACGGAATCCACGCGATCTGGGTGAGCCACACCAACGCGCCGGGAATCGCGCCCAGAAGCACGATGTCGATCAGCAGCAGCAGGGTGACGCCAAGTTTTTCGTGCCGAGAGTACAGGTTCTTTTCGATCCAGTCGTCCGGTGTGCCATGCCCGTAGCGCTCCATGGTTTCCCGGTTGCGCGACTCCCTGACATAAAGCACCACACCAGTCCACAGCACGGCGTTGATACCGTGAATCTGCGGGCTATGCGGATCCTCCGCCGTTTCAACCTTCGCATGATGCTTGCGATGAATGGCCGTCCATTCCTTGGTGATCATTCCGGTGGTCAGCCACATCCAGAAACGGAAAAAATGACTGACGATCGGATGCAGGTCAAGCGCGCGATGCGCCTGGCAACGATGCAAATAGATGGTCACCCCGGCAATGGTGATGTGGGTCAAGACCAGCGCGAGTCCGACGAGCTGCCAGAAGCTCAAATCAAACACGCCCGAAAACAAATCCATGAAGCTCTCCCTGTGAGTAAATCGAGTCACACCCGAAACACGGCGAATAACCTTAAATTGTACGCGACTTCGCCGCTTTTTCGGCTGCCAAGGCGCAGGGTCTGCAGAAAAACTGTCGAGTTACGCCAGTACACCACATGACCCGGGCCATTGCCATCTTGGTTGCCCCAGCCAAGAGCGCGTCAGAACCCCGGCTATTTCCTTGCATGCCCCGGGGTGGCCGCAACTCAATCGGTCGCGCGAGCCGCTGCCCGCAAAAGGCGGACCTCGCGTTGCGGATACGGAATACCGATGCCGGCGGCCTGAAAGGCCCGCCAGATCGCGAAGTTGAGATCGGATCGCATGTTCAGACTGCCTTGTTCCGGGTCACTGATCCAGAAGCCCATTTCCAGTTCGAGACCGTCGGCACCAAACTGCCGCAACAGCACCGCAGGCGCAGGTTCGGCAAGCACCCGCGGATGTTCGGCCGCAGCACCCAGCAACAAACCCTTGACCATCTCGAGATCGCTGTCGTACGCCACCACCAATTGAACCGAAAGGCGATTCTCGCGCGTGGTAAACGACAGATTGGCGACCGGCGAATTGACCAACATCTCGTTGGGAACGATCGCCTCGGTTCCGTCGAGCGATTTGAGCACTGTAAAACGCGTGTTGATCTGCGTCACCGCGCCACTGTATTTGTCGACACTGATCATGTCGCCGATCCTGATCGAGCGATCGAGCAGGATGATGAAACCAGCGAAATAATTGCTTGCGATGCGCTGCAAGCCAAGCCCCAGGCCCACACCCAGCGCGCCGCCGAATACGGATAACACCGTGAGGTCGATGCCAACCAGGGACAGACTGACAAGCACCGCCGCGAAAACCAGGAGCGCCTTGACGAACCGACCCAGCGCCACGCGGAACGACATGTCGAAGGACTCCGCAGTCATCAGGCGCGCTTCCAGCATGGCCGCCGCCCAAAGCGAGACCAACAGCGTCAATGCCACCGAGAACAGCGCATGCAACACCAGCAGTAGCGAGATCCGCTGCTTGCCGAGCGGAAACGTGATTTGTTCGAGAACCGCTGTCAATTCCGGCAGCAATCCCGTGAAATGCAGGGCCACGCCAAGCCAGACCAACAACGTGACCCAACGCTCGCCAACTGCCAGCATGCCGCCCGCAGCCACGGCATGCCGCAACAGGTACACCACGCCGCGAATCGCCGCCAAAGCGAACAGCAGCGGAACGGCGACATGCAACAGGTTCACATGCTGAAAATGCTTGAGCACCAAACGTGCGACCAATACCAGCGCTAGCGCCAATACCGGAAACAGCAGGCGATCAAAGCCGCCGCCGACAAACTGCATCGGCCGTCCGACACGCCGCCCCAGGGCCTCGCGCGCGGCCATGCGCAGCGCCAGGCGCTTGCGCAGGTTCGATGCCAGCCACCATGCAAGCCCCAGGCACAGAACCAGGGTCGCAATCTGCCAAAGCACGCTCGGGTTCTGCAGGTCTTTCCAAAGATCGGCCAGCGCCGCCAGCATCGGGGTATTTTTCATTGCTTCGTGTATGGCCTGGCGTCGACCTGGTGGCGTTCCCAGTTCATCCGGTAACGCCCGGCAAGTGCAGTCTGGCCGCGCATGATCAGCACATTCTCGGCGTTGCGACGTTGTGCCGCGAAGCTCCAGTTGTACGACCCTGTGATCACGGTACTGGTCGGCAGGTCGGCGTCGATCACCATGACTTTGTTGTGCGCGCTCTGGTAACGCTCCTCGACGAAAACCGGGATCCCGGCGGCGGCCAGCTCGGGAATGCGCCCGCCCTCGAGACGCCGCGTCTCTGCGGCATCGACGGTCACGCGCACGTCGATGCCACGCCTCTTGGCATCGATCAGCGCCCGCGCGATGGGGCGGCTGGTGAACGAAAACGCCTGCACCAGCACTTGTCGCTGCGCCGCGCGCAAACTGGCGACAATCGCGCCTTCGATATCGTCCCAGGGTGAAAAAAGCGCTTGCGCCGAGCCACCCGCCAGCGCAACAGTGCCCGGCACCGCTGCCGTTTCGCGGGCGGCGGCAAAGCCCGGCAGCAGTGCCAGCCACGCCAGCAGCCAGAAGGCCGCGTCGCGTGCCTTCATTTTCGGCGCTCCAGCACCATCGCGTAGAACCCATCGGTGCCATGCGTGTGCGGCAGCAACTCGAGCGCATCGCCTGCGCCTGTATCGAGCTCAATCCCGCGCCGCGCCAGCACAGCACGTGCCGCGACCGCCTGAAAATCGACATGCGCAGCAAGGAATTGTTCCACCACTGTCGCGTTCTCTGCGCGCAACAAGCTGCAGGTCGCGTACACCAGCGTGCCGCCCGGCTTGACCAGGCGCGCCGCACCAGCCAGGATCGCCAACTGCTTGGCCGCCAGTTCAAGCACGTCTTCCGGCGTCTGGCGCCACTTGAGTTCGGGGTTGCGCTTCAAGGTACCCAAGCCGCTGCACGGCGCATCCACCAACACGCGATCAAGCTTGCCTGCCAGCCGCTTCACGCGCAGGTCGTTCTCCGACTCGATGCGCACCGGGTGCACGTTCGACAAGCCGCTACGCGCCAAACGCGGCTTGAGCTTGGCCAGGCGCGACGCCGACACATCGAACGCGTACAGCCTTCCGCTGGAGCGCATCAAGGCACCCAGCGCCAGGGTCTTGCCGCCGGCGCCGGCGCAAAAATCCGCCACCATCTCGCCCCGACGTGGCGCCACCAGTTCGGCAAGCAGTTGGCTGCCCTCGTCCTGCACCTCGACAATCCCTTCGAGAAACAAGGGATGGCGCTGCAGGGCCGGCTTGCCTTCGACGATCAAGCCGTGCGGCGAATAACGCGTCGGCTTGGCCACAACGCCGCTTTCCTCCAGCCGCGCAGTGGCCGCCTCGCGCGTAGCCTTGATCAGGTTGACCCTCAAGGTAAGGGGGGCGGCCGCCTTGAGCGCCTGAGCCAGCCGGGCAGCCTCCGGCGCCCCGCGTTCAGTAACCAGCGCCGCCCACAACCAATCCGGCAGGTCGTAACGTATCGGCTCCGGCAGGTCTTCCAGCACCATCGCCTTGACCCGCGCCACCAGCGCCGCCTCATCGCCGCGCAGCACGTGCTCGAACTGCTTGAGATTCAAGCCGCGCACCCGCGCCAGCGCGGCCAGCGCCAGTTCGCGCGGGTACTCGCTGCCCGCGCCCACCGCCAGGCTGCGACGATTGCGCAGGACCGCGTAAACCGTCTCGGCGATCATGCTGCGGTCGCCCGAGCCAAGCTTGGGATTAGCGCGGAAATACTCCGAAAGGCTGCGGTCGGCGGGCAACCCGGCGGGCAGTACGCCAGCCAGGGCACGCACAGCATGCTCAAACGCAAAGCCTGTCAAGCGCGCAGCCATGTTCATTTTGACGACATTGCCTCTTGTGTGCCTGCAACCGCGCAAGGTTCGCCCGGCGCGGCGTTGCCAATGCGCGATCCCTCGGCCAGCACCGCTTGGCAGGCATTGGCATCGCTCACCTGCACTATGCCGCCCTCGGTTCGCAATTTGCCGGCAGCGATCCACGCCAGGGCCTGCGGGTAAATGACATGTTCCTGCGCCAGGACACGGGCCGCAAGGCGCGCCTGGTCATCGTCTGGAAGAACCGGGACCACCGCCTGGATGATGATTGGGCCGTGATCGAGCTCGGCGGTAACAAAATGAACGGTCGCGCCGTGCACCTTGCAGCCCGCGGCCAACGCACGCGCATGGGTATGCAATCCGGGAAACGCCGGCAACAGCGACGGATGGATGTTGACCAGGCGCCCGGCGTAACGCCCGACAAATGCCGCAGTGAGGATGCGCATGAAACCCGCCAGAACCACCAGAGAAGGCGCGAATCGGTCAATTTCACGTGCCAGCGCCGCATCGAATGCCTGGCGCGTCGTGTGCTCACCATGCGGCACCACCAGCGTCGGAATGCCATGCGCGGCAGCGGTCGCAAGTCCGCCGGCATCGCTCCGATTACTGATCACCGCTGCGATCTCGACCGGGAGAAAGCCACCGTCACGCGCACGAATCAGGGATTCCATGTTGCTGCCACGGCCGGAAACAAGGATGACAACGCGCAGCACGGTCAGCTTTCCAGGTGAGGTTGGAAGAGCCCGCAATTCTACCGGTTTGCGCTGCACAAATCGCTATAATTCAAGGCTTTACGTTTTCGGGCAGACCCTGCATGCTGATTTATCGCGGGTTGCCGCGGGCATCCGCGTGCACCTCACATGTGGTCACAATTGGCAATTTCGACGGCGTCCATCTTGGGCATCAGGCCATTCTTCGCCAATTGCGCGCGGCCTCGCTGCGTCTGGCGATTCCTTCATGCGTCGTCAGCTTCGAACCACATCCGCGCGAGTTTTTCTCTCCCCATTCAGCGCCGACCCGGCTTACCTCGCTGCGCGAAAAATGCTCGCTGCTTGCACAGTACGGCGTCGCCCGTGCGCAAATCTGCCGCTTTGATCACGCGTTCGCGCGCCTGACTGCGGACGAGTTCATCGATCGCGTTCTGGTGCGGGGGCTCGGCACCCGTTGGGTCATGATTGGCGAAGACTTTCGCTTCGGTGCCAAGCGCAGCGGCGACTTCGCCGCACTCAAGGCCGCCGGCAAGCTTGCCGGATTCGAGGTCCACGCAATGCCGACTGTGGTTTCTCCTAGGGCGCAGAGCAACTCAGCCCGGGTGTCGTCCTCTGCCCTGCGAGAGATGCTTGCCGCCGGTGAAGTCGAACTGGCGCAGGCCATGCTGGGGCGCCCGTACAGCATATCCGGCCGGGTGATGCACGGCGACAAGATCGGCCGCACACTCGGGTTCCCGACCGCCAATGTGCAACTGCGCCATCAACGTCCGCCGGCGACCGGCATCTACGCCGTGCGCGTTTTCGGCTTGGGCAACACCCCGTTGGAAGCGGTAGCTTCGATGGGCATACGCCCCACGGTCACCTGTTCCGGCGAAATGCGCCTTGAAGTGTTCATTTTCGATTTTTCGGATCAAATCTACGGCCGCCAGGTACGCGTCGACTTCCTCAAGAAACTGCGCGACGAGGAAAAGTACACGGATCTGCAAACCTTGAAGCGCCAGATCGCCCTGGACTGCGACGCCGCACGGGCATTCTTTGCAGCAAGTCCGACCTTGCCCTACTCAAAGCCCGCTTAACGCCCCCATCGATCGCTCCCTCAAGTCTTATGGCTGATTACAAGAACACCCTGAATCTTCCGGATACACCGTTTCCGATGCGTGGCGACCTGGCGAAGCGCGAACCGCTGCGTGTTGCCCTGTGGCACGACAATGGCGCCTACCAGGCCATCCGGGCGGCTTCCCGGGGCCGACCGAAATTCATTCTGCACGACGGGCCGCCCTATGCCAATGGCGACATCCATATCGGACACGCAGTCAATAAAGTGTTGAAGGATGTGATTGTCAAGTCGAAGTCCATGGCGGGATTCGATGCGCCCTACGTGCCGGGCTGGGACTGCCACGGCATGCCGATCGAGCGCGAGATTGAAAAGCAGCACGGCAAGAACCTCGCGGTCGAGAAAACGCAGAGCCTGGCACGTGCCTATGCCGCGCTGCAGATCGAACGGCAAAAAGCCGACTTCATGCGCCTGGGCGTGCTGGGCGAATGGGACACCCCCTACCAGACCATGAATTTCAAGAGCGAGGCCGACGAGATTCGCGTGCTCGGCCGGATTCTTGAGAGAGGTTATGTCTACCGCGGCTTGAAACCGGTCAACTGGTGTTTCGACTGCCAATCCGCGCTCGCCGAAGCCGAAGTCGAGTATCTCGACCGCAAGGATGTGGCCATCGACGTCGGCTTCCCCTTTGCCGAGCCCGCGAAGGTGGCGGCAGCCTTCGGCCTCCCTGCCTTGCCGCGAGCGGATGGCGCGATCGTCATCTGGACCACGACGCCCTGGACCATACCGGCCAATCAGGCGCTGAACCTGCATCCCGATTTCAGCTATGTCCTGCTTGATACCGCAAGGGGCTTGCTGATCGTGGCCGAGGATCTGGTAGCCTCCTGCCTCAAGCGTTGGGGCTTTCTCGCAGAAGATTGCAGCGTGGTCGCGAAAACCCGTGGTGACGCACTTGCCGGCATCTGTTTTCGCCACCCGCTGGCAACAAGCGACGCTGGTTTCGACCGCACCTCACCGATTTACCTGGGTGACTACGTCACTCTCGAAACCGGCACCGGCATCGTCCATTCGGCGCCCGCCTACGGGGTCGAGGACTTCTTGTCATGCAAGGCCCATGGCATGTCCGACGATGCGATCCTGACGCCGGTACAGGCGGACGGCAAGTACGCCGCCTCGTTGCCGCTGTTCGGCGGCCTGTCGATCTGGGACGCCAACCCGAGGATCACGGCCGTGCTCGAAGCCGCAGGCACCCTGCTCAAGCAGGAGAGCAACGAGCACAGCTACATGCATTGCTGGCGCCACAAGACGCCGATTATTTACCGCGCCTCGATCCAGTGGTTCGCGGCAATGGACACGCCGCCCGGATTCGGTGCCAATCGTCCGCACGAATCGCTGCGTGCAACCGCCTTGCGCGCGGTGGAGGCAACGCGCTTTTTCCCCGCCTGGGGCAAACAGCGCCTGCACAGCATGATCGCCAACCGCCCGGACTGGACGCTCTCGCGCCAGCGGCAATGGGGCGTACCGATGCCTTTCCTGGTGCACCGCGAATCCAATCAACTGCACCCGCGCACCCATGACCTGCTCGAAGCGGTGGCCGTTCGCGTCGAACAAGGCGGCATCGAAGCATGGCAAACACTCGATATCGCGCAAGTCGCGGGTGCCCTGGGCATCCACGATAGCGCCGACTACGTGAAGATCAAGGACACCCTGGATGTCTGGTTTGACTCCGGCTCGACCTTCCAGACCGTGATGGGCGGCCCTGGCGGCGAGACCAATGGCATGGGCTCGCATGGACCGCAGAGCCGCTTTCCGGCCGATCTGTATCTTGAAGGCAGCGACCAGCACCGCGGCTGGTTCCACTCCTCGCTGCTGGTCTCATGCATGGTCAACGGTCGCGCACCTTATGCCGGCCTCCTGACCCACGGCTTTGTGGTCGACGGCCAGGGCCGCAAGATGAGCAAGTCGGTGGGCAACGTCATCGCGCCGCAAAAGGTGAGCGATACCTTGGGCGCGGAGATTTTGCGACTGTGGGCGGCGTCGACCGACTATTCCGGCGAGTTGTCGATTTCCGACGAGATCTTGAAACGTGTGGTGGAAGCCTATCGGCGCATCCGCAATACCCTGCGGTTCTTGCTCGCCAACACCAGCGATTTCGATCCGCAACGCGATGCCATGGCCCCTGTGGAGTGGCTCGAAATCGATCGCTATGCCGTCGCGCGCGCCACCGAATTCCAGGCCAGCGTCCTGGAGGACTACGCGCGCTTCGAGTTCCATCTTGCGGTGCCAAAAATCCAGACCTTTTGTTCCGAGGATCTGGGTGGCTTTTACCTTGACATCCTCAAGGACAGGCTTTACACCACCGCACGCACCGGTGCCGCGCGTCGCTCGGCGCAAAATGCCTTGTGGCACTTGAGCCAGAGTCTGCTCAAACTGATCGCGCCGATCCTGTCGTTCACCGCCGAAGAGGCATGGAGCGTCGTGCAACCGGGCCGAGCAACGATCTTCGCCGACACCAACCATGTGTTTCCGGCAATCGAAGGCGCAGCGCCCCTCATCAGCCGCTGGAGCGCATTGCGGGCTGTGCGCTCCGAGGTGCAGAAGGTACTGGAGGACGCGCGCGCCGCCAAGGCGATCGGCTCGTCGCTGCAGGCGGAGGTCGAGATCGTCGCCAGTGGCGACAGGCTCCGTTTGCTCAAATCTCTGGACGACGATCTGCGCTTTGTGCTGATCACCTCGAAAGCCCGTGTCACGGTCGGCGCCGAAAACACCAACCTGCAGATTGATGTCAAGGCCAGCGGACATGCCAAATGCGAGCGCTGCTGGCACTATCGAAGCGATGTCGGCAGCCATGCGGAGCATCCGGACATTTGCGGTCGCTGTGTCGCCAACCTTTATGGTGCGGGTGAACCGCGACATTTCGCGTGACAGGGTCCAGTTTCAACTGGCGCCTGGCCGCAATCCTGGCGCTCGTCATCGTTGGCCTGGACCAGTGGAGCAAACAGGCGGTCAGCGCCGCCCTGCGCTACGGCGAATCGGTGGCAGTCACGCCGTTTTTCAACCTGGTGCTGGTTTACAACAAGGGCGCGGCATTCAGTTTTCTGTCCGGCGCGTCCGGCTGGCAGCGTGAATTCTTCATCGGACTCACCGCTGTGGCGCTGATGGCGATCGTCTGGCTGATCCGCCAGCATCGCAACGAAATCATTTTCTGCTGGGGCCTGGCCCTGATCGCCGCGGGCGCGGTGGGCAACCTGATCGACCGCGTCGCGCATGGCCACGTGATCGATTTTCTCGATTTTCATGCCTTTGGCTGGCACTTTTGGGCCTTCAATCTGGCCGACTCGGCCATCACGCTGGGGGCCTGTTTTCTCATCATCGACAGCTTCAGGCCGCGTCCGGAAGGCGGGGCATGAGGCGCCGGCTTCCCGTACACTTCCATCTTTGGCGTCTCGCTGTCGGCGAACGCTGTTGATTGCTTTTCTGCACACGCCGGGAAGCGCGTGCGGCACATCTCACTTTACTGATGGATAAACGCATCGTTCTGGGCATTACCGGAGGCATCGCCGCCTACAAGAGTTGCGAGCTGGTGCGTTTGTGCGTCAAGGCGGGCTTCGCCGTCGATGTGGTGATGACCGAGGCGGCGACGCGCTTCGTGACACCTGCTACCTTCCAGGCCCTCTCGGGCCGCCCGGTGTGGACCGACCTGTGGGACACACGCGAGCCCAGGAGCATGGCCCACATCGAACTCACGCGCAGCGCAGCCGCCATCGTGGTCGCACCAGCCAGCGCCGATTTCATGGCGCGAGTCGCAAACGGGCTGGCCGACGACCTGCTATCCACCTTGTGCCTGGCGCGTCCGGCGGAATGCCGACTGCTGCTGGCACCGGCCATGAATGTGGAGATGTGGCAACAGTTGCCCACCCAGCGCAATCTGCGGCGACTGCGCGAAGACCAGGTGAGCATTCTAGGACCTGGCAGCGGTGCCCAGGCGTGCGGTGAGAGCGGCGACGGCCGCATGCTCGAAGCACAGGAGATCATGCCGCACATCGCCGCACTGGTGATTCCGAAACTGCTGCGTGGCAGGCGCGTGCTGGTCACCGCCGGACCGACCGAAGAGCCGATCGACCCGGTGCGCGTGATCACCAACACCTCTAGCGGCAAGATGGGCTACGCCGTTGCCCAGGCCGCCGCCGATGCCGGTGCCGCAGTCACCCTGATCTCGGGACCAACCGCGCTCGACACACCGGCCGGTGTGACGCGCGTTTCGGTGCAGACAGCACGCGACATGTTTGCTGCCGTCAAGCAACAGATCGACGGCAGCGACGTGTTCATCGCGGTAGCCGCAGTGGCTGACTACTACGTCAGGCAGTACAGCGAACGCAAGCTCAAGAAAGACGAACACCATCCGGCACTGACCCTTGAACTGGAACAGAATCCGGACATCCTGAAGTGGGTGGCGGAGCTGCCCAGGCCGCCGTTCTGCGTGGGCTTCGCCGCCGAGAGCCACGACGTGATCGAAAACGCCGAAGCCAAGCGCAAACGCAAAGGCATTCCCCTTTTGGTCGCCAACCGCGCACAAGACGCCTTCGGCCGCGACGACAATGAAATCACGTTGATCGACGACAACGGCCGCCACCCGCTGCCGCGCGGCTCCAAGGTCGATCTGGCCCGTGACATCATCATTCATCTGGCCGCACTGCTGGACACCTGAGCCGGCAATGGATACATTTCCCCCAGGGTGAACTTGCGCAAGGGCCCAGGATCACCGCTGAGACGGTGTCGGCGATCATCGCGCTCCTGCTGGCCGGAATCCGGCAATCCCTGGGCCAGACAGACTGGAATGGCGGAAAATTCGGGGATGCCGCCCAAATGTTCGAGGGAGTCTGCCTGAATTGCACCTTTGTCGAATTCCTGAACTTGCCTGCAGGCGAAGCCATAGGCTGAAAGGCCCGCGCCGCAGCTGGCTTGCCGGTCACAATGTCGGCCTTTTTGCGGGAATGCGCATTTCCGCACACCGGCGGACGGTCGAGACGCCACCTGCAGCGGTGACAGAGTAAGATAAAAACCGCAAAGGAAATTCCCATGGTCACTGATCCCGTCGACGCCAGCATTCTCTCCAATCTGCAGATCCGCCTAGCGGCCCGCCCGAGCGGCCTGCCCAAACCTTCGGACTGGAACCTGGCGCGGCAAGCCGTAGCGTCGCCCGAGCCGGGGGCTGTGTTGATCAAGGTGCTGTATCTCTCGCTTGACCCGGCCATGCGCGGCTGGATGAATGAAGGCAAGAGCTACATTCCCCCGGTGGGCATCGGTGAAGTCATGCGCGCCGGTGGCGTCGGCCGGGTGATCGCATCGAACAACACGGCATTCGCTGTCGGTGACCATGTGAGTGGCGGCCTGGGTGTTCAGGAATACTGTTTAATCGATGCTGCGGGCATTGCCCGCGGCGAACTGACCAGGATCGACCTCGCTATAGGCACATTGCCGCAATGGCTCAATGCCCTGGGAATGCCGGGTATGACAGGCTACTTCGGGCTACTCGAATCCGGGCAACCGCAGCCAGGCGAAACGGTACTCGTGTCGGGCGCCGCAGGCGCGGTCGGCCAAACCGTAGGGCAGGTGGCTAAGATCAAGGGTTGCCGGGTGGTCGGCATCGCCGGTGGCGCCGACAAATGCCAATTCGTGGTCGATGAACTGGGCTTTGATGCCTGCATCGACTACAAGGCCGGCTTGGTGCGCGATGGCCTGAAACTGTACTGCCCGAAGGGGGTCGATGTGTATTTCGACAACGTCGGCGGCGAAATCCTTGACACAGTGCTCACCCGCATCAACCGGCGCGCACGCATCGTGATTTGCGGCGCCATCTCGCAATACAACAATACAACGCCGGTCAAGGGGCCGTCGAACTATCTTTCCCTGCTCGTCAACCGGGCGCGCATGGAGGGCATCGTCGTGTTCGACTGGGCCGAGCGTTACAGCGAGGCGGTCAGCCAGATCGCACAATGGATGCGCGAGGGAAAATTCCGCTCGCGTGAAGATGTGGTCGACGGCCTGGCCAACTTTCCGGCCACTCTCAACCTGCTTTTCTCCGGCGGCAACTTCGGCAAGCTGGTTCTGAAAGTCGCGGATGCCTGAAAATCGCGTGAGCAAGCATGCTCAAGCACCTGCCCTCCCGGACAGCGGCGCCGCCGCCGTCGTTCAGGCCTGAAGGCTCGTCTTGGCTACCGGCCCAGCCTACAATCCGCTGATCAGCCCGGATGCTTGCCGGGTCTGGCTCAACGAGCTGCCCAAGGCGGATCCGCAAGCCCTGGTGATTGCCATTACCGATGCCTTGGGCGAGCTGCCCGGTCGCGGCGGGATGGCCGCACTCAAGGTCGTGGAGACCCTGCGCGCACCGATGCTTCAGTACCTGGAAACCCTGGCATCCAGATATGCCGACAAGCTGCTGCCGCTCATGCCGGCGCAGGCTGCCGCGCTGGCTGCAAGCGATCGGCTGACGCGGCGCCTGGCCGAAGCCTACGCAGACGGAATTCCGCAAAGCCTGGCAGCCACCGACGAGTATCTGAGATTCGCCGCATTACTGCATCAACGCGCGGTGTTCTGGTCGGTCCAAGGGATGATCGCCTACCTGCGCGCGCGCCAGCGGGTGCCTGACGATCTGTGGAACATCGCCCGCAACATACTGGCCAGCGCCGAGCGCGCCGGCCTGACCCGGAAGGCAGTGCGCGACTCTTTGCAAGCCGATGGCAAGAGCAGCGTCGCGGCAACCTACGGCCGTGGCCTGCTGTTGCACCTGTGCGGCGCGCGCTCCATGTCCGGTCGGGAGTTTGAGTACACCTGCCAGATCGCCGGTTTTTTCGAGCGCAAGCTCGCGCTGCGGGTGCACCCGGCTGGCGCCGGCGGCAGCGAGCAATCGGCAGACGCGGATGGTGCCAAGCTGAAAACCGTTCGCATGGGCGATCTGGAGCATGTTCTCGATGTCACTGCACTGGCACAAAGCATTGGCGGACGGCTCGCCATGCTCAATCGCGGCAGCATGATCGAGAGCCCGACGCTGGTGCCGCCCTCACCGGTGCCGGTGCTGCGCTCGCTTTTCGGCAAGCTCTACGGGGCCTGGTGTACACGTACCAACCAGCGGCGATTCCCGCGACGGCGCCGCAGTGAAACGATATTTTGTGCGATCGATCCTGAATTGATCTACGGCCTGATGAAACGGCGACGCTATGCGCCGCCCCCGCCGCCCAAGGTTTACAACCATGTCGAGGTGGCGAATATCTTCCTGGGCGCGGGCGAAGTACCGTTCAAGGAGCAAAAACCCACGACCGAATCATGGCAACAGGTGCTGGGAGAGCTTGACTGCTGGCAGATGCTGGAGGAGAGCGCGACCGGCCTGTCCATGCAGCGCGGCGTCGGCGCCGGCAATGCGCGCGTCAGGCGCGGTCAGTTGGCCGCCATCCGACATGGCAGGGAAGGCACCGCCATGGTCGGAGAAATCCGCTGGGCGGAAGAAACGGGCGATGGGCGGATCGAGATTGGACTGGAAATGCTGCCCGGCCTGGCGCGCGCCGGCGCAGTGCGCTATGCGGAGGCTACGGCGATCCTGCAGGCCTCCGGCAGGTCGCCTAGCGCTGCGGCACTGATCATCGACAATTTCAAGCGCGCGCGAAGCGCCGCACGCGGTGACAGCGGTCCCGAGCGCGGCGTCCCGCAAGGCCCGGCCAATCCGTTTGACGCACCGGCCGCCCTGCCCGCCATCGATGAGCAGATGCTGACCAACACCGGCGCCAACCCGACCTTGCGCAACTACAGCGAACACGCTTCGATCCTCTTGCCGGTCGGCTGGGCACGCGAAGGCAATGTCATCGAATTCATCGATGGCCCGACCTCAATGCGGCTGCGGCTGCGTGCCATCGTCGCGCGCCACGGCGAGTTCGAACGCCTGCTGTTCGAGATTGTCGTGTGACGCTACGGCATCGTGGCAGCGCCATCGCGCTGCCAACAGCGCGGAACCACGAGCTCGTGGCAGCTGCGGGCGCGTAACGAATTGCAAGAGCGCCTCGGTTGACCACGCGTGGGCTTGTGCGGTTTCGCCACGCTTGGACGCAGGGCGCGCCGGCCGGATTCACGCCGGACAATCACGCGAAGTTCACGCTCTCAGCAAGAGCGTCGGATCGGCGAGATTTGTCGGCCGACCTGCGGCAAATGCCAGCAGGTTGTCAAATGCGGTGCCGAAATAGAGTTCGTAGTTGTCGCGCTCTACATACCCCAAATGCGGCGTGCACAGCGCATTCGGCAGGGCAAGCAACGGATGCCGCGCACCCAGCACCGGTTCATCCTCGTAAACATCTACCGCAGCGAAGCCCGGACGCCCGGCTGCGAGGGCGGCCTCCAGCGCGCCCGGCGCGATCAACTCGGCACGGCTGGTATTGACCAACAAGGCATCGTCGCGCATGGCGGCGAGATCGGCTGGCATCACCATGCCGCGGGTTTCCGCATTCAGTCGCACATGCAGGCTCAGCACCTCGCTGCCGGTGAAGAAGGCCTCGCGCGACGGCGCCACGTCGAAACCGTCGGCACGCGCCGCGGCGGTCGATGCTTCCCGCCCCCACACCCACACCTGCATGCCGAAGGCGCGGCCATAGCCCGCCACGATCTTGCCGATCCTGCCGTAGCTCCACACACCCAGCCTGCGGCCGCGCAACTGGCGCCCCAACGAGCCCTGCCAAAGCCCGCTCCTGAGTCGCCATGCCTCCTGGGGTACGTAGCGCAGTGCCCCCATGATCAGTGCCCAGGTCAGCTCGGCCGTCGGACCCGGGTCGCCCTGGCCCTCCGCCACGGCGATGCCGCGCACGCTGCAGTCGGCAACCTTGATGTGATTCGATACCTTGCCGGTCTGGCTGATGATTTTCAGTCGCGGCAGGCGGTCAAGCAGGGTCGCGGTGATGCGCGTGCGTTCGCGGATCAGCACCAGCGCATCACAGTCGACAAAGCGCCGCACCAGTTCGCTTTCGTCACTGCTTGAGTCGTTGTAGATCACCACCTCATGCCGGGCCAGCCTGGCGAAACACACAAGGTGGCGAACGCAATCCTGATAGTCATCGGGAATCGCGATTTTCACTGTTTCTCCTCGGGTGACCGGCGCCGCATCAGGTGGTGTGCAAGGGCCAGCTAAAATCCGATTTTAGCCCTGCCCACCGACCGAGCATGAAAACCGTCGCAGTCAAGCTGCTGGATCCACGCCTGAAAGTCAGCCTTCCATCCTACGCGACCAAGGGCAGTGCGGGGCTCGATCTGCGCGCCTGCATCGAGGCGCCATTGACCCTGCAACCCGGGCAGACGCAGATGGTGTCCACCGGCATGGCCATCCACATCGCCGACCCGGGCTACGCGGCCATGATCCTGCCGCGCTCGGGCCTGGGCGCGAAATCCGGGATCGTGCTTGGCAACCTGGTCGGCCTGATCGATTCGGACTATCAGGGACCGCTGATGTGCGCCATGTGGAACCGCAGCCAGGCCGAGTTCACTTTGCAGCCGATGGATCGCATCGCGCAACTGGTCATCGTACCGGTCTTGCAGGTCGATTTCGCCGTGGTCGACGATTTCGTCAGCAGCCAGCGCGGCAGCGGCGGGTTTGGCAGCACCGGCACCGGCTGAAGCGCGACACCGCCAGTGCCGGCGCGCAGCCACGCACCTGGCGAAACCGGCCTTGCAATGAAGCACTGAAAGATGCGCGCTCGGAGTCGCAAGGCTTGCGCCCAGGTCGCGGTTCGAGCGGTCAATCGCCGCGGTCTTCGATCTTCAGTTCACTGATCTTGCGGGTGATCGTATTGCGGCCCATGCCCAGAAGGTTGGCTGCTTCGATGCGCCGTCCGCCCGTGTGGCGCAGGGCGTTGCGGATCAACGCACTCTCGAACTGACGGGTCAGATCGTCACCAATCGAGTTCTCGCCGGCGGCCAGGCGGCGCGTTACCTCCTGCTCCAGCGACTTGACCCAATCGGTAACAATCACCCCACCGGGTTCGTTGCGGCCGTCGCGCAGATCCGACGGCAGGTCTGCTACCTCGATGGTCTGCGCCGGCGCCATCACGGTGAGCCAATGACAGACGTTTTCCAGTTGTCGCACGTTGCCTGGCCAATCAAGCGTCCCCAGGTATTTGAGCGTCGCATCTCCGAGCCGCTTGACCTCGACGCCCAGCTCGCGGGCGCTTTTCCCCATGAAGTGCCGTGCCAGCAACGGAATATCCTCGCGCCTGTCGCGCATCGGCGGCAGACGCAGGCGGATCACATTGAGTCGGTGAAACAGGTCCTCGCGAAACAGGCCCTCCCTGACGCGCCGTTCGAGATCCTGGTGGGTGGCGGTGATCACCCGCACGTTCGCCTTGATCGGCTGATGCCCGCCAACCCGATAAAACTGGCCATCCGACAGCACGCGCAAAAGGCGCGTCTGCAATTCCGACGGCATGTCGCCGATCTCATCGAGAAACAGGGTGCCACCCTCGGCCTGCTCGAAGCGCCCGCGGCGCATGGTCTGGGCGCCGGTGAAGGCTCCCCGCTCATGCCCGAACAGTTCCGATTCGAGCAGGTCTTTCGGAATCGCCGCGGTATTGATCGCAATGAACGGCTTCGTCGCGCGCGGACTGTGACGATGCAGCGCGCGCGCCACCAACTCCTTGCCGCTGCCGGATTCGCCGTTGATCAGCACAGTCGCATGCGACTGCGACAAGCGTCCGATGGCGCGGAATACCTCCTGCATGGAGGGCGCCGCACCGAGTATTTCCGGGGTCGCTTCCGGAACCTCCTCGGCGGCGACTTCGCGCATCGACTCCTCGATCGCGCGCCGCATCAACTCGATCGCATTGTCGACATCGAAGGGTTTGGGCAAGTACTCGAACGCACCTCCCTGGAAGGCAGCCACCGCCGACTCAAGGTCGGAATAAGCGGTCATGATGATCACCGGCAAACCCGGGTGCTTGCTCTTGATCACCGAGAGCAACTCCAGCCCCGAAGCACCGGGCATGCGTATGTCGGACACCAGCACCTGCGGCGCGTCGCCCTCGAGCGCGTCGATCGCCTCGCGCGCCGATGCGAACAGCCGGCACGGAATGTTTTCGCGCGCCAGCGCCTTCTCCAGTACCCAGCGGATGGATTTGTCGTCGTCGACGATCCAGATCGGTTTCATGTGCTTCCAGTTATCGTCGCCCGATCATGACGACCGGCTTTCGAACATTACACTTCTAGGACAAAGGCAGGAGAATCTTGAAACAGGTGTATCCGGGCCGGCTGTCGCATTCAATCGTGCCATGGTGCTGCTGCACGAATGTCTGCGCCAGAGTCAAACCGAGGCCACTGCCACCTTCGCGCCCGGACACCAGCGGATGGAAGATGCGGTCGTGAATATCCTCGGGGACACCCGGACCATTGTCTGAAATATGCAATTCCAGTGCCAACCGGTAGCGTTCCCGCGCAAGTGTCAGGTTGCGGGCGATACGTGTCTTCAACCGAATTTCAGGATCGGGGGTATTTGAGGCGATCAAGGCCTGGGCCGCATTGCGGGTGATGTTGAGCACAGCCTGAATCAGGCGTTCCTTGTCCCCACGCAAATCGGGCAGTGAGGCGTCATAGTCGCGGGTCAGCCGAAAGCGCCGCGGGAATTCGGCCGCCAGCAGGCTGCGCACCCGCTCCAGAACTTCGTGGATGTTGACGCCGGTGATGTGCGGGGGTCGCTGCGGCGTGAGCATGCGATCCATCAACGACTGCAGGCGATCGGACTCCTTGATGATTACCTGGGTGTACTCGCGCAGCTGGGGCAGTGGCAACTCGTGCTCCAGCAACTGCGCCGCGCCGCGAATGCCGCCCAGCGGGTTCTTGATCTCGTGTGCCAGATTGCGTACCAGCTGCCGATTGGCTTCGGCTTGTTCGTTCAACCGTTGTTCGCGCGCGATCTTCTGCTGCTGGTCAATCACCCTGAATTCGGTCAGCAGGCAGGCGGGTGCTTGATCGATCGGCGTGATCACGCAAGACACCGGCACCGGCTCGCGGCCGGCCGGCGCCAGCACCAGCTCCTGCGTACGGTGACTCCAGCGCCCGGCGAGCGCCTCCTGCAGGGTCACTTCCCACTCAGCCCCCCCCTCAAACAAGCGCTGCACCGATTGGCCGATCAGGTTTCTGAGACCGGCTTCGATCAGGCTTTCAGCCGCAGAATTGCCGTGGATCACCCGACAATTCTGGTCGAGCAGAAGAATCGCGGTAGGCAACAGGTCGAGCCCCGCATAGGCCGCAAGTGACGCCGCCTGAAGTGCGGCAGCGGCGCGCTTGCTGGAAGGCGTGCGTCTCATGTTGGAAAAAGTGCTCCGGTGGAGGGCGCCAGGCCGCTGGGGGATTGGTCGATCTTCAGGGCCGTGGCATTCGCAGGAACGCACCGCGATCGACCGGCGCGTCGAAGATGGCGCAGGCGTCGCGCCGATGGGCGCGGACCCCCCAGGCCCTAGTGTGGTGCCGCGTAATTGCCGGTACAAAATGAAATCGATGGATTTTGGTCGAGGGCAAGGCGCAAACCGCAGCGATACCTGTAGGTATCGCGAGGAATTGCAACGCCGCCATCGGCCAAAAGGCGCGATTTCATGTATCGGTAATTGCGGGGCACTACACTAGTTGCGGGCGGTGCTGAGTTCGCGCTTGAGCGATTCCACATTGGCTTCGCTGCGCGAGATATCGGCCTTGAGCTTCTCGACGCGATCGGCGTAACGCTGAAAGTTGCGCTCATCGCCACGACGCTCCGGCTCGCCGTTATTGAATTCGGAACGTAGATCGACAAGACGCTTCTGCTCGCTGGCCAGTTCTTCCTCGAGAATCTTGCGTCGATCATTGTCGCGGCCGCGTTGCGCGCCTGCCTCGATCCGGTTGGGCGCCTTGCCGTCAGGGCGGGCCGTGGCAGCGCGCGGAAAAGGCACAGTGTTGACCGTTTCGGTCTCAATCTTCTTGCAGCCCTTGGTATCGCCTATATTGCGGTACTCGGTCTTGCCGTCGGCATCGAGGCAGCGAAACACCCCGCCAGGTGCGGGGCCTCCAGGCGCCGGGACGGGCGCCGCCGCGGGCGGGGTCGACGGACGTTGCTGCGCAAGCGCCAAAAGTGGCATCGCCAAGGTAAAGGCCAGTGCCCCGCGGGTAAGCCAATGCAGCAGATTGCGGTTCATCATGATCTTCACTCCGATTGCCTCAAGCCATCCGTGCGGCGACGCGCTGCAGTTGCATAACGCGCGCGGTCATCCACCAGTTTACCGCGCTGTGAAAAAGCCGGGTTTCGCCACAAGCGGTCAACATGCCTTACGACGGCTTATAAAAAAAACGGCACGCGTTGCGCGTGCCGCTTTCCGCTCAAGACCCTCGACCGGTCAGGCGCTGTAATACATTTCGTACTCGAGCGGATGGGTAGTCATGCGGAATCGCGTGACGTCGTCCATCTTCAAGGCGATGTAAGCGTCGATCATATCGTTGCTGAACACGCCACCGCGGGTCAGGAACTCACGGTCCTTGTCGAGCGCTTCGAGCGCCTGGTCAAGCGAGGAGCAGACGGTCGGGATTTTCGCGTCTTCTTCCGGCGGCAGATCATAGAGATTCTTGTCGGCCGGATCGCCCGGGTGAATCTTGTTCTGCACGCCGTCCAGACCCGCCATCATCATCGCGGTGAAAGCGAGATACGGATTGGACAGGGCGTCGGGGAAACGCACTTCGATACGCCGCGCCTTGTCCGTCTGCACATACGGAATGCGGATCGATGCGGAGCGATTGCGTGCCGAATACGCCAGCTTGACCGGCGCCTCGAAGCCCGGAACCAGACGCTTGTAGGAATTGGTGGTCGAATTGGTGATCGCGTTGAGTGCCCGCGCGTGCTTGATGATGCCGCCGATGTAATAAAGCGCGAACTCCGACAAGCCCGCGTATCCGGTGCCGGCAAAAAGATTCTTGCCGTCCTTCCAGATCGATTGGTGCACATGCATGCCCGAACCGTTGTCGCCAACGATCGGCTTGGGCATGAAGGTAGCGGTCTTGCCGTAGGCGTGGGCCACATTCATGACCGTGTATTTGAGGATTTGCAGCCAGTCGGCGCGCTGCACCAGCGGTGCGAACTTGGTGCCGATCTCGCATTGACCGGCATTCGCCACTTCATGGTGATGCACCTCGACTTCGACGCCCTGCTGCTCAAGCAAAAGGCACATTTCGGAACGCATGTCCTGCAACTGATCGAGCGGCGCCACCGGGAAGTAACCGCCCTTGACGCCGATGCGGCCGCCGCTGTTGCCCTGGCCATCAACCCGATCGTCGGTCTGCCACGAGGCTTCGGACGACCATACCTGGCAGGATGAACCCGACATGTTGACGCGCCAGGCCACCGAATCAAAAATGAAAAACTCGGGTTCCGGGCCGAAATACGCGACGTCGCCGATGCCCGAGGCCTTCAGGTAAGTGTCCGCACGCTTGGCGATCGATCGCGGGTCGCGGTCGTAACCTTTGCCGGTGGACGGTTCGAGCACGTCGCACGTCAGGATCAGCGTATTTTCATCGGTAAACGGGTCCATGTGGGCAGACATCGGGTCCGGCATGAGCAGCATATCTGACGCTTCGATGCCCTTCCAACCGGCGATCGATGAGCCGTCGAACGCATGACCTTCGGTAAACTTGCTTTCGTCAAACGCCTTGACCGGCACGGAAACGTGTTGTTCCTTACCCTTGGTATCGGTAAATCGGAAGTCGACAAAAGCGACCTCGTTGTCTTTCGCCATTTTCAACACATCACTGGCGGTCATTGCCATGTCCAGATCTCCTGAAGATTCGATTTTTCGAAACACACGTGTCACTTGCGGTCAACATCCTTCCGACACTGCCTAAAAAGCATCTTTTATGCCACGCAGCCGCCTGCCCACTTGCCGCGCGTGCCAAAGAGTTCATCATGCAGCCAACCCGAAACTTCCTCACGCAAATGCGTCGCGCATTGTGCCACAGCCATCTCCGAGGCGACGACGGCAAACAATGCACTAACAACGTGCACACTGACATCGATTGCACCATGTTGGTGCAATCGATGTCAGTGTGCAGATTCGGCGCGCTGGTGCCTGTGCCATGTAAAACGCAGTCGCCCTTGCGGGCGCAAACATTGAAGCCTGAAATCCGACTTGCCACAATACGCTCCTTGACCGCTCTTGTGCTGGTGCTCATGGGCATGGGCCTGGCCCACTCGCAGGCACCGATTCGCGAGCGTAGCGAGGCTGTGTCGGGCATCGACGGCGCCCGCAGGGCGGCAGACGCGGCGCGTAACGGCCTGGTCGCAGCCGACTCGCGCCATGCCGAAGCGACTGCGCGAGTAAAAAAAGCCGAAGACGGCCTGTTGGCGGCGCAAAAGGAAATCGACGCCGCACGTACTGAAAAGGCCGCCGCTGACCGCGCCCAAAAGGCCGCCGGCCATGCCGATGACCAGGCCCGCGCCGCCCTGGCGCGGGCGCTTGATGCGCGCAAGTAGCGGCAACGGTCCCGGCTTGATTGTCCCGGCTTGATTGTCCCGGCTTGATTGTCCCGGCTTGATCCTGTAGATGCGCCACGACTGGTACAATCGCACTTGTTCGATGTAACAGGCAAGTTGGCGTGTAACGAGAGTTACCTCTACACTCCGGGCCGAAAAAGCCGTCCGCACCCTGGTACACCATCCTGGTCTCGAATGACATTGCTCCCCTCGTGCCCGCAACGCCTCGCAGCCGCATCCTTCCCCGGTCGACCATCTTTGCGCGAATTTGTAGCGCCAGCGTCTCGCTAACCAACATTGCCTAATGTCTTTTGATTCGTTCGGCCTAGACCCGCAGATTCTCAAAGCGATCGCCGAAGAGGGTTACACCGAAGCTACGCCGATTCAGGCGCAGGCGATTCCGGTTGTGCTGCAAGGCGGCGACGTGATGGGCGCGGCGCAAACCGGCACCGGCAAGACCGCCGGCTTCACCTTGCCGATCCTGCAGTTGCTATCGCCCCACCAGAACGCTTCACCATCGCCGGCACGTCACCCGGTGCGAGCGCTGATGCTGCTGCCCACACGTGAGTTGGCGCTGCAGGTGGCCGAGGCGGTCGCCACCTATGGTCGCCACATGCAGATCAGGTCAACCTGCGTTTTTGGCGGTGTCGACATCGGACCGCAGTTGAAGATCGTGCGCGCCGGTGTGGAGATACTCATCGCCACGCCGGGCCGCCTGCTTGACCATATCGAACACAAGAGCGTGAACCTTGGCCAAGTGCAGATCCTGGTGCTCGACGAGGCCGACCGCATGCTCGACATGGGCTTCATGCCGGACATCAAGCGCATCATCGCCCTGCTGCCGGAAAAGCGCCAGAACCTGCTGTTCTCGGCCACCTTTTCCGATGACATCAAGCGCTTGGCCGGTGGCATTCTCAAGACTCCGATGGTCATCGAAGTGGCGCGCCGCAATGCAACCGCCGACAAAGTGCGGCAGGTGGCGTACGCGGTTGCGTCCGACGAGAAACGCGCACTTTTGCAGCATCTGGTGCGTGAAAAAGGCATCAAGCAGGCAATCGTGTTCTCCAACACCAAGTTGGGCACCGCCCGCCTGGCCCGGCACCTTGAGCAACAGGGCTTCAAGGCCGATGCGATCCACGGCGACAAATCCCAGGGCGAGCGCATCGCCGCCCTGGACAAGTTCAAGAGCGGCGAGATCGAACTGTTGATCGCCACCGACGTCGCCGCACGCGGCCTGGACATCCAGGAAATGCCTTGCGTGATCAACTACGAGTTACCGCATGCGCCGGAGGACTATATCCACCGCATCGGGCGCACCGGTCGCGCCGGGTCCGAAGGCGATGCGATTTCGTTCTTCAGCCCGGACGAAGAGAAGTATCTCGTCGATATCGAAAAACTGATCAAGACCAAGATCGAGCGTAGCGTGGCGCGGGGCTATGAGCCGGTGGCCGACGAACCGCATTTCCAGGCCGGCCGGCACGAACGTACGCGCGGCCGCTTCGACCGCGATACGACCTCGCGCCATGTGCGCAACGTCAAGGTCGAGAAAATCGACCCCTGGTTCATGAGGCCCTATGAAGCCAGCGCACCGGTCACACCGCCCGCACCAAAACCGGACAGTCCGCAGCAGGCTGCTGTGGGGGGTTCGGCACGCAAGGTTGGGGTTGGTGCGTTGCTGGGCGGGCTTGCAAAAAAGGCCTGAGCGGCACGGCCGCGTTCTCAGCGTCCGGCGTGGCGCCCGACTTCCGCGCCAAATTCCAGCAATTCCTCACGCCTGCCACGCGCTGTGCGCCTTAGCTCACCGCTGGCAGTGGCAATCACCAACGTCGTCTCGCCCAAGAGGCCGCCGACGACCTTGTATACGCCCCAGCCCATCAACGGCAGCATCAGCAACCACACCAGGCCGTTGGAGACGTGAATGAAGCGGCCGTAAGCCTCGCCTTCGGGCGCCTTGTCGCTCATGCGTTTCTCGATGCCCATGGCAAGCGTATTGACGCCGGTTTCGAGCGGCTTGTAGGCAACTGCGAACGTGATCGCAAATGCCAGCAGCAGCGCGCCCCAGAACGCGGCTGCGAAATCACGCGCAAAGGCGGCGCGCACCGAGGTCAGCGCCATCAGCGGCACGCTTTCCTCGGAATCGGCGGTGCTCAGCAGGATACGGCGCGTGGTCAGCGTCGCGGTGCCACCGAAGAGTCCCAGCCCGAACCGGGCTTCGATCACCACCTCTTCTTCAGGAGCGAGTTGCATCTACTTTTGCGAGGCGGCAAGCGCTTGATCCAGATCCCACAGAATGTCGTCGAGGCTCTCGATGCCAACCGACAACCGGATCATGTCCGGGGTCACCCCGGCTCTTGCCTGCTCGCCTTCACTCAACTGCCGGTGGGTAGTCGAGGCCGGGTGGATGATGAGGGTCTTGGCGTCGCCGATATTGGCCAGGTGGCTCATGAACTGCGCCGCCTCGATGAACTTCTCGCCGGCCTTCAGGCCGCCCTTGACGCCAAAGGCGATGATCGCCGACGGTCCCTTGGGCAGATACCGGTTCGACAATGCGTGGTAGCGGCTTGAAGGCAGGCCCGGGTAACTGACCCATGCCACCTCGGGATGGGCTTCGAGAAACCGCGCTACCGCCTGTGCATTTGCCACATGACGATCCATTCGTACATGCAGGGTTTCCAATCCCAGCAGCAGCATCCAGGCGTTGAAAGGAGAGATCGCCGGTCCGAAGGTGCGCACCACCTCCATGCGTGCCTTCATGGTGTAGCCGAAGTCACCGAAGGTCTCGTAGAAGCGTACCCCGTGGTAGCCGCGCGAAGGCTCGGTCATTTCCGGGAAGTTGCCGTTGCCCCAGTCGAATTTGCCCGATTCCACCACCACCCCGCCCATGCTGGTGCCATGGCCGCCGATGTACTTGGTGGCCGAGTGCACCACCACGTCGGCACCATGCTCGAACGGGCGGCATAGATAAGGCGAAGCCATGGTGTTGTCGATGATCAGGGGCAGACCGTGGTCGTGCGCCACCTTGGCAACCGCTGCGATGTCGAGCACGTTGATCAGCGGGTTGCCGAGGGTCTCGGCATACAGGGCCTTGGTTGCGGGCGTGATCGCGCGCTTGAAATTCTCCGGATCTTCCGGATCGACAAACGTGGTTGTGATGCCCATGCGCTCGAAGCCGACGCCGAACTGGCCGATGGTGCCGCCGTAAAGCGTGGACGCGGAAACCAGATGATCACCCTGCTTCATGATCGCCAGGATCGCCGTCATCTGTGCCGCCAGACCACTGGCGGCGGCAACCGCCGCGCGCCCGCCTTCAAGCGCGGCCATGCGTTCTTCAAACACCGCCGTGGTCGGGTTCGACAGACGTGTATAGACGTTGCCGAAGGTCTGCAGGTTGAACAGGCTGGCCGCATGCTCGGCCGAATCGAACACGAAGGAGGTGGTCTGGTACAGGGGCACTGCGCGGGCGCCGGTTACCGCATCGGGAATCTGCCCCGCGTGCAGGGCCAGGGTTTCAAAACCGTAGTCGTGGTCAGCCATCTTCAGTTCGCCAGTTGCCTGGGCCGCTTGGCCGTTATGACCCCGGTGTTCACACCTACCCATCCCAGACCACCGAACAGACGCGCATGCTCGATCTTGACGCAGCGATCCATGACGCTCTCCAGCCCGGCGGCGCGCGCCAGTGCGTCGGCTTCGAAGTTGACAACACCAAGTTGCTGCCACAGGACCCTGGCACCGATGGCGATCGCATCCTGCGCGATCGGCAGGATGTCGTCGGCCTTGCGAAAACAGTCGACCATATCCACCTTCAGCGGAATTTCCTTGAGCGAGCGGTAACTCCTTTCACCCAGAATCTCTGCATATTTCGGGTTCACCGGAATGATGCGGTAGCCATGTTCCTGCATGTACTTTGCGGCGAAATAGCTGGGCCGGAACCAATCGGCCGACAGCCCGACCACGGCAATGGTCTTGTTGTCGGCAAGGATGCGCCGCAGGGTGGGAATATCGGACATCGCAGTCGCCGGGAATCGCGGATAAGCAGATGAAATCGAGTGTAGCACCGGGTTCAGGCCGCGTGCCCTTCATGCGTCCACATTCATGCGTTCAAGTGCCGCCAGGCTGCGCGCAACGCCGCCTCGCGCTGCGCCGTATCGACGGCGATTGCACGGGTTTGCTTGGAGAGTTTTTCACCTTGGGCGTTGGTGACCACCGCCACATGCAGGTACTGCGACGCGGCGCATCCGAGCAGGCGGCACAAATGGATCTGGCGCACGCAGGAGTCGATCAGGTCGGCACCGCGCACCACATGGGTCACGCCCTGCGCGGCATCGTCCACCACGACTGCAAGCTGGTAGGCCCATTGGCCATCGGCGCGCCTGAGCACGAAATCGCCGACCTCGGTCGCCAGGTTCTGCGCCTGCGGTCCGGCGACCGCGTCTGTGAAACAGGTGCGTTCGTCGGGCACGCGTACCCGCCAGGCGCGCGCCGCACGGCCGGGCGCCAGACCTTCGCGGCAAGTGCCTGGATAGACCAGCTCGCGCCCGCACGCATGCTCACGCTTATGGCTTGCCGAATCGGCGATCTCGCGGCGCGTGCAGGCACAGGGATAAATCACGCCTTGCGCCATCAGGCGATCAAACGCCGCCTCGTAGGCGGCATGGCGCGTGCTCTGGACCATGATGTCGCCATCCCAGTGAAGCCCGAACGCGCGCAGGGAGTCGATGATGCCGACGGCGGCGCCCGCCACCTCGCGCGGGGCGTCAAGGTCTTCGATACGCAATAGCCAGCGACCACCATGCGCGCGCGCATCGAGCCAGCTGGCCAGCGCCGCCACCAGAGATCCCGCATGCAAGGGGCCGGTCGGCGAGGGCGCGAAACGCCCGACATACCCATGCCCGCCGGCTCGCCAGGCGGCGATACGTGCCGCGTGGCGCCGAGCCCAGGCCTTCACCCACTGATTCAGCATCCGGCGATTATCGTGTAATGTCAGCGCATGAACAGCGTCGCCAATGCAGGCAGGACATCGTGGTGGCGCGTCTTGGCGCGCGCGCTGTTCTGGCTCGTCATGCTCACAACAATCGGCAGCATCATCGGAGGTCAAATGGGACTCTTGTCAGGCAAGCGCCCGCAGGGCCTGGGATTCGCGGCGGGCAAGTTCAAACCCTGTTCGTGGAAACCCAATTGCGTCAATTCCACCACCGATCCCAAGACCGATCGCCCGCATTTCATCGAGCCCTTGAGTTTCGCCGGCGATGCGGCCAAGGCCTGGTCGCACCTGAGCCGCGTGGTCAAGGCCGCACCGCGTGCCTCGGTGGTGCGCGAAGACGCAGGCTACATGCAGCTCGAGTTCAGCTCAAGTGTCATGGGCTTTACCGACGACGTGGAATTCGCCCTCGATGCGCTGAACCGCAACATCCATGTGCGTTCGGCATCCAGGCTCGGGGTGCGCGATTTCGGCGTCAACCGTGCGCGCGTCGAGGATATTCGCGCACGCTTCGGCGCTGCACTCAAGTAAGGCGCGGCGCCCGGCGTATCCGGCCCCGCTTTCGACTTACCGCCCTTCCTGAAGGCGGTCTTCCATCATTGCCATGCGCTCGAACTGCTGTTCGCTGTCGCCGAACAAGGTGTGCGAAACCGCCAGGTGCTTGACATAGGCACCCAACTGGTATTCGTCGGTCATGCCGATGGCGCCCTGCAGTTGCACCACCTCTTCCCACAGCAGTCGTGCCGCCTGCGAGGCATAGGCTTTGGCCGCGGCAACATAACGCCGGCGCTCGTCCGCGGCGCCGGCAAAAACCAGCGCCGCGGCTCGCGTAAGGGCGCGGGTTTCCTCGATGGCGATATGCAGATCGACCAGGCGATGCTGCAATACCTGGTTGCCGGCCAGAACGCGGCCGAACTGCTTGCGCGTTTTCAGATAGTCGAGTGTGATTTCCAGCGCGCGCGCCATGGCGCCGGTGGTTTCGGCGCATTGCACGACCAGCGCACGGTCGATGGCAAGCTCGATCGCCTGCACCGCGTCGCGGCCGGCATCCAGCCGCTGTTCCGCGCACACTCTCACATTTCGCATGCGCAAGTGTCAGGCGTGCCTGCCGTCGACCATCGCATAGTTCTGCAGTTCGAGCCCTGGCATGCCGGGTTCGAGCATGAACAGGGTCGGGCGCGACACCTCATCGCGCTCGACAAAACGCGCCGAGTTGGCCGCAAGCGCCATGAGGCGCATCTGCAATTCGGCGAAGCGCTTGCGAAACCACGGCCTTTGCATCAGTGGCTGCCCATGCTCGGTCTCGCGCCAGCCGATTTCGCGCGCACGTGCCATGCGCCGTTTGTTTTCACCCACCCGCGCCAGCTTCAGGCGCTCGAATTCAAGCAATGACTTGGCCACCGTCCAGCCACGGTTCTCCTCGCCGACCAATTGATGTGCCGGCACTTCGACATCATCGAAGAACACTTCGTTGAACACTTCCCAGCCATGTATGCCGCGGATCGGCCGCACCGTGATACCCGGGCTTTTCATGCCGACCAGCAGAAACCAGATCCCTTGCTGCGACTTGGCTTCGGTGTCGGTGCGGGTCAGGCAGAAAATCCAGTCTGCGTATTGCGCGCCCGAGGTCCAGATCTTCGAACCATTGACCACGTAGTGATCGCCGCGCCGCACCGCGCGCGTTACGAGCGAGGCCAGATCCGATCCGGCATTGGGCTCCGAATAACCCTGGCACCACCATTGCATGCCCGAGACGATTGCCGGCAGGAACCGCTCCTTCTGCGCCTACGTGCCAAACGGATCAGCACCGGGCCGATCATGTTGAAGCTGATCGAGTTGAGTTCCGGCGCGTAATTGGTGCACATTTCCTCATCGAACACCAGACAACGCGCCGCATCCCAGCCGCAGCCACCCGCTTCGACCGGCCAATGCGGTAGCAGCCAGCCCTGGCGCGCCAGGATCGCGTGCCAGCGCAGGGTTTGTTCGCGCGAGGCCGGTTGCCCGGCGCGCACCGCGGCGCGCAGATCGTCGGGTAGTTGCGAACTTGCAAAGGCACGCACTTCCGAACGAAAGACCGCTGTTTCAGGCGTATCGAACATGGCGTATCGAATCAAGCCCGCAGTTGTTTGGCAAAAACCCGCTTTGCAATCGCCGCGCGGTGCACTTCGGAGGCGCCGTCATAAATGCGGAACGGCCGCAACTGGCGCAGGATCATCGACAGCGGCACGTCTTCCGAAATGCCCAGGGCGCCGGTCATCTGCACGGCCGAATCGGCGACCCGGTTCACCGCCTCGGAAACAAACACCTTGGTCATCGAACTCTCGTGGCGGATCGACTCGCCGCGGTCGAGCCGGCGCGCCACATCGAGTGTCATCAGGCGCGATGCGTAGAGATCGATGTGCGCATTGGCCACCATCGCCTGCACCATCTGGTGCGCCGCCAGGCGCTCGCCGAAGGACTCGCGCTTGGCGGCGTAGTCCTGGGCGATCTGCATCGCGCGCGAGGCCAGGCCGATGTAGCGCATGCAATGAAACAGGCGGGCCCCTTCAAGACGGATCTGCGCGTACTCCAGGCCACGCCCTTCCTCGCCCACCAGTGCATCGGCGCCCACCCGGCAATCCAGCAACTCGATCTCGGCATGGCCGCCACGCGAAAACGGTTCCATGGTCGGGATGTCGCGCACGATGCGAAAGCCGGGCGTATCGGTATCGACCAGAAACCACGAAACCCCGGCCTCGGTGCGCGCCACCACGATCGCAAAGGCCGCACCGATCGCGCCCGAGATGAACCATTTGTGCGCGTTGATGACCCAGCCATCTCCATCGCGGCGCGCACTGGCCTTGAGCATGCGAGGATCGGATCCCACGCCGGGTGCCGGTTCGGTCATCGCGAAGCATGAGCGCACCTCACCACGCGCCAGGGGCCCCAGATAGCGCTCGCGCTGCTGCGGATTGGCCAGGCGCTCCAGCACCGCGACATCGGGCTGGCCAGGCGGTGCGCAGTCAAGCGCGCCGGGTCCGAGAAAGCTGCGGCCGACTTCCTCGAAAAATCCGCAACACTCCTCCCATGAAAGCCCGAGCCCCCCGGCCTCCACCGGCAGGCGCGGCGGCCCAAAACCCAGGGCACGGGCACGCAGCCGCAAGCGCTCAATGGCCCGCGCGTTGCGTTCCATGTCGTGCGCGGCCTTCAGGTCCTCCGCCGGGATCACTTCACCGTCGATGAATCCCTTGAGCCGGTTGCAAAGTTCGGCAAATTCGCCAGCCGCACGCGTGGTACTCATGGCCAGATGCCTCTCACGCGCGCAAACGTCATTTCTTGAATGCCTTGGCAAAGCGTTGCCAGCGCTCGGCATCGGAGCGCAGGAAAGACTCGAAATCGGCGGTGCCGAGAAACGCCGCTTCTCCGCCGGCCGTTGCCAGGCGCCCCTGCACCTCGGAAGTAGCGGCGGCGGCACCTACCGCCGCCGACAGTCTTTGCACCACCTCGCGCGGGGTGCCGGTGGGCACATGAAAGGCGTACCAGGATTCCACCGTGACCTCAGGAAATCCGGCCTCGGCGATCGTCGGCACATCCGGCAACAGAGGCGAGCGCTTGCTGCTGGTGTTGGCCAGCGCGCGCAACTTGCCCGAGGTCACCTGCGGAATCGCCACTGTTGAAGGAATGATCGACATCGACAGTGCGCCATTGATCAAGTCGGGAATCACCGGCGGCGCGCCCTTGTAGCCGATCGCCTCGAAAGTGAAGCCTGCGACAGCGCCCAGCATCTGGGTGGCCATCGATTGCGTGCTGCCGCTGCCACCGTCGCCCACCGGCAGGCCCGGCTTGGCGCGCGCCAGTGCCACATAGTCCTTGACCGTGCGTGCGGTCGAATTGAGCGGCACCAGAATGAAGCTGGGCGAAAGCGCGTAGCGCGCCACCGGCACGAAATCCTTCGGTTGCCAGCGCAGGCCGGATTCCAGCAGAGGATTGTTGATGATGTACGGCGCCGACACCAAAAGCGTATAGCCGTCGGCGGCCGTGTTGGCGACGAATTCGGCGGCGATGTTGGCTCCCGCGCCGGGCTTGGACTCGACCACGAACGGCTGCCCGAGGTCGGTCGCCAGGCGGATGGTGACCGCGCGCGTCATCACGTCGACCACACCGCCGGCCGGATATGGCACGATCACGCGTACCGGCCGGGCCGGCCAGGTTTGCGCGAACGCGCTGCAGCCAAAAAGCGAGGTCGTAGCCGCCAGCAGGCACAGGGCGATGCGCCGCTTCACGGCTGTCCGGTTGGATCCCATAAGAGTTGTCTCCATTTAGAAATTCGCATGTTTGTTGGACGCAAGGCAATCTTTCGCGACACCTTGCCAGCCTGTATCGTGACACAAATGTCAACCATCGCGAGCGCTGCATGCAGCAAGCGCAACACGCCGCGCCGGTTGAGTTCAGCTGCGCCGCTTGCAAACGCGCAGCGCAATGCTTGACACATGCAGCGCGACACCTCTAGTCTAGGATGCGGCGGGGACCACCCGCCAAGCCGGGCGCGTTGGCCAGGACGGGCGGAGAGCATCAATGAAGATCAGGATCGAGACTGAAGTGGCCGGAAAAGTATGGAAGATCGAAACCGCCGTCGGTCAATCCGTCGCAACGGACGACACCTTGATTCTGATCGAATCGATGAAGATGGAGATTCCGGTCGCGGCCCCGCGCGCCGGCACGATCGTCGAAATCCTGGTCGCGGAAGGCGATGTCGTCGCCGAAGGCCAGGTGGTGGTACTTCTCGACTGAGCCGGTCGCAGCCGCACGGCCGCGCGCCGCCGCAGCACTCGACCATTCGCCATGCTGACCCAGATCGCCATCTTCCTGGTCGCCGCCATCATCGCGGTGCCGCTGTCGCGCAAATTCGGCCTGGGGGCGGTGCTGGGCTACCTGGGGGCAGGCATGCTGATCGGCCCCTGGGGGCTGAAACTCATAGACAACGTCGAGACCATGCTGCACGTCTCGGAATTCGGCGTAGTGCTGCTGCTGTTCGTCATCGGGCTGGAACTGCAGCCTTCGCGCCTGTGGATCCTGCGCAAGCAGGTATTCGGGCTGGGCTCGGCGCAGGTCGTCGCCAGCGCCGTGCTGCTGGGCGGGATTGCGCTTGCCATCGGCCTGACCTGGCAGGCCGCGCTGGTGGTGGGCATCGGGCTTGCGATGTCGTCCACCGCATTTGTGCTGCAGACCTTGGCCGAGAAAAAACAGTTGACCACTCGCCACGGCCGCGAAAGTTTCGCCATCCTGCTGTTCCAGGATCTGGCGGTGATCCCCTTGCTGGCGGCCTTGCCGTTTCTGGCGCACTCGCTGGGCCAGGCCGGCGCCGGCGGCCACGGCAGCGGTGGCTGGCAGGACGCCGCCAAGGCACTGCTGATCATCGCAGCCTTGATCGTTTCCAGCCGTTTCCTGATCCGTCCACTATTTCGCACCGTCGCCAGCCATGGCGGGCGCGAGATCTTCACCGCCACCGCGCTCTTTATCGTCGTCGGCGTCACCTTGCTGATGGAAGTGGCGGGCCTTACTGCTTCGCTCGGCGCATTTCTGGCCGGCATGCTGCTGGCCGACTCCGAATATCGGCATGAACTTGAAGCCGATATCGAGCCATTCAAGGGCTTGCTGATGGGTTTGTTCTTCATCGCCGTGGGAATGTCGGCGAACTTGGGTTTGCTGGCGGTGCAGCCGCTACAGGTCGCGGCGATCGTTGTTGGCCTGTTGGCGATCAAGTTCGTGGTGCTGGTGGCCGTGGCGCGGATGGCGGGCACTCAGGCTTCGAGTGCGCGCAAGCTGGGCATCGCGCTGGCGCAGGGGGGCGAATTCGCCTTTGTGCTGTTTGGCAGCGCTGCCGGAGTCGGCATTTTTACGCAAGCCGTGTCTGAATTGCTGGTGGTATCGGTCACGGTGTCGATGCTGGCGGCACCGCTCTTGTTCATCCTGGAGGAGAAGTTGCTGGGCCCCTGGCTGGACCGTAAACAAGAGCGCGAGTTTGATTCGATCGCGCCCAATGCCGGCCATGTGGTCATCGCCGGCTACGGCCGCGTAGGCCAGATCGTGGCGCGGGTGCTCTCGCTGAAAAGCATTCGGTTCGTCGCCTTGGAGAAAAACGCCGACCAGGTCGACACGGTGCGCAAGTTCGGCGGCAAGCTGTACTTCGGCGACGCCACCCGCATCGAGTTGTTGCATGCCGCCAATGCGGGGGCCGCCCGCCTCATCGTGCTGGCGATCGACGATCCCGAGGATTCGGTCAAGTGCGCGGGCCTGGTGCGCCATCATTTTCCGCAGGTGCCGGTGCTGGCACGGGCGCGCAATCGGGTCCATGCCCATCGCCTGATGGACCTGGGTATCGCGCGCTTCTACCGCGAAACCTGGCATACCAGCTTGGAGCTGGCGCAACAGGCCCTGTTGCAACTGGGCATCGCACCCTCCGAGGCTTCGATGACGATTGCCCGCTTCCGCGAGCATGATCAGGCGCTGCTCAAGAAGCAGCACGCGATCTACCAGGACGAGAGCAAACTGGTGCAGACTTCCCGTGAGGCAAGCGAGGAGTTGCTGACCCTGTATGAGAGCGATCGCGAACCCGACGCCCGCGCTGCCAGGCAGCGACTCCCCCGAGCGGACGATCGTGCAGCGCCCGGGCGAGATATTGCGTGACGCGCAAATCAAGTTAGAGTTGCAAAAGTCATGCGAACGCACCCGTGGCCCTCCCGAACCACGCTTATGCCAACCAGTCCCTCTTCCCCACATAACCGCGCCGGCCGGTGCATTTCCCTGCCAGGCATGGCTGCGGGCGGCCTGCTGGTGTGGGCCGTTCTCGCCCCTGCCGCCTTTGCGCAGGCCAATCCGCTGTCGCCGCAGGCCCAGGCCGGACGCATGATTTTTTTCGATAACCGCCTGTCCAATCCGCAGGGCACCGCCTGCGCGAGTTGTCACGACCCCATGCTGGGCTGGGGCGGCAACAATCGCTCCAGAACCGGCGTCGCCGCCGGCAGCACGCCGGACGCCTTGGGTAGCCGCAACTCACCCACCTTGAGTTACGTAGGCTTCGTGCCCCCCTTCCATCTGAAGAAAGACGATGGCAAGAACAAGGCGGTGGGCGGCTTGTTCTGGGACGGTCGCGCCAACATCCTTGAAGAGCAGGCCCGCGGCCCGCTGTTCGTCAAGGACGAGATGAATCTCGCTGGCGAGACCGAACTGGCCGAACGTTTGCGTAGCGCGCCCTATGCTGCGGACCTGCGTGCCGCCTACGCGCTGGACGCAACGGCAGCCGACACGAAGTGGGTCGAAGCCGCCTTGCAGGCGCTGGCCGCGTTCCAGCGCTCACCGGAAATCGCGCCGTTTAACTCCAAGTACGACGCGGCACGCCGCGGCGAAGTGAAGTTGAGCCCCGCGGAGGCGCGCGGCTTGCGCCTGTTCGCCGACCCGAAGAAGGGCAACTGCATTGCCTGCCATGTGTTCGACAAGAATTCCAAAAACCCGGCGGATCATCTGTTCACCGACTTCACCTACGACAACCTGGGGCTGCCGCGCAACTCCGCGATCCCGGCCAGTGCCGACATGAAGCGCTTCGACCTGGGCCTGTGCGGCCCGACGCGCGAAACGCCAAAGGGTTTGACAAGCAGCGTGTGCGGCGCATTCAAGGTGCCGACCCTGCGCAATGCGGCAAAACGCCCCTTCTACTTTCACAACGGCTCATTTACCGACCTGACCGAGGTGACGCGCTTTTATGTCGAGCGCGATACCCATCCGCAAAAGTGGTATCCCAAAGACGCGCAGGGAAAGCTTCAGGTGTTCAACGACCTGCCGGCGCGCCACGCCCGCAACGTCAATCGCGAAGAGTCGCCCTATGACCGCAAACGCGGGCAAAAACCGCGCCTGAATGACGCCGAAATCGCCGCCGTGGTCGCATTCATCAAGACCCTGGACGACGGCTTCACGCCCTGAACGGAAGGCGACTCCGTCAGGCGCGGTTTGCCGTGTGCCGAACAACGCTCCTCAGAACGGGTTTTCGAGCAGGTCCCTGAGTGCGTTCGCAGTCAGCGGTTTTGTGATGAAGCCGTGGATGATCTCCAGCGCACCGGCGCGCTTGATCATGATCTCGTGATAGACGTTGTCGGATTCGTTGTCGTCGATCCGCTACCATCTGCGCGAAAACCCGCACAATCGGCGCCTCGCCCTTGCCTGCGAACTTGATGCCGTTGGCCACCAGATTTTGCGTCACCAGGCGCAACTGCGAAGCGTTTCCCGCAACCACCGGCAACGCATCGCACTCCACGCGCGCGGCAGCACGTGAAATCGCCAAGGCGAGGTCATCGCGCACCTGTGCCATCACCCGGTTCAGATCGACCGGATGCGCATCGATCGCATGCTGCTCCAGCCGCACAAAGTTGACCAGATCGTCGAGCAGGAGCTTCATGCGATCGACAAACGCCAGCAGAGCGCGGCGGGCCGACGGCATCGGCCTTACGCGCAATGCGGGCATGACTGGCCGCGCCGATACAACGGCGAGGCCTGCTCCTCGCGCGTGAGCACGGCGCGGCATTCGAAGCATTCGGCATGACCGGCCGCTTCAAGCGCCGGCGTCAAGGCCACGCGACGATCGAACACAAAGCAATCGCCTTGGTAGTGGGCCCCACCCACCTCCTCGAAATAGTTGAGGATGCCACCGTCGAGCTGCAGCACGTTCTCGAAGCCCTGCGCCTGCATGTAGAGCACCGCCTTTTCACAGCGGATGCCGCCGGTGCAGAAAGTCACCACCGTCTTGCCCGTGAGTTCCTGCGCCAGGGTGCCCACAAGCGCCGGAAATTCGC
>Ga0163146_10000634_pt1 | contig 50095 bp, 32 predicted proteins | sample OliLakLV19MP7G1_FD_148648 | JGI IMG/M metagenome (GOLD analysis project Ga0163146, IMG submission 148648) | Freshwater microbial mat bacterial communities from Lake Vanda, McMurdo Dry Valleys, Antarctica - Oligotrophic Lake LV.19.MP7.G1 | ecosystem: Environmental > Aquatic > Freshwater > Lake >... | reverse complement strand
TGCAGCGCATGAGCGGCATTGCGACGGTGAGTAATCATTTCAAATTTGAAGTAGAAGACCTTCCTGTTAAAATTTTAGATACCAGAAAGACAACTCCGCTCCTTCGTTTTTTGGAAAAATGGGCAGTACGGTTGGGCGGTTGTAATAATTATCGAGATGGCTTGTACGACCGATTTATGATTAAAGACAATCACATTGACGCGTGCGGCGGCATCGCTCCTGCCATTGACCGCGTGGAGCAATACAAACAGGAAAAAGGCTTGCAACAATTAGATGTAACTGTTGAAGTGCGGAATTTATTAGAATTGTATGAAGTACTGGAAGTGGGAAAAGTAACGCGCATCATGTTGGATAATTTTGAACTGCCGCTCCTGCACGAAGCCGTACAAATCGTTGACAATCGGTATGAAACGGAGGCTTCCGGCGGTGTGACGATTCACAATGTGCGCAGTGTGTCGCTTACTGGCGTGGATTATGTGTCGGTGGGGGCGTTGACGCATTCGGCTACGAGTCTGGATTTGAGCTTGAAGGTGGTGAAAGGGGAGGGGTGAAAGGGGAGAGGAATAAGCGACAAAAACACCTTAACACCACTATTTTAAGAGCCCTTGATTAATACGTTTTACAATCATCGGTCCTTCGTAGATTAAACCCGTATATAACTGCACGAGCGAGGCGCCTGCTTCTAATTTCTCAATAGCATCCGCGGCAGCGGCAACGCCGCCGACTCCGATGATTATTAACTGACCGTTGGATTTGTTTTTTAAATATTGAATGATTGCTGTGGAACGTGCTCGTAGGGGTTTACCGCTTAAGCCGCCTGCGCCCATTGCTTCCACATTTTCAATCAGATTTTCTCGACTGATGGTAGTGTTGGTGGCGATGATGCCTGCGATACGGGTGGTTTCGACTATTTCTACAATATCGTCTAATTGTTCATCTGTTAAGTCTGGTGCAATTTTTAACAATATAGGTTTAGGTTTAGATGGAGGCTCGAAGTTTGAGGGTATCTGGTATCTGGCATCTGGCATCTTGTTGGAGGCGGGGGGAGGATTGATGGATTGAAGCGTATTTAAAATATGGGTTAAAGGTTCTTTCTCTTGTAAAGCGCGCAAACCGGGCGTGTTGGGCGAGCTGACATTTACCACAAAATAATCTACATACGGGAAGAGTTTTTCAAAACAATAGACGTAATCATCTACGGCTTGTTCGTTGGGCGTGTCTTTATTTTTACCGATATTTCCACCGATAATCAAGCCTTTTGGGCGCTTCTTTTGTAATTGTTTTATTAATGCTTCTACTCCATTATTATTAAATCCCATACGATTGATAAGTGCTTCGGCTTGAGGAAGGCGAAATAAACGGGGTTTGGGATTACCCGATTGCGGACGCGGCGTGACTGTTCCAACTTCAATATGTCCAAAGCCCAATGCTGCCATGGTGTGAAAATATTTTCCATTCTTATCAAAACCAGCCGCTAATCCAATTGGGTTTGCAAATTTCAATCCAAAAACCTCGCGTTCTAAACTTTTATTATTTACAGCATAATATCGTCGTATCAAATATCCAACCATTGGAATGGCAAGTGCTATGCGAAATAAAAACAAAGTGAAGTAATGCGCGCGCTCCGGCGAAAGGAGGAAAAAGAGTGGTTTTAAAAGTAATTTGTACAAAGTGGAAATTGTTATTTGTTAACATTCAAAAAGCGTAAGTAACAAATGCCTAATCACAAATAACCAATCACGAATTACAAAAAAAGGGGTTGGCAGCCAAAGAGCCACGCAACCCGATAATCATAATCCCAAAAACTAATCTTTATGATACAATCATGTTTTTTATTCCATAACGAAACGAGAGTGCCACGCTAATATGTTTTGTATGTATCAGCAAATTAGCACATCACCATATTGGCATATTAACTCGGTTGACTTTCCGCTCTTACCAGCAATTGAAAACCATTGCCGTGAATGTTAACGATTTCAATATTTTCGTCTAAACGTAAGTATTTGCGCAATTTGGTCACAAAAACGTCCATACTACGCGCCGTAAAATAATTGTCTTCTCCCCAGATTTTCGTCAATGCTTCCGACCGCGCCAATATATCATTTATATGTACTGCAAACATACGTAAAAGTTGCGCTTCTTTGGGAGATAATTTTGTTTTTTCTTCTGAACCCGTTCCCAAATCAAACGTTAATATACGCAAAGGATAATTAAAGTGATACTTTCCGATGTAAAATTCTTTAATTTCATCGCTTGGGTCGGGTTTTTGATGGCTGCGCTTGAGGATGGCTTGGATGCGGTAGAGTAATTCTTCGGAGTTGAACGGCTTGGTAATGTAGTCATCTGCGCCGATTTTAAAGCCTTTGAGCACATCTTCTTTCATGGTTTTCGCCGTAAGGAAAATGATGGGCATCTCGCCGTCTTTTTCCCTGATTTCTTTTGCCAGAGTAAAACCATCTTTTTTGGGCATCATGACATCAAAAATACACAGGTCAAATTTGCCCCTTTTGTAGCTTTCCAGCCCCGCGGCGCCGTCCGTTGCCAGTGCTACCTCGTAGTCGTGCATTTCAAGGTAAGACCGGAGTACGTCGCCAAAGTTCTGGTCATCTTCTACCAAAAGGATTTTGTTATTCGCCATTTGTCAATCTTTTTCGTTTTTCACTGAAGGGTGATTTGGTTATTGGTTATTTGTAATTGGGGACTCAATAATCGAGTATATTTAAATTGGAAAATAAATAAATTTAAATTTCTGGTTGTCAACGTTTTAAGGGACTGCCAACTGCCTACTTACTTAAATGCTGAAGCACTTTTATTTTTACCGCAGAGGCGCAGAGACATTGCGTTTCTTAGCAAACTTTGCCCGAGCATTTATAATTTAAATATGCTTGTTTACTTAGTCAATTGTGATTAGAGAAACGTCGTAATTATACTACAATACAGAAGTCGTTCATAAGTCACATTTTATCCCTAACATTTCACAATTCACCAATCACAATTCACAATTCACATTTCACATTTCACATTTCACATTTCACATTTCACAATTCACATTTCACCTATCACATTTCACATTTCACCTATCACATTTCACCAATCACTAATCACAATTCACATTTCACTAATCCCCACCCACACATTACTTATTATCTATTTTATGTTGGAAGAACAGCGTGAAACTACTGCCCTTGCCCAATTCACTTTTTACGTCTATTGTGCCTTTATGTGCTGTCATCATTGCTTTTACATAACTCAAACCTAAACCGAAACCTTTCACATCATGTAAGTTGCCGGTATGAACTCTATAAAATTTATCAAAAATATGCTTACGCGCTTCTTTGCTCATGCCCATTCCCTTATCTTCTACCGTCACTTGTACGCCGCTGTTCACATTGCGGGTGTAAACGGTTATATCCGGATTTTCTGGCGAATATTTATTGGCGTTGTCTAACAGGTTGTTTATAATATTAGAAATATGCGTCAAGTCTCCTTCTACAATTGGATTAGTCGCTTCTAAAACTGCCTTTGCCGTGCCTTCGCGCTTTTCTACCTGCAATCCGATATTTTCCATCGCCCGGTCTATGACTTCGTGCACATTTACATCCGCCGTATTCATAGAGAAATCCTGCTTTTCTATCACCGCCATCTGCAACACTTTCTCCACTTGGTTATTCATACGAATATTTTCCTGTTTTATTATGTTGGCAAAGCGGCGCACTTTGTCAGGATTGCCAGAAATCATCGGGCTTGTAATAGAATCGGATGCGAGAGAGATAGTTGCAATAGGCGTTTTAAACTCATGCGTCATGTTATTGATAAAGTCATTTTTCATCTCCGAAACCTTCTTTTGTCGGAAAATGACAAAAATCGTGTACGCAAACGAGAACAAAATAATGCCGGTGAATAAAATGGAACCCATAAAATTGAGCCAAGCCGAACGCCACACGTAGCTATTTTTAGTTGGAAAATGCACCTTAAGCATACCGGGCGAAGGAATGTCTTCCGGGAATAATTCTACACTATATTTGGATTGATAAATACTTTTGTAGCCAGGCGTGATTTCTTTCGGATTCATATCTTCCACTACATAATGGTCGTCTACGATTACAAAACTGTTGGTCTGATTCGCAAAAACGCCATAATCGTATGGAATATTGATTCCCCGATTCGCCAATTCTTTCTTTAAATGCCCTTTCAAATGCAGCAAACTGATACGCTCCGCCAAGGGAATGCTGTTCATATTCTGTTTATAATACACAAACAAACTGCGGGAAAGTTGGTCGCGCTCCTCTACACATTTTGAACATTTGCAATTATTATTTAATACAGAAGCGATTTGGGATGCGTGTAAATCTTCGCCAACCTGCTGCGCTTGATGTTGCGAAAAATCCATTTGAATAAGTGCCTGCCCATTTTGTGATACTTCCGTCTCCAGATACGAAGTCACATAGCCATTCGAGTAATGATTGAGCACTTCGCGCTGTTCTTTTTGTTCAATACGCTGCACCACCGTGTTGAGGGCTTCAAACACGTCTTTTTCAAATTTATCTTCATTCACCCGTATCGAGGTAAAAATAAGCCCCATCTGTAGCCACACCACCCCCACAAGCGCCGCACTCATCAATCCAATTATAATCCAAATTACCTTCTTATTCATTTTTTCTTTTAGACTTTAGATAATAGACTTTAGACTTTAGACTACGCCGTTCAATCTCGGTCTAAAGTCTATGGTCTAAAATCTAATGTCTTTCTACAAATTTACCCTTTCGCCCAACGCGCCGTTGTACTTTAACAGACTTTTAACGTATTGTAAAACAGCGTATTATTTGTGGAATAAACCCGTTATCTGTGGTTCATTTTTGCAAGAAAAACGTTGGGGCGGCAAGAAATGTTTTATCTAAAATACAAAGGCTCAGGAAATCCCGCCAAGATTTCCTGAGCCTCCACTGCTTACTAAATACCCAGTACCAAATACTTGTCCTAATTCAATTGAAAACGCACAACAATACCCCCTGCCACATCGGTACGCGGGAAGCCCGCCGAGGTCTTGGGTACTGCCCTCCGATAATCCACGAACGCCCGAAGGGACAGTCGTTTATTCAATTTATACTCTGCCGAGGGCGAAAAATTCAAGGCAAAATTACCGCGCGTCGGTTCTATCACATCTTGGTCTAAAAGATGATTAAACGTCACGTCGTCCCGCAGGGAAAAGTTGAATTGAATATCAAGGTCTCTGTTTTGTAATTGTCCGTTGCCACTACCACCGCCACGATTACCCTGCGGGTTGGTGGGCGTTTGTTGCTGCTCTGGCGTTCGGCGGGTGCGTTTGTTTTTATTAGAACCAGTCAGAAAGGCAATGTCCAAATTGCGAATGATATAACCGAAGCCCAAGGTGATTTCTTTGACCCGCGTCTCACTCAACTGGTTGCTCACAAAACTCATCGCCAGAATGCGCGAGCGTTTGTAGTCAAAATTGAACGACATCCCGTTTTTCAGCGTCGCATTCACTGCCAATAAAGGCGCAAAACCTTCCTGTATCGCTACTTCTGGTATTTCAAGGCGCGGATAGAAGTTGCCGTTCAATTCATTTTTAAGGTCTTCTGTCTCTTGTTCCTCTCGCAATCGGTCTAAACCTGTATTAAAACGATTGACCGTCAATGTCGCTTTATAACTATGCGTCAGACTAAAATTCTGAAAAACATCTCTAAAAAAAGGCAGTTTCGACAAGCCATTATACGTCACGCGCCAGTTGGGTCGCGGTAAGGTTTTGAAAATATCTATGCCAATACTACTCGCACTTTGGTCGGTATAAGCCGCTATAAATGCTGGAATCAACACGTCCTGCTGGGTGCGTCCGTAGCCATTGGTATATTGTAACTCCGCCAGTGCTAAGGTATCGTGTAATCCGGTACCAATCCGCTTAGAAATGATGACCCGATTATCTTCAAAGGTTTGAAAGAGCCTGGTAATCCGCGCCCGACTGTCGTCAAACATGGTATTCACCGCCAGATAAGAAATGGTCATCGAACCAAAATCCTGTGGTATCAAATGTGCAAAGTCAGAAGTATCACTTCTTCTTTTGAAATACTCCGAATGCGTCTCTTGATACACTTTATTAATATCTAAATCAATCCGAAAATCGCGCACCGGTTCTACTGTTAATTGCCCCGACCAGTTTTGACTGTATTCCTGTATCACTTGCTGATTGAGTGAAATACTCGGATTTATCCACCGCCGATTTTTGTACAACCAGTCTTTGCTTGTACCATATTGACTTGCCGTAAGATTCCGAATTTCGGGCTGCAAACCCGCTACAAATCCCCAATCGGGTCCTTCAAAGCCCGTACCCATTCCCAACAGGTTCGCTTCTGGCGTAAAACCGGGTACCACCGTTGCAAATCGCTCCGTGTAATTCAGTCGCGCCGTGCGCAGCAGCAACAAGGGTCGAATGAGCGCGCGCTCCAAACCGCCGGGACCATCGTCGGCTTTTGGTCTACGTCTACTCGTGCTGTCGCGTGGCGGTTGTTGATTGTTGTTGCGCTGCGGAGTCGTTTGTGGGCGGTTGCCTTGTGCTGGATTCTGCGGGCGTTCTATATTTCTCAGATAATTAAATTTGCTATATAAACTCGTGAAATTCAAATCCGCCGAGAGCTGTCGGTTTTGGCTGTTGCGAATGACGTTGCCGAGTTCATCCACTACATTCAAAGCACCGGCTACCCAGCCATATTCTGCCTGATAATTGGCGCGCACTTGCACCCAATCCAAGTACGGCAGGTAGCGAATGGGCAGTTGATAACTCACGTTCAGATTGTGCTGATAATTTTTAGGACGACCCAATTTTTTGATGTTCGTCCAAATACTGTCCCGCCGGAATTTGTCTACATCGCCAATATTCGATTCGAGCAAAAACGTTTCATTGGGTTCATCAATCACCGAATTCGCCAACGCATCAAAGCTGATTTTCAACGAGCGCGTCAAGTCCCATTGCAAATTATAATCTCGGTCCCAAGTAAAACGTTTATTATAAAAAGTAGCATATTTTGCTATCTGTTCTTCTGTATCATAGCCCGTAAACCGATACCGAGTCTGGTCGAACCGTCGGTCGAGTAAAGTACTAAAGGAGAAGGAGTTAGGAAACAGATTAAAGTTAATCTGTTTAAAAAGATTCAAAAACTTGTCGCTTTTGATCCATTTGAATGGCTCGAGGTACGTCACATTCCGGCTATAACTATAATCCAAACCGCCAGTTTGCCGCCGCCGCCGGTCAAATTCTACAATCGGGTCGCGCCGATGCGTCTCCGTAAAAGCATACGAAAAACTAAAGTTTTCAATATCCCATGGCATGGGTTTACCCGTATTTTCGCCAACGCGTTCTTTGCGTATATTGGTAAAATTATAACTGCGAATGTTGGTTACGTCCTGCACGTCGCGTCTTCTTAGGATCGTCGAGTCGCCATCCGCATCAATTACTAAGGCATCGCCATTTCTGTATTTATCTTTTACTTTTACATCAAAATCGTAGGGGTCGTATTCTGGTGTTCTGGTTTGATTGGATATTTGAGCAAAAAAGGGCAAGCGTAAGCCCCAACTCTGCGGAAAAAACTTACTCAACTCCAGTGAAGCAGCAAAATCATACCCAACAATCTCTTCCCTACTGCGCTGTTGCACTTTCTGGTCAATCGCACCAAAACCAATCGTGCTATAGTTAGCGGCTAATGTTAGGCTTCCCAAATCCGCCAGTTGCATATCTATCCGTGCGATGGCAGCCATGCCGCCGCGCTCGTCCAAACCTGTGAGGCGCATTTCGTTCACCCACACTTCTGTGCTGTATTTGTCATAATAATCGGTTCCTTTATTGCGCACCCCAATCATGGCGATTTTTACATAACCGAGGTTAGGATTGCCTCGCACCTTGACGCGCCCCACTCTGGACAAAAATGTACTATCGTTTAATTGAATTTGAACCGTGTCAAGGCGAATAAAATCGTCGGTTAAAGAAAAGGTACGGTCATCATTCCGCGCTTCTTTTATGGCAACTAATTTTTTCAAAGAAATATCAAACTCATTCTCTGGTCTCCATACTTCATTTTTATAGGCACTCGAAAACCGATTCGTAGCCAGGTTAAATGAATCCGACATAGTGAGGGGAATTTCATACTCATAATAATTTTCCTTAATGTCGCTACCAAGTCGGATAAAAACGCTCAATCCATCATTGTTCACAGGCAAGCCATCGCGCGCTTCGGCGTGTACAAACATCTTGAGGCGGTCGTACACCCGCATATCCATATTGAGGGTTTTGAACACGGCTCTACTGTCATCTTTGCACAAGCCCTTAATGATCATCGAAAGCGATTGCTCATTTTGCAAAGCATTAAAAACGCCCAAAGAAGTCTCCCGTTGAATATCTTCCGGTAGCACATAATTGAACGGCGTGCGACCACTATTTTCCTCAATATTCACTGCGTCCACATCAAAAGAAGTTTCCTCTGGGTCACAATTATCAAGACCAGTTGTTACCTCCGATAAATCTTGCATATACCGCCGCCACTGGTTCCGCACCAATTCCATCGTAGCAAAACGCAGCGTAGTGGGCGTAGTGAAATCCGTCATGTACATGCGCATGAAGCGAATAGAACGAAAATCGCGGATACCGTTGACTGCTATTTTTTGATCATTATCGAGTGGAATACGAAAGCGATACCAAATACGTCCATTGCTAATGGTGTCCCGCACATCGGTGATGTAAGGCGTTCGGTTTACATCAATTCTGCGAGGATTCGTTGGGTCTGCATAGAATGGAATTTTATACTGAAAATAGGCCTCCGTTTCACTTAAGGTATTATCTCGGTTCAAATCTTCTGCGTCGGGAATATTCGTGCCGGAAGTGACCAACTCCGTACCACTGTTTTCCTGCGAGTTGCCTTCTGGATTGTTGAAATCTCGGTAGCGCGCCATTACCCCTGAACCTGTCGGAAAACTTTGATCCCGAAAGTAGCGGAAGTTGTCGTTAGAAAGGTCGTTCTTTAATTTGAGTGCTACTCTTGGATTTGCACTTGTAATAGCATCCAAATAAGGGCGAAACTGATTCACTTCTGCCGTGTCATTCAAGCCATCTAAACCTACGTCTTGCATCACTCTCGCCGCTGGTTGAATGTCGAATGCGCGGGTAATCTGCTGGGTGATGGGCACTACTGACCAAGTCGTTTGGTCCACTTTCCGGTCGGGATTGTCGGGAGCGGGCAAGCCATTTTCAAAAAACTTACGCGAGTCGCGCAAAATATCTTCGGAGACATTACCGAGGTTGATATACAAACTTCCCTCTCGTTGTTCAGGATTGGCTAAAGGCGCATTCGCATTCTGCTCATCCAAAAAAGGACTGAGCATCCAGAATTCTAAAAATTCGATATTAGAAGCTTGAAAGTCAGTAGTTTGTAGCGCTTTCATGATGCCACCCCAGCGCGTCTCCGGATTCTTGAGTTCAAGCGAATCGTTGAGGAATCTCAAGCCGGTCGTATAACCCTCATAACCATTCGGAAAATCAAAATTATAAGGACCTCGCTCGGAAGGATAGAAGGTCATATTCATGGTCTGAATGCCAAAATTGTCAAGTTGCGTGAGTTGTTGGAAAGGGAAAATCTCTTGCTGCGGCACGAGGCTCGTGTAAGGATTGTTCTCATCCGCTGCGCTGCGCACTTGAGAATCCACCAGATACCAGTTGAGTTTGGCACGGTTGGCGCCGTAACGCAAGTCATTGATGAGTTCAGACTCTCTAAAAATTCTTTTTCTACCATTATCTGGGTCCACAGCGTATTGGGGCGTACTCGCCAGAAACCACTGGTTGACCGGATTGCGCAAATCAAAACTGCTGGCACTTCCCTCAAAATCGTCTAAGTATACCACGCCGCCTTTGTCTTTTTTATTTTGGTTGATGGCGCGCGAATGCCCGGGCTGGATAGCGGCGGCTTCCGCACTGATGGTGATTTTTGACTCTTGCTTGGTGTCAAAGAACGGAAGTGCATCTACTATTTTGGTGAGCCAAGGTGCGTTTCGACTCAGATTGACATCAAAGCCGTACATTCGATTATTAATCGGGTCTTCGCCAATGTTGACTTTCTGGGTAAAAGGTCGTTCAAATAGATTCAAATAGGTAGCACCGATAATAAAGTTTTCATCCAATTCATAATCCGCTCGTAAGCCAATCATCGTCTTGCTTTGAAAACCAAAAAGGGCATTATCTTCAAAAGAAACATTGATAGGCGCGCCGGAACTGAGCAAAGCGTCATTCAAAATACGTACTCGCCCAATGTTGTAATCTATCTCATAATCAGATCCTTCTATCAATTGTTGCCCACCAGCAGTCACGCGCACCGAGCCGACCGGAATGTTGAACGCACCCAGCGAAATCTCTGAAGACACACTGGATTTATAGTTACCTCGTATCACAAAGCGATTTTTCTCGGGAAATTCCCGCGCCTGAAAAATGGTAGAATCATACAAGGCTTGATACGTGAATTTAATGCTGTCTGCCGGATTATCCAACTTTTTTGCCAAAGACGAACCAAATGGCTCCAACACAGGAAACATAACACGCCCGTTGCGCAAATTAATGGTCACGCCGGGTACAAAGTCAAAAACGCCGTCGGGCTGCGGGTCATTTTGGGTATTTAAAGTATCTAGATTAAAAACACGCAAAAGTGGCACACCGATATTGCCGCCAATGGGTACATCCGGCAGGAATCGTTTGAAGCCTCTGCCTGGGTCGTCATATACAATGTCCAATCGAAAATCCTGCTGATTCACATTGAAAGCACCGACGGAATAAATGTTTTTCATCATCAAATCCCAAGTGGGCAAGTCGGTACGCTGGGTGGTGCTTTTGAGCATTTTTACAAATAATACTTTCAAATCAGACGTATCTTGATTCTGGCGTGGCTTCGGATCGAAGGGATCGCTGTTGGTGAGACCCGTCACTTCTTGGTTTTGTGCCAATTCGCCCACTTTATATGTCCTTCCATTATAAGAATATTGGTACGCAACGCCCACGACTTGGTCAGGTTGCACATTGATATTCAAAGAAACGAAACCCAATTCTGCGTTGTAATTATACTCCGTCGGCTCCAATCTACGCGCACTCACTTTTTCAAAATCTTTTGACTGCTGTAAATTGAAACTTCCACTTTGTAGCGTACCCACGGCGTTGTCAATCTTACGCGTATTTTCATTGGCTAAAAGTCGATTGTACAAATCATTCGCGCGATTATCCGGCAGCGGTAGCGCAGGCGAATTGATGTCAAAACGGTCGGGAGAAGTAGTGAGCTGTACAGCATCTGGGTTTACGAGATTACTGGATTCTCCCAAGTCGGCAAAGGCGATAATATCGCGCACATCGTCCACTTCGTTGCGGTTGTTGGTCAGCCACACTTCAATGTTTTCTACTTTGAATAAAGATTTAATCTGCGGCAGATTCGTCAGCGCACCTTCAAAAATAGCTCGGTTGTAATGCGACACAAAGAAATGCCGGTTTTCATCGTACTCATCGGCGCGCACTTCAAATTCTTGCAATTGGCTACCGCCTTGCACCCGTATATTTTCTCGCTGGGATTGTTGTTGTGCCAAAATAGTGGTGAGCCGCAGATGCCCAAATTGCAACTCGGTTTTCAAGCCAAATAAGCTCTGCGCGCCTTGTATGAGCGTACCGCGCAAGGGCAGGCTCACGTTACCGGCTTCTATTTTTTTCAGAATTTCGTCTTCGCCAAAGTTATCGCTGTTGTAATTCAGCTTGATCTGATTGTCAAAACTAAACGTGGCGTTACTATTGAATTGCGTGGAAAGATTCAACTTCTCCCCGATTTTGCCCGTCACATTCAGTTGAATATCCATATCAAAATCAAAACCACCTTGCCGTTGCGACCGAATCGGTAGAATTGGATTTTCTACTTTTTGATAATTAAATCCAAAGGTCAAGTCAATCCCGCCTTGTGGTCGAATATCCACCTTTGTACCACCAAATAAGCGGTCTAACAAACTGTTTTTCACATCAATCTTGGCAATCGGGTCAAGCGCACTCACGCCGTCGCCGACGTTGATACCGGACAATTCTTTGAAATAATTAGACTGGTCTTGCTGTCGCCGATATTCCATATATTCATCAAATGTCATATACGTTGGCGGTCGAAAATCCTCTCCCCCTATTTTTTCCTGAATGATGTAGCGATTGGTAGCCGGGTCGTATTCGACCGATTGCTCCACGGCTTTCGGGTCTTTCAGGTCGAACGGATTGGTCTTTTCCGTGTTTATAAAATCAGAAGTGCGGTCTTTCAAAGGCGGCAACGTATCGTGCACCATCTTCCCGACCTTGGTCGGGACGAGTGGAACGTAAACAAGGGTGTATGGATCGTCCAAATGGGTGTTGCTGCCACGAGCGGCAAGGGTGCAAACAACGATACCAAGAACGAGACAGAAGGGTACACTAACTCTACTCATAGTTCATTTTGTAATAAAGACACCAAGTTTTGTAATCAGTGATTTGTCAATTGTGAATTTGGGATTACAACTACCTGATTCTTTTTTTGTCATGGGATATTTTAGTACTTGGTAGTAAGTATTTGGTAGTAAGTCTAAATACTAGGTACCAAGTACTAAATACTCAGATTCAACGCTGCACTGATGCGCATTTTGTTCGATACCAAAACTTTAACACATCTTGTTTAGATAATAGATGTTAGACCTTAGATATTAGACTTTTACTGGAAATGGCTATCGTTAGAAATCTATTATCTAATGTCTATCGTCTAATGTCTGATAAAAGTTGATTTAACGGTTTTTGGGTGTAAGAGTTGAATTGAGTCGGCAAAAATTGCCATGCGCACCAGGTTTGTTTCTACCCTAATTAGTGATTAGATAAGGCAGAAGGAAGTATTGTATAGAATGATAGATTCCAAAAAATCCATTCAATCCCATCAAGTCCATCCTTCAATCCTACGAATCATGGTTTAGGATAATTGTTTGAGTGCCAACTTAATCAACTCTTCCACGCTACCTGCGGTGGGTTGTTCCTTCAATATTTTATTCAACGCTTTTTGCACCTCGATTCGGTTGAATCCCAGCGCAACTAATGCAGATAACGCCTCGTCCCGATTTGTATTGCTCTGTGGTAAAATTGTTAATGCGCCTTCGCCGCCGTCCTTTACCAGCTTGTCTTTCAGGTCCAAAATAATTCGCTTGGCGGTTTTGGGTCCGATGCCTTTTACACGTCCTAAGGTCGCCGCATCTTCACTAATAATTGCCGAACGAATTTCCTCCGGATTCAGCGAAGACAACACCAATTGCGCCGTACTCGGTCCTACGCCCGACACCGAAATTAAATACAAAAACAGCATCCGCTCCGCCTCATCCGCAAAACCGTATAACGTATGGCTGTCTTCCCGAATGATTTGCTGGGTGAGGATTTTTACGGTTTCCAACTTTTCAATCTGCGTATACGTATTCAAACTAATATTTATATGATAGCCAACGCCGCCTGTTTCTACGACTATAAAGGTCGGTGTTTTGTGGGTCAGCAAGCCTTTGATGTATGTTATCATGGTCTGTTTGTAAAATTTAAATTGCAAAAGTAGAAATAAAAAGGAAGATGGGAGGATTGGAAGATAGGATTGAAGAACGAAAGCGTGCTGCGGCTCTGTGATGAAATTCTCTGAACCGTGATTTTTATGATTTTTTTGATTCACATTTAACGCTGCGCTCTCTGCGGCTTTACAGTTAAAAAACGTTATAAGGGATATAAAAGCGACCAAGTGTCAGTTCTCGTCACAAGTGCATCCTCCTATCTTACTATCCTCCCATCCTCCATTCTTTTTCCTATTTTTGTGAAAATTTCTGAAAATGAATATACTTCTCCTCGGCGGCGGCGGCAGGGAACATACCTTCGCGTGGAAAATGCGCCAAAGTACACTCTTAAAAAAACTGCTCATCGCGCCGGGCAATGCCGGTACGATTGGCTTGGGCACCAACGTCGCACTCGACCCCAATGATTTTGAAGCCGTCAAAAAATTGGCAATCGCCGAAAAAATAGACATGGTTGTGGTCGGACCTGAAGAGCCGCTCGTGCGTGGCATTTACGATTTTTTTCAAAATGACCCTGACATTCAACACATTGCAGTGATTGGACCATCGCAGGCAGGCGCACAACTCGAAGGAAGCAAGACATTCGCCAAAGAATTTATGCATGAATTCAATATTCCGACCGCCACTTACCGCGCATTTACAAACGAAAATAAAGAAGAGGGTTTAAAATATATTGCCAAACAAAATCCGCCGATTGTACTCAAAGCCGACGGACTCGCGGCGGGCAAAGGCGTGATTATTTGCCAAAGTGTAGGCGAAGCCAAAATGCGTTTTGAGGAAATGCTGGACGGGAAGTTTGGAGCGGCAAGCGAACAAGTCGTGATTGAGCAGTTTTTGTACGGCATTGAGTTTTCTGTTTTTGTATTGACCAATGGAACGGAGTATAAAATTCTACCCATCGCAAAAGACTACAAACGGGCTGGTGAAGCCGACACTGGAGCCAATACGGGCGGCATGGGCGCGGTCTCGCACCCGCCTTTTGTGGATACTCCGCTGATGCAAAAAGTGGAAGAACGCATTATTCGACCGACCATTGCAGGCATTCAAGCGCGCGGTTTGACGTATAAAGGCTTCGTATTCATTGGTTTAATATGTGTACAAAATGAACCTTATGTGATTGAATATAATTGTAGAATGGGCGACCCGGAAACGGAAGTTGTGTTCCCAAGATTAAAAAATGATTTGGTCGAATTGATGCTCGCCATGCATCAAAATCGCTTGTCGCCCATTCAAATTCAACCGGAAGAACGCGCAGCAGCAACAGTCATGCTGGTGTCCGGCGGCTATCCGGCAGATTTTGAAAAAGGAAAAGTGATTACCGGTTTGGATAAAGTACGCGATAGTTTGGTGATACATGCTGGCACAAAACTGGTTGATAATAAGTTAGTTACGAATGGCGGTCGCGTCCTTGCCATCACTTCTTTTGGGAAAGATTTTCGAGAAGCACTGGCGCTGTCATACCAAAATGCAGAAAAAATTCAATACGAAGGAAAGTATTACCGGAGAGATATTGGATTTGATTTGTGATGTTTTAAGTTTTTGTTTGAGGTTAGACGTTGACCGCTTAGGGCATAATTGGAACGCGGATGACGCGGATTGGGCGGATTTTCGCGGATTTCCCCCATTTATTTTTTTAAGTATGAAAAATTAATTAGTTTAGTTTATTAGAAGACCCTCTTTTCTTACGCGCGGGAGGCTCCCTATAGGGAAAAGGGTGTGAGATAGCAAATTTTAATCTAAACTATTTTAGCCATCTTGCTTACATCATTAATAATTGAGTTAAAATCTTGCTAAAAAAGAGACTGACTGAATGAGATCAAATGATGAGTAAAAATAAAAATCTGCGTCATCTGCGAAATCTGCGGGAGAAATAATATCCTAAGCAGTCAACGAAAAACAAAAAACCTCCAACAAAAAACACCTTCTAAACTTTTAAAATGCAGATTACAAATTCTAAACTGCCCAACGTCGGCACAACGATTTTCACGGTGATGTCGGCACTGGCGAATGAGCATCAGGCGATTAATTTATCGCAAGGTTTTCCTGATTTTCCGTCTTCCGAGCGGCTGATTGATTTGGTGACGCAAGCGATGCAAAAAGGTTTGAATCAATACGCTCCAATGCCTGGCGCGATTCCATTGCGAGAAAATATTGCAAAAAAAATAGCGCACTTATATGGTGTGAATGTGAATCCAATGGATGAAATTACAATTACGGCTGGGGGAACGCAGGCACTTTTTACAGCCATTACCGCTTTCGTGCGCCCCGGCGATGAAGTGATTTTGATAGAACCGGCGTATGATTCGTATCGTCCTTCTGTGGAGGTAAATGGCGGAATTCCAGTTATTTATGAATTAAGTGCGCCGGATTATAAAGTGAATTGGAATGATTTTGCTCGATTGATTTCTCCGAAAACCCGCATGATTCTCATCAACACGCCGCACAATCCGACGGGTGCGATTTTTACAAAAACAGATTTACTTGCCTTACAACAATTGGTAGAAAATACGAATATTTTAATTCTGAGTGATGAAGTGTATGAGCATTTGATTTATGATGACGAGCCACACCAAAGCGTGTTGCGGTTTCCGAGTTTGCGCGAGCGGAGTTTAGCGGTGTATTCGTTTGGGAAAACATTTCATAATACGGGTTGGAAAATTGGATATTGTGTCGCACCAAAAGAACTAACTGCGGAGTTTCGCAAAGTGCATCAGTTCAATGTGTTTTCCGTGCACTCGCCCACGCAGTACGCGCTTGCTGCGTTTTTAGAAAAGCCGGAGGAATATTTAAGTTTAAATGATTTTTATCAACAAAAGCGCGATTATTTATTAAATGTTACAAAAAATACGAATTTGAAGCCGTTGAAATGTTTCGGCACGTATTTTCAAGTTTTTGATTATAGTCAGATTTCGGAGGAACCGGACGTGGATTTTGCGAAGCGCATGACGACGGAGTTTGGCGTGGCAGCGATTCCGGTATCCGTATTTTACAGCAGTTTAAAAGATGATAAAGTAATTCGCCTTTGTTTTGCAAAAAAAGAAGAAACTTTACAAAAAGCAGGAAATTTGCTTAAAAGAATGAATAATTAAGAATGAATAATGAATAATTAACTAGGGCATTATTCATTATTCATTCTTAATTTTTTCATTTCGTAGTAGTCGCTTCATCGCGCAGTACCCGCCGCAAAATTTTACCCACATTCGTCTTCGGTAAGTCCTTTCGGAACTCTACTTGCTTGGGCACTTTATAACCCGTCAGATTTTCCCGACAGTACGCAATCAATTCTTTTTCAGTGAGTGAGTTGTCTCTTTTGACGACAAATAATTTTACGATTTCGCCCGATTTTTCGTCTGGAATGCCCACGGCTGCTACTTCCAGCACTTTCGGATGCCCTGCCACTACTTCCTCTAATTCGTTTGGATAGACATTAAAACCAGAAACTAAAATCATATCTTTTTTACGATCAACGATATGAAAATAACCGTCTTCTGTCATTTTACCGATGTCGCCTGTTGCCAACCAACCGTCTATGATTGTTTCTGCGGTTGCGTCTGGACGATTGTAATAACCCTTCATCACTTGTGGACCTTTGACTTGAATTTCGCCTACGCCTTCTGGTGCGAGTACGCCGCCCTGTTCGTCCACAATGCGCACATCCGTGGAGGGAAGCGGCAAACCGATACTGCCGAGCCGACCTAATTTACTATCGAATGGATTCGCGGTCGCCACTGGAGAGGATTCCGTCATACCAAAACCTTCTGCCAGAAAACAACCCGTTATCTTTTGCCACTTTTCTGCTACGGGTCGCTGCAATGCCATACCACCGGCGACGGTCACTTTTAAACTGCTGAAATCCAGCTTGTTAAATTCTTCATTATTCATCATCGCATTAAACAAAGTATTCAAGCCGGAAATAACCGAAATCGGGTAGGATTTCATCGTTTTTACTAAAGCACCCATGTCACGCGGATTGGTAACGAGCACATTCAGACTGCCGATTGCCATCATGCCAAAACAATTCACGGTCAATGCAAAAATGTGATATAAGGGCAGCGGACAGAGCGCAATTTCTTTTCCGTCCTGAAGATAGGGCGACATCCACGCTTTCATTTGCAACATATTGCCGACCATATTTCCATTGGTGAGCATCGCGCCTTTCGCCACGCCGGTCGTGCCGCCAGTGTATTGTAGAAAAATCGTATCGTCCGGACCGAATGTGTTTGGTTTAATCGTGAATTTTTTCCCTTGTGCCAATGCCTCACTAAAACTGACGGTATTTTGAATATTAAACTTGGGTACCATTTTTTTGATACTGCGCACCACGAAATTGACCACTATTTTTTTGGTAAAACCCAGTAACTCGCCGATACTGGTGGTAATAATGGTTTTAATTTGCGTGTCGGCTAATACTTTTTCCAAATTGGCGGCATAATTTTCTACAATCACAATGGCTTTTGCGCCAGAATCGGTAAACTGGTGCAACATCTCGCGCGGCGTGTACAGCGGATTGGTATTGACGACCACCAGTCCGGCACGCAACGCGCCTATCAATGCTATCGGATATTGCAGCAAATTGGGCATCATAAGGGCTATTCTATCGCCCGGTTCCAGCCCGCGAGAGTGCAAATACGCGCCAAAATCACGCGACATCTTGTCTAATTGCTCAAAGGTAATTTCCTTACCCATGCAGGAAAAAGCAGGCTTGTCGCGGTATTTCTCAAAGGCTTCTTCCACCATTTGCACCAAAGTGGCATATTGGTCTTCGTCAATATTGGCGGGTACACCGCTCGGATAATTTTTGAGCCAAGGACGTGGTTCAGTCGTAGTCATATCGTTCTAATATTTTTTGGCTCTATTCTTGTTTCAAGTTGCTGTGTAAAAATTTGGCTAAAGCCGAGTAAGGTTTTGCTTTTAACCCCGCCATAAATGGCAGGGCAACTGGTAAAACGTTGACAATTAGTTGCCCCGCGCTTTAGCGCGGGGATAAAATAGTAGACCACTTCTGGGCTTTAGCCCAATCCTAAAAAGCAACTTGAAATCATAATTGAGCCTATTTTTAAATAAAAACAAGTATTTCCAAATTTCGTTCTTTCCGCCTTTAAAATAGCAACTTTTCTTCTGTAATAGCAACTTTTTTTGTATTTAATATTAAGTATTTGGTAATGAGACTTTTCGCTCGTGCATTCCTTTAGCATATGCTCCCTACCCGCTACAAAATTTGACTACAATTTCTTTTTTTTATTAAATAAGCGTAGCTTTGCCCCGCTAAAAAAGACCTTGATTTGTAGGATTGAATGATTGCTGGGATTTTGCGCTTTTTGGTGGTGGAAAAGTATCATTTCTATTTGAAAATTCAGGTCTTATTATTTCACCTTTTAAAAGCATTCTTTCAATGCTAGAAGAAAATTTAGAAAACGATTTGCAAAACGAAGGCGTAAATCCTGCCGTAGAAGCAGCGATAAACGTACCTACCCCCGACAATGTGGAGGAAGAAGTAGAGCCGGAACCAGAACCGGATGTAACAGACGAAGAGGAAGAGGACGTAGACCTCGATGCCATTCTGCTGGAACAAGCACTGGCGCTGGGTGCGCACGACGATTATGACTGGTCGGTGAGCAGCAAGCACGGTTTTTTGTATTCTAAAGAAGATTCTGATCGCTACACCACGCAATACGAGTCTACCCTTACGCTCGTACAAGAAAGTGAAATTGTGACGGGTCGCGTGACCTCTATCAACGATGGAGATGTGGTGTTGGATATCAACTACAAATCAGATGGTTTGGTGCCGCTTTCTGAATTTCGGGATTTCCCGGATTTGGGTGTAGGGGATACCGTGGAAGTGTATGTGGAGCAGCAAGAAGATATGCGCGGTCAGTTAATATTGTCTCGCCGCAAAGCGAAATTGTTGCTGGCTTGGGATAGCATCGTGGATTCTTATCAAAATGGAACAGTCATCAAAGGTACCGTTATTAGCAAGACAAAAGGTGGATTGATAGTGGATGCCAGTGGTTTGGAAACGTTCTTGCCGGGTTCACAGATTGACATCAAACCGATTATTGATTATGATTCCTACGTGGGCAAAACGATGGAATTCAAAGTGGTGAAAATTAATGAAACCATTAAAAATGCTGTGGTTTCTCATAAAGCGCTTATCGAAAGCGACCTTGCCGAGCAGCGGGAGCATATCATTGCCAGCCTTGAAAAAGGGCAGGTATTGGAAGGTTTGGTTAAAAACATCACCGACTTTGGTGCATTCCTCGACTTGGGCGGCGTAGATGGTCTGTTGTACATCACCGATATTTCTTGGGGTCGCATCAGCCATCCGAGCGAAGTGTTGCAGTTGAACCAAAAAATCAACGTCGTAGTGCTTGACTTTGATGAAAATAAGAAGCGTATCTCTCTCGGTTTGAAGCAATTGCAACCCCATCCTTGGGAAGTCCTCAATGAAGAGATTACCGAAGGTTCTACCGTCAAAGGTAAGATTGTCAATATTGAAGACTATGGTGCATTTTTGGAAATCCAGCCGGGCGTAGAAGGTTTGGTGCACGTATCCGAAGTGACTTGGAGCAATCAGCCAGTAAACGCGCGCGACTACTTCAAACTAGGTCAGGAACATGAGGCAAAAGTTGTAACGATTGACCGTGACGACCGCAAAATGTCCTTGAGTCTCAAGCAATTGCAAAAAGACCCTTGGAGTGCCATCGAAGAGCAATACCCATTGAACAGCCGTCACACGGGCGAGGTGAAAAACCTGACTCCTTATGGTGTGTTTGTAGAATTGAAAGATGGTATTGGTGGCATGGTGCACATTTCTGACTTGTCTTGGACCAAGCGTTTCAATCACCCATCCGAGTTTACGAAAGTGGGCGAGAAGATTGACATCATGATTCTGGATATTGATAAGGATAACCGTAAATTGTCACTTGGTCATAAGCAGACGGAAGACAATCCATGGGATACTTTTGAGCAGGTATTTCCAGTTGGTTCTTACCACGAGGCACACGTCATTCGCCGCGACGACCGAGGTGCGATTGTACAATTGCCCTACGGTTTGGAAGCGTTCGCGCCTATCAAACACATCCGCAAAGAAGATAATTCGATGGCAGAAGTGGATGATACCTTGACGGTAAAAGTGATTGAATTTAACCGCGATGACAAGCGTATTTTGGTTTCTCACTTGCGCTATCTCGAAGACATCCGCAAGGAAGCCGACGATGCAGTGAAGAAGGAGAAAGACGACGAGCGCAAGAAAACGACTTCGGCGGTGAAGAAAACGCAGGATAGTGTGGAACGCTCTACGCTTGGGGACTTGGACGTGTTCTCGCAGTTGAAAAATCAGTTTGAAGACAACGCCACCGACATACCAACAGCGACCACCTACACCGCCAATAAATCGGCGGTAAAGGCAGAAGATGGAAGTGCAGACGAAGTGGAAAATGAAAATACAGACGTAGCAGTGGATGCAAATGTAGATGCTGTAGAAAATACAACTACCGACACAGCGGTGGACACAGCTACAGATGCGGACGAAGCAGAGAAAGCCTAAGTCGCAACTGAAATTTTGAAAATAATATAGTGCCCTAAAATGCTCTTTTGTAGTGTTTTAGGGCATTTTTTATGTTGTAAATATCAATGAATAGTAATCCCCTAATAGATATTCTCTTCAACGGATTTAGTTTTGCCGGTATCTTATTCGGGCTTTTTGTTGTGTTGAATAATGCGACAAAATCGTTCGATATCGTTGGTTTCTTTTTTTTATTTGGAGGGTCGGTGGTCGGCCCTTTACATTTACAGCGCGGTTTGCCATAGTACGTCTTCCCATTTTTTACTGCTTTTGAGCTGCCGCAATAAAAGCAAATCCCCGATTTGTTCATCCTATTTTCGTTTTTGGTTCCCTCAAAAACAGGAATACTAAGGCTCTTTTTTTCATCACTCCCCTCTTATTTTATAAAACCAACTCCCGAAAAAGCCTTTCCAGCGTCCCATCCAAATCTTCAGCAAAGCCCGGATGCGGTCTCGATGTTTGAATCGAAGCACTTCTTACAGCGGTTAACCACCTAAAACGATCTGGCGTATCCAATAATGCAATCCGTCCACCGTCTTTTGTGCCGTCGGCTATTTTTTTAAAGGCTTCTAAATGGAGTTGTAAAGTTTCTAAATCTATTTCTGGTGAAAGTAAGTGAAGTTTTTCTTTATTTATATTATATAAAATATTAATGTAATTATTTCGTTTGGAGAACAAGATAATCCCCACGTTGATAAACTCTTCGCGCTCCACCCTTGGTACAAACCGAATGGCGGCATATTCATATAAGTGTTTTTCTTGCATCTTGGGCTTCTTTTACAAAGATTTCGGAGTGGAGAATTCTTTCGTTCAGGAATTGAATGTAAATATCTTTTATAGCTTGAGGGGTTTCTATTACATCCTTCCATTGTAGCCAATAATCGGGAATCAAATGGACGATTTCTTGTATTTTATCGGGTGTTAATACATTTTTAAATATTACATCCACTTCCTGCAATTGACTGGCTTTCGCCAATAAAACATGATCTTTTATTAAAGAAAAAGGACTCAATGCCGCTTGTTCCCAATTATTCCAAGCATGGTGAAAATATAAAGCTGCGCCATGATCTATCAGCCAGAGTTCTTTGTGCCACAACAACATATTCGTATTTTTGACGGTACGATCCACATTGGTAATCAATGCGTCGAGCCATAGAATTTGCGATGCCATTGTAGCGTCCACGGGATGCACGACGGGGTCAAAAGTAAAAGCGCCCGATAAAAAATGTAGTCCCAAATTGAGTCCTCGGCTGTTTTGTAATAAATCTTGAATTTCCTCATCGCCTTCAGTCCGTCCGAATGCTTCGTCCAGGTTGATGAAAACAATCTCCGGCACGCGCAATCCCAAGGTTCTGGCAATTTCTCCCCCAATCAATTCGGCAATGAGCGCTTTGGTTCCCTGCCCTGCTCCTCTAAATTTCAACACATATTTAAAATCGTCGTCCGCCTCCGCCAGTGCTGGCAAGGAACCTCCTTCGCGCAAGGGCATGATATATCGGGTGACATTTACGGTTCGTAACTCCATTATTACTTCTTTAATCGGATAAAGATAAAAAAAGCGCCCTACGATTTGGAACCGTAGGACGCTTTTTTGCTCGAAGTGCTATCTACTCTTCTATCCGCACACTTATTACCTCGCGCTTTTCTCGATGCATCCCCCACAACACGCCCGGCTGATACCGATCCCACGCCAAGCCTTGCCCTTGAAACGGCACGGGAATCGTTTTCACCAATTCTATTTCATAGCCCATTTTAGGGATTTGACACACATACACTTCTTCGTGGTGGTGCGGGCTAAGGTATAATTTACCATCCGTTGTGAAGCTACCTCCAGATATGCTTTCCGGACGCAATCTTTCAATCAAGGCTTTGGGCAACATCCAACCACCTTTTTGTCGAAACAAAGAATCGGTGCGAATGAGCGCGGAGTACGCCACGCCTTTCATGCCTTCCTGCGCGTAATTTTCATAATGCACAAACATCAAATACCAATCGCCCTGCCAGCGGTCAATCCACGTAAACGAGCCAACATAAAGTCCAAAACTATGAGAACCAATGTGTTCCAGTGTATTGGGGTCGAATATTTCGAGCGAACTCGCCATTGGCACTTCTGGGAAGTTGCTGTTAGCGCAGTAGAGCTTGCCGTCTATAATGATACCGCCGTTGAGGTGTTTGAATGGATATTTTTGTTCTTTTACAACTGAACCGTCCGATTTTTTGTGTTTTACAATTTTAGAATTGCTGATGGCGTAGAAGTAAAGGCTATCCACGGCTACGGCTTGAGCGGCATTCGGCGCGGAGAAACGAGAAAGCTCGGTAGCTTTTTGGGCAAGTATGATTTGCGTTGTAAATAGAATAATAATAAAAATAGTAAATGTTTTCATAATTATAATTTTCAATAATTTTTCCATTTGTAACAGCCCTTGTTACTTAATTGGACAAGGAATTACGCGGGTGCAACGGATGGTAGACGGATTTTTTATGGCGCAAAACTGCTCACTGCCTACCGCCTACTGTTTCGGAATATCAATGTAATCCTTCGCGTCAGTATCCGATGCAACTTTAATACGTTGCATTTTGCGGCGCGTTTTTTCATTATTGGGAATGACCAGAAGCGCCATGCCGACTTTGCGTTGCCCCGTGTGGTCGAAGCGATTCGGGTCATTTTTTCGGTTGTCGCTGGGATAATTCACAACGCCAGTCGGAGTCGCTCCGCGCACAAACATCGTGATAGAACCGCCGCCGTCCATGTTAATCGCATTTGTGGCGTTGAAATATTGGTACAATAAATCGGTGAGTTCTTCGGCGTTGATGCCTTCCGCTTTGGTTGACCTGCCGTCTATTGCCATCAGAATCAAGTGATTATCAGCCGTGGTTGCGTACGCCATACGCGGACCCAAGCCGCCTTGATGTCGTTCGGGATTCTCCCCATCCATTTTTGATTTATCGCCTGTTTTCTGTTTCACAAAATGTTTTCCAACGGGAATGCCATCTGAAATCAACAAAGGCGCACTACTTATGATATTGTCGAGTGGTAATTTTTCGTACAAATCCTGCGTACCTTGAATGAAAGCGAAAGATTTCGCGCCCGTTTGCACAAAAGCCGCCTGATGTTTCCAATAGCGAACGTGGTCGGTCGGGATGTTGACGCGCTGATTAATAACTCCATTACTTTTGTGAAAAGAAACAAACGTATTATTTTCTAAAATTTCAAAATAGCCACTATTGGCAGCGACGATAGCACCTGCGGTGTCGGCGACAAAGCTGACGACGTTGCGGAGTTTGTCGTCCCCATTAAACCAAGCAAAATCAAATTTGACAGCTGCTTTTTGCAAATCAATATCAATGACGTTGATGCTGGCGTTGCGTTTCAAAATCGTATCGCGCCCCAGCCACGTGTAGTGGTGGATGCCTTTGGTGACTTTTTCGGCTTTGCCTGGATTGCTCGGAAAGCGTTGGTTGACTTTATTTAAAACTTCTTTTGTTGGCGAGCAACTTGCAAGAATGGTAGTGATAATTATAAAAAGGATATACTTATTAGTGATTATTTGGAAAAATTTTGTACGTGCGCGATTTTGAAAAATAGGCTGTCCCAATAAACTTTGAAAATTAACGGCGGATGATACGGAATTTATTTGCATAATCACTATTCATTTTGTATTTAATTTTAAACTTCACTTAGAGCTTGATGGAACACGGATTTACGCGAGTGCAACAGATTTAGACAGATTTTTTTTGCACGGCACACGTAGCAAATCATGCAAATCACGCCAATCTTTAAATCACACAAATCACACAAATCATGGTTCAGACGATTTTTGAACATGGATTTACACGGGTGCAACGGATTTGTACGGATTTTCTCTCTTCGTGTATTCTTTACCGCAGCGCGCACAGCGTAAAAAATCATGCCAATCTTTAAATCACACAAATCATGGTTCAGACAGTTTTAAAAATAGTCTGATGACTCCAAAAGTCACCAGACTACTCTTTATGATTCAGACATCTGGCATCTGATGTCTGGCATCTATTTTAATATCCCGGATTCTGTGAAAATCCAGTTTTATTATTGTAAATCAACACCTGCGAATTCGGAATCGGGAAGAGCAATTGAAAATCTTGAATATTGATATTGATTGCTTTCAAAGCATCTTTGGCGGTACCCGTGCGCAGCAGGTCGTACCAACGCCACGATTCCAACGGTAATTCTAAGCGTCTTTCCAACAAAACAGCATCGCGGAAAGCAGCCTGATTTGCCAAATCCGTAGCAGTATAAGCCCTCAAACCCGCACGCGTACGCACCGCATTCAAACTGGTCAAAGCCTCGCCCGTTGCCTGATAGCCCACTTCATTCAGCGCTTCTGCCACCATGAGCAACACATCGGCGTAGCGCAACACAGGAAAATCGGTACCTACTACATTGGCAGTTGGCTCTTCAAAATATTTCACGGGCGTTTGGTTTTGCGTACCGGTTGGCTTGCGGAGTTCAATCATGGCACGGCGCATATCGGTTGTATCGTATAATTTGCGAAAGGAAGGCTCTATAAAATCCCCAATTTGCGAGGCATAATACAAACCGTGTGATTCAGCAATGTTGGCAGTGGTGAAGCGGACGGCAAACAAAATTTCCTTGTTGTATTCGTTCGTCGGGCTAAATACTTGTGCAACGGTTGGCTGTAAAGCAAAGTCACCGGAACTGACGACTTCGCGCAAAGTGGTCACGGCTTGTGGATATTTCTTTTGCGTGAGCAACACTTTACCAAGCAAACCTTTCGCAGCGCCTGTGGTGATGCGACCTACTTCCGCCGCTGGGTAGGTTTTGGGCAGGTTGCTTGCCGCAAATTGCAAATCAGCTTCGATGGCAGCATAGACTTCAGGAACGGCATTGCGAATGTGCAAACGCGATTCCTCGGTGGTCTCCGCTCTCAACACTAATGGAACAGTGCCCCATAATTGTACCAAATGGAAGTAAGACAGCGCGCGGATGAACTGCACTTCGCCTTTGTAGCGATTTTTCAAGGACTCTTCTATTGTGATATTATCAATGTTGTCTAACACGATATTGCAACGATAAATAGTCAGGTATAAGCGACGCCACACATTTTCATAAATGGTATTTTCAGAACCGGCGATGAAGCGGTCAATGTTGAAACGCAAGCCAGAATTCGCCGAAGGGTCATTGTCAAAGGCATTGTCTGCGCGGTACTCCGTCAAATCTTGAAAATCCCGACCACCATACAAGCTGCCGTTTTGCAAGGACGCATAAGCCGCATTCACGCCATTAAAGACATCACCGGCAGTTTTGTAAAAATCATTCACGTTGGGCTGCGATACCGGCGTGAGTTCCAGAAAATCTTCTTCGCAAGCATTGAATAGCCCGATTATGAGGATTAAAAAGAATAATTTTTTCATTTTTTTAAAATTAAATTGTAATAAAAATTGTCATATTATATTTTGCGCGTGTTACTTAATAAAATACGGATTTTTTTACCCGCTCCCATTTGCGCGCGTTACTTAATGGGACACGGATTTGCGCGGGTGCAACGGGTTGACACGGATTTTTTATATCGTATCAAGATTCAAACTAAATGCACCACGAGCAAGTCTGGCATCTGGCATCTTTTAATCTGGCATCTTAAAAAGCCAGATTTAAACCCACCGTATACGTACGCGCCAATGGATACGTGCCATAGTCTTCACCAGGCGTCAAAGCACTATCCGGGCGGCTGTTTACTTCCGGGTTGTAACCCAAATAATCCGTAAAAGTGAATGGATTTTGTACCGTTGCATAAATGCGTAGGTTATTGATTTTCACACGCTGCAACAAGCTGCTCGGAAACGTATAACCCAGCGTGATGTTGCGAATGCGAGTGAACGACCCATCTTCGAGATGCCAGTTGGAAGTCTGACCATTCGAGCCGGTTTGCAAACGGTTGGCGCGGTTGGTTTGACCATCACCCGGTTGGGAGGTAGAAATCCAGCGGTCCAGTGCGCCGCGCATCAGGTTCATGTTGCCTTCAATGTTGTAAATGTAACGACGCATCAAATTCAAAATCTTCTGACCTTGTGCACCTTGCACGGCAGCACTCAAATCGAAACCTTTGTACGTCAAATTCAAAGAAGCACCGTAAGTATAATCCGGCTGGTAGTTGCCTTGATTGACGCGGTCCGTTGCAAAGTCAATTTTACCATCGCCATTCACATCAACGAAACGGAAGTCGCCCGGGCGCGCATTGGGTACGTGCGGGTACGCATCAATTTCTGCTTGCGTGTTAAAAACGCCGTCGTAAACTGGATTGTAATAATTTCCAATAGATTCGCCGGGTGCCGTGCGCCAAAGCGTTACGCCTGTACCACCTGCGGTGAGAATTTGTGGTACGTTTTCGGCAAGGCTGATGACCTCGTTTTCGTTACGAGCAAAGTTCGCGCTGATAGACCAGCCAAAATCGCCGATACGGTCTTGCAGGTTCAGCGTCGCTTCAAAGCCTCTATTTTCTACTTCTCCAATATTTCGCAATTCAGTCGTAAAACCGGAAGTCATCGGAACAGGTACGTTCAATAGTAAGTCGGTCGTATTCGCAACGTAGTAATCCAATTCTAAATAAATCGCGTCATTGAACAAGCCAAAATCTAAACCAATGTCCACACTGTTCGTTCTTTCCCAACCCAAGTTTGGATTAGAAGAAGTGACAGGTGCCAAACCGCTATTGATAACCGTACCACCCAACACATAATTATCGTAGGCAAGCTGACCAATAGAACCATAGTTTGGAATCTGGAAATTCCCCGTCACACCATAGCTGGCGCGGAGTTTCAAGTTGCTCAAGAATTTGCTACCCGCCAAAAACGGTTCGCCAGAAATACGCCAGCCGACCGAAGCCGATGGAAAATAACCCCATTTCGTATCCGTGCCAAAACGCGAAGAACCATCTGCTCGAATGGCTGCTGAAACGTAATATTTATCTGCATAATTATACTGTACCCGACCTAATCCAGACAGCAACGACCACGCCTCTTCAAACGAGCTACCAGCCGTTATCTGACCGGCGTTCAAGGTTTGCACTAAGTCATTTGAAAAGTTATTGGCGGTGATATCGTTGGTGTTAGATTGCTCTCTTTGCGCAGAGAAACCGGCGATAGCGGCGATATTGTGTCTACCAAAAGCCGTGTTGTAATTCAATAAATTTTCAACTAACCAGTTGGTTGTGAAGCGTGTACGAGATGCACCGAGCGGAACGGAAGCACCTTTGCGACCCACGGTTTCCAACGTAGAAGGACGATAAAAATCCCGACGGAAGTTTTGAATGTCCGTACCAAAAGACAAGCGATACGTCAGGTTTTTTAGAATGCTATATTCTGCGTAAGCGTTACCTAACAAGCGCAAATGATCGAGATTATCTTCTGTCAAATTGGCGACTGCTACTGGATTCAAAAAGTCGGTCATACCGAAGCCCCAAGCATTTGCACCAAAATTATAAGAATTATCTGGGTTGTAAACCGACCAAATCGGCGAAATACTCAACGCCAAACCAATGATTCCTTCGTCAAACCAAGGACCCTCGGAGTTCACCAAATCATGTTTAGTCAATGCTGGATTCAAATTCAAACCCACTTTCAATCTGCCGGAAGTCAAGTCCATATTGAAACGACCGCCATAACGCTTGAAACCAGAGCTAATCACCAAGCCCTGCTGGTCCATAAATTCGCCAGAAGCGTAATAACGTAAGTTGTCTGTGCCGCCGGAGATGGAAATCGTGTGATTTTGAATCGGTGCTTCCCGATAGATTTCATCCTGCCAATCCGTATTTGCCAAACCAGCAGTTGCATTCAAATAAGGCGACACCTGCGGCGGAATCAACACAGCAGGTTGACTGGGTACGTTTTTGGCTCTTGTCTCATTGTTGTCCGAATCTTGTCCTGCTGCAAAACGGTCTTTATAGCTGTTATTTCGACCTTCAAAGTTGATTTGCGACCATTCGTAAGCGTTTAACATATCAATGCGCTTGGTCGTTTCCTGAATGCCGTAGTACGCATTGTAAGCAATAACTGGCTTGCCCGACTTTCCTTTTTTGGTCGTAATGAGTACCACGCCGTTCGCACCACGCGAGCCATAAATCGCCGCCGCCGAAGCATCTTTCAACACCTGAATGGACTCAATATCGGTCGGATTCAAGGTAGAAAGCACATTAATCGGATTATCAGAATATTGGCTGCCTGGGCGTTGCCCCGTCGCACGACCGTTGTCATTAGAAATCGGCACGCCGTCAATCACGTATAAAGGTTCATTCCCTGCTGTAATCGTCCCGACTCCACGAATGCTCACCGATACGCCTGCGCCTGGCGAACCCGAAGTTTGCTGCACTTGTACGCCTGCGAGTTTGCCAATCAAGGCTTGGTCAAAACTATTTACTGGCTGGTCTCGGATGTCTTTTGAACTCAAAGTTGCCACCGCCGTTGTGAGGTCTTTTTTTTGCTGTGTACCGTAACCGATGACCACCACTTCACTCAATTGCGCCGCGTCTTCCTCTAATTGTAAATCAATCGTACTTTGACCGCCGATTATAATTTCTTGTAATTTGTAACCCACGAAGGAAATCACCAGTGTGGTCGCATTTTCGGGTACGTTGATACTATATTTACCTTCAAAATCGGTAGCAGTGCCTGCGCTCGTGCCTTTCACTTGCACGGTAGCACCCGGCAGTGGCTGGCTTTTTTCATCAGTGATGATACCCGTGATGGTGTTTTGTGCAAATGCCTGCCAACCCAAAAGGGTAAACAGTACAAGCAGCAAACTCGAACGGAAAGCCGCTCTTTGTTGCATTGTTGTAATAAATTTCATAAAATAGTCGTGTTTAAGTGATTGAATTGAATGCGTAGTTGCCAGTATTCTATGCTAGAACTTGGACTTTTTTTGAAAACTTAAAGGTATAAAATGAGTGTTAACTGTGGGTGAGAAGTAAATTAAGAGTGCGTTAAGTAAGCAATTGGTGAAGAGTAAATGGTGATTGGTTTTAAATATTTTGGAAGTAAGAACTGATTGAAAAATACACCTACTTTTGTCTTTAAGCGCATATTTAAAAATTAAAAGCATATTAGCATATTAGCACATTAAGTTATGTTGCAAATCAAATCCTTTTCCGACAGCGAGGTTTTACCTTATTTAGATAATTTAGCCGAGTTGCGTCTCGAAGTTTTTCGAGAATTTCCATACTTGTATGATGGCGACCGCAAATGGGAAGAAGCTTATTTGAATCAATTAGCAACTGCGACGGATACGGTTATTGTGGTAGCTTTTGATGGTGATAAAGTAGTAGGTGCATCTACTGGACTCCCGATGACGCATGAAAGTGTGGAGGTACAAAAACCTTTTTTGGAAGGTGGTTATGATGTTTCTAAAATCTTTTACTTTGGCGAATCGGTGTTGCAAAAAAAGTATCGAGGTCAGGGAATTGGAGTTGAATTTTTTAAGCACCGGGAAGCGCACGCGCGGCGATTGAATCAATTTGAAGTCCTTACTTTTTGTAGTGTAATGCGTGCGACTAACCATCTTTTACGCCCGAAAGATTATGTGCCGCTGGACGATTTTTGGAGAAAGCGTGGTTTTGAACCAACGGAACTGATTTGTTATTTGACTTGGAAAGAGGTGGGGGAAACAAAGGAAAGTGCCAAGCCGCTACGCTTTTGGTGGAAGCACTTGTGACGGGATGAGAATATGATTTTTTACTTTTCTCTCTGTGCTTGCCCTTATTACTCAATAGAACACGGATTTTCAAGGGTGCAACGGATTTGGACGGATTTTTTCTCGTTACACCTTCACTTATTGCTTGATAGTACCCGAATTTTTTCGTTTTAAAATTGATTTTGACAAGTTACCTTTTGACAAAATATTCGTCACAAACTTGTTAACCAATTTTATATTATTGAAATTTAAAAACAATGCTGCACAAAGAATTAACCGAAGTCATTATTAAATCATTTTACAAAGTTTACAATACAATGGGTTACGGTTTTTTGGAAAAGGTGTACGAAAACGCGCTGGCAAAGGAAATTAAGAAAGCTGGATTGGATTGTGTGCAACAAAAGCAAATAAAAGTGTATTACGAACAAGAAGAAGTAGGGATTTATTATGCAGATTTGCTGGTAGCGGAAACAATTGTGATAGAAACAAAAGCCGCCCAATCGCTTTGCGAAGAACATGAATGTCAGTTGGTCAACTACCTCAAGGCAACAGAATTGGAAGTAGGTGTTTTACTCAACTTTGGTAAAGACCCCAAGTTTGTCAGAAAAATTTACACGAACGATAGAAAAAATGGGATCCGAATTTATACTGATTGGACGATTAAGCGACAAACGCCACCTATCGAATACTAATCCCAGTATTCAGTTGGCAGTTAGTAATCAATTGATTGACAGAATTTTGAAATATTTTAATACGCAGTTTTAATTTTATTTTAGTATAATATTATAGAAAAAGCTGTGTTCTGTCACATAATACACACAAGCATAAAGCGTAAAAAATCCGTGTCAACCCGTTGCATCCGTGAACATCCTTGTTCCAAAGTCATAAGCGCACCTAATAACGAGAAAAAATCCGTTTTTATCCGTTGCATCCGTGAACATCCTTGTTCCAAAGTCATAAGCGCACCTAATAACGAGAAAAAATCCGTTTTTATCCGTTGCATCCGTGAACATCCTTGTTCCAAAGTCATAAGCGCACCTATAACGAGAAAAAATCCGTTTTTATCCGTTGCATCCGAGAAAATCCGTGTTCCAAAGTCATAAGCGCAAGTGTAACAGGAAAACAAAATGTTTTTATAAATTTTTATTATGAAAGACAATGCTCAATCTGGCTCCGTCACCACCTCTATCGAAAATGGTACTGCCATCATCGAATTTTTTCATCCAGCGCACAATTCGATGCCCAGTTCGCAATTATCAAAATTAACCGAAGCCATTCAAGCAGCAGGTGCAAACGATGCTATAAAAGTCATTGTTTTAAAAAGTAAAGGTGACCGAACATTTTGTGCCGGTGCGAGCTTTGACGAACTGGCTTCTATTCAAGATTTTGAAACCGGAAAACGTTTTTTTCTGGGTTTTGCAAATGTGATCAACGCCATGCGAAAATGTCCGAAGTTTATCATCGGGCGCGTTCAAGGCAAAGCGATTGGCGGCGGCGTAGGACTGGCAGCAGCGACGGATTATTGTATGGCGACGCATCATTCTACTATAAAATTGAGTGAATTGGCGGTGGGAATTGGTCCATTTGTGGTCGGTCCGGCAGTGGAGCGCAAAGTCGGAGAATCCGCTTTTACGCAATTAGCAATCAATGCAACGGAGTGGCAAACGGCAGAATGGGCGAAGGAAAAGGGTTTGTACCATGAAGTTTTTGCAAGTATTGAGCAACTGGATGCTTATATTTTACACTTGTCAGAAAAATTGGCACAATCCAATCCTGAAGCGATGCGGCAATTGAAAAAAGTGTTTTGGGAAGGCACGGAACATTGGGAGAAACTATTGGCAGAACGTGCTGGAATCAGTGGACGATTGGTGTTGTCGGATTTTACAAAAAAGGCGATTGAAGCATTTAAACAAAAAGGGTAATGGGGTGATGGGTTTATCTCTTATTTCTTGCACCTAAATAAGAATCTCAATCTCTCACCCTAAGACTTAACCTTAAATAAAATGGCAAACTTCGACCTGATTCGGCAGCAATTTATGGAAGTGGTTGACAATCAATTAAAAGCGGACAATCCTAAAAAGACACGCCAGACTTTGAAGCGTTTGCAAGGTCTGGGTTATTCGGAAATAGAAGCTAAATCCTTGATTGCGCAATGCGTTGCTGCTGAGATGTACAAGGTGCTTGAATCCAATGAACCTTACAATGCGGTGCGTTATGTTGCTACCTTGCATAACCTACCCAATCCGCCGTCTTCCGCAGAAGTGCAACAGTGATTGAGCGATTCGGAAAGTTGATGTAATAACTGTGTTCGGAGAATATTCTCACTCTCCTTTGCTATTAAACCATTCGCCTACCCATCCCTATAATCAAAGTGTTTCAAGTGGAAGTAGTTAAATGCACGGGAACAAAAGTTTATCTATAAAAATCCGCGAAAATCCACGTTATCCGTGTCATCCGCGTTCCAATTAATGCGATACGGGCTACAAAAAGTGCAAAAATCTTTATGTAAATAATTTTTTGTTCCAATGTATTAAAACCGAAGCGATGGAAGTTATGATAGAATCATTATTTACAAATATAATATTGTACTTTCCAAAAAAAACAAGAAGTCAGTCGTGTGTTCCATGTTAATTTATACTAAAATGAAATTAAAATGGCGTATTAAATTATTTTAAAACCATGTAAATCAATCACTTACTGACTGCCAACTGCGTACAGCCAACTGCATACTGGTATTACTTCCATTTGTCAGCCATTGGCAAAGAAGTTTAGAAAAACACAAAGCCCCTTCAATCTCACGACCGAAAGGGCTTTTTTTATCTAAGATGCTGTAAATCCTCTAATCCTGAAAATCCTGATTCACTTCCTCATACTGTGCTTTGCGGGCTTCGTATTCCTGCTGGGCATCTTTGTGCGCCACGAAAATGCTTTCGTATTGGCGCAAGCCGGTGCCTGCCGGAATTCGTTTACCAACAATTACGTTCTCTTTCAAGCCGTTCAAGTAGTCTTTTTTCGCGCTGATGGCTGCGGTACTTAACACTTTCGTCGTCTCTTGGAAGGACGCGGCTGAAATCCAGCTATCCGTACCCAACGACGAGCGCGTGATACCTTGCAACATCGGACTCGAAGTAGATGCCACTGCGTCACGGTACTCCACGGCTATTTTATCATTGCGTTTTAAGAATGAGTTCTCTTCGCGCAACTGCCGTAGCGTCACCAACTGACCCGGTTTCAGGCGATTGGAATCACCCGCTTCCGTGACCACTTTCTTATCGAAAATCCAGTCGTTTTGTTCTACAAAGTCATATTTTTCAATGGCTTCGCTTTCCAAGAACGTCGTATCACCGGCATCTTCAATAATTACGCGGCGCATCATCTGGCGCACAATCACTTCGATGTGTTTGTTGTTAATCGTAATACCTTGCGAACGATATACTTCCTGTACGTTATTCACCAAGTACGTTTGCACCGCGAATGGACCTTTGATGCTCAAAATATCTTTCGGCGCAATTGCACCGTCAGACAATGGCGTACCTGCGCGCACGAAGTCACCGTCCTGTACCAGAATGTGCTTGGATAAGCCAATTAGATACTTCCGTTTCTGACCATCCCGTGCTGTCACTGCTACTTCTCGGTTACCACGCTTGATTTTACCAAAAGAAACAACACCATCAATTTCTGAAACGACTGCTGGATTCGTCGGGTTACGGGCTTCAAACAGTTCCGTTACACGTGGCAGACCACCCGTGATATCCTGAATTTTACCCAATTTACGCGGAATCTTAGCTATACGCTCGCCAGCTTTCACTTCAATTCCATCTTCAATGGAAATGTAAGCACCCACCGGCATATTGTATAACTTCAACTCTTCGCCATCTGGAGAAACAATCTTGATAATCGGTATTTTCTTCTTATTTCTCGGTTCAATGACCACTTTCTCTGCATAACCCGTTTGTTCATCTCGTTCTACGCGGTACGTCACGCCTTCTTCCACGTCTTCAAACTTCGCAATACCCGGATATTCAGAAACGATAACTGCGTTAAATGGATCCCATTCGCAAATCATTTGTCCGCGCGTCACTGCGTCGCCGTCTTTTATGTGCAAAGTTGCACCATAAGGCACGTGGTGAGCGGCAAACTGCTTGCCGGTTTGCACATCTAACAATCGCATTTCACCAGTACGGGATAGTACAACGGTAATTTTATTGCCCAAGTCATCGAGTGAATCGGTCACGCGAACGCTATCAAATTCTACCCGACCATTAAATTTAGCCGTGATTTCTGATTCTGTTCTGGACACCGAAGCCACACCACCCACGTGAAACGTACGTAGCGTCAACTGCGTACCGGGTTCGCCAATGGATTGTGCTGCAATGATTCCCACCGCATCGCCCTCTTCAGTGATACGACCAGTCGCCAAGTTCTTTCCGTAACATTTCGTACAAACGCCACGCTTGGTTTCGCAAGTCAGTACCGAGCGAATATTTACAGTCTCTACTCCAATTTCTTCGATATGCTCCGCCATTTTGGCATCCACGTACTCGCCTGCTTTCAGCAACACTTCATTGGTAGTCGGATGCGTTACATCGTGCAAAATAAAGCGACCTTCAATACGAGACGACAACTGTTCAATGACTTTTTCATTATCTTTGAACGCCGAAGTTTCAATACCGCGCAGCGTGTGACAATCCTCTTCCATAATCACGACATCCTGTGCCACATCCACCAAACGACGGGTCAAGTAACCCGCATCTGCCGTTTTCAAAGCCGTATCCGCCAAACCTTTGCGCGCACCGTGCGTAGAAATGAAGTATTCCAATACTGACAATCCGTCTACAAAATTTGCCAAGATTGGGTTTTCGATAATCGCACCACCCGTGTCACCAGATTTTCTCGGTTTTGCCATCAGTCCCCGAAGTCCGCACAACTGCTTGATTTGCTGCTTAGAACCACGTGCGCCAGAGTCCAACATCATAAACACGGAGTTGAATCCTTGCTTGTGTTCTGCCAGTTCTCGCATCAACGTTTCGGTAATCCGGTTATCGGCATACGTCCACTTATCAATAATTTGATTATAGCGTTCGTTGTTGGTTATCAGACCCATATTGTAGTTGTCCCACACTTCGTCTACCTCTACTTGCGCCTCTTGGAGCGTCTTTTGTTTCACACTTGGCGTAATCAAATCCCCAAGGTTGAACGAAAGACCACCTTTGAACGCCCACATAAAGCCCATTTCCTTAATATTATCGAGGAACTCAGCCGTCACGCGGAAGTTGGTACGACGAATCACGTCACTGATAATCTTTTTCAGGTTCTTTTTGGTCATCAATTGATTGATAAACGGCACTTGTTCGGGTACCGCCTGATTAAAAATCACGCGACCACAAGTCGTTTCAATCAATTTTTGAACCAATTTTCCATTTTCATCTTCCACTCTTGCGCGCACCTTGATGGTAGCGTGCAAATCCAGTTGCCTTTCATTATAAGCTATAATCACTTCCTCCGCAGAGTAATATGCTTTGTTCTCGCCTTTCACCTTGATGGTTTCCGTCGAGCGTCTTTCTTTTGTAATATAATACAAGCCCAAAACCATGTCCTGCGAAGGCAGCGAGATCGGCGAGCCGTCCTGCGGGTTGAGCATATTGTGTGCAGACAACATCAACACTTGTGCCTCCAAAATAGCAGCTTGACTCAAGGGTACGTGTACCGCCATCTGGTCACCGTCAAAGTCGGCGTTGAACGCACCACACACGAGCGGGTGCAACTGGATTGCCTTTCCTTCAATCAATTTTGGCTGGAATGCCTGAATAGACAAGCGGTGCAACGTCGGTGCCCGGTTGAGCAATACGGGGTGTCCTTTCAAAATGTTTTCCAGAATTTCCCAGATAACCGGGTCTTTCCGATCCACCAATTTCTTAGCAGACTTCACTGTTTTTACAATGCCGCGCTCAATTAACTTTCTGATAATGAATGGCTTGAATAATTCCGCTGCCATCCCTTTTGGAATGCCGCATTCTTGTAGTTTCAACGTTGGACCGACCACGATCACCGAACGACCGGAATAATCCACGCGCTTACCCAACAAGTTTTGACGGAAACGACCTTGCTTGCCTTTCAAAATATCACTCAAAGATTTCAACGCCCGACCGCCTTCTGCTTTTACGGCATTGGATTTCCGAGAGTTGTCAAACAGCGAATCCACCGCTTCTTGCAACATCCGCTTCTCATTTCGCAAAATCACTTCTGGCGCTTTGATTTCCAATAGACGCTTCAGACGATTGTTACGAATAATGACCCGCCGATACAAATCATTCAAATCCGAACTTGCAAAACGCCCCCCATCCAACGGCACCAAGGGGCGCAATTCAGGTGGAACGACTGGCAAATATTGAATGACCGTCCATTCCGAACGGCTCGAAGCGGTACTCATCCCTTCGCGGAACGCTTCTACCACGCGCAAACGCTTGAGCGCTTCTGATTTCCGCTGTTGCGAAGTTTCATTCGCTGCTTGGTGACGCAAGTCATACGACAACTGGTCAAGGTCAAGGCGAATCAACATATCTCGAATCGCCTCTGCACCCATCCGCGCGATGAATTTATTTGGATCGGTATCGTCTAACAGTTGATTCTCCGTTGGCAGTGTTTCCACAATTTCCAAATACTCTTCTTCTGAAAGCAAATCGCCTTCATTCGATCCGTCTGCCTTTTTGATGCCTGACTGAATAACGACGTAGCGCTCATAATAAATCACAGCTTCCAGTTTCTTAGAAGACATTCCCAATAAATATCCAATCTTATTAGGCAGCGATTTGAAAAACCAAATGTGTACGACCGGCACCACCAGTTTGATGTGCCCCATGCGCTCTCGGCGCACCTTCTTCTCCGTCACTTCCACCCCACAACGGTCACACACAATGCCTTTGTATCGAATGCGCTTATATTTACCGCAGTAGCATTCATAGTCCTTTACGGGACCAAAAATGCGCTCGCAAAACAAGCCATCGCGCTCCGGCTTGTACGAGCGGTAGTTGATAGTTTCAGGCTTCAAGACCTCGCCATACGAGCGTTCCAGAATCTCATCCGGCGACGCCAAGCTAATGGTGATGCTCTCAAAATCCTGTCTTTGCACCTGTTGATTATTCTTTCTAAATGGCATATGTTGATTTTGGAGACGTTAGACATTAGACATTAGATGTTAGACGTTAGACGTTAGATTTTAACTACATGAACTTGGATCAAATGAGATAATTTGGCAATTACAACATCCTGTTCCTATATGTATGTACTTAAAATCCGGATCTAAAGTCTATTGTCTAAAATCTATCGTCTAAAATCTGATTTTAATCAAATTTCACATCCAACGCCAAGCCACGCAATTCGTGTACCAATACGTTGAAAGACTCTGGTATATTCGGTTCTGGCAAGTTATCGCCTTTTACAATTGCTTCGTAGGCTTTCGCGCGACCATTGATATCATCCGATTTAATGGTCAGCAATTCCTGTAAGATATTGGCGGCACCGAATGCTTCGAGCGCCCACACTTCCATCTCACCAAAACGCTGTCCGCCAAACTGCGCTTTACCGCCCAGTGGCTGCTGCGTGATGAGCGAGTACGGTCCGATAGAACGCGCGTGCATCTTGTCGTCCACCATGTGCGACAATTTCAGCATATAGATCACGCCTACCGTTGCTTGCTGGTGAAATCGGTCACCCGTTTCGCCGTCGCTCAAATAAGTTTGACCCAAGGAAGGCAAGCCCACTTTTTGGATTTGCTCTTCGATGTCATCTTGCGTTGCACCGTCAAAGATTGGGGTCGCAAATTTCACGCCCATTTTCTCACCAGCCCATCCAAGTACGGTTTCAAAAATCTGCCCCAAATTCATACGCGAAGGCACGCCTAATGGATTTAGTACAATGTCTACCGCTGTACCATCTTCCAAGAACGGCATATCTTCTGAACGTACAATTCTGGAAACGATTCCTTTGTTACCGTGGCGACCGGCGAGTTTATCACCCACTTGCAGCTTGCGCTTTTTCGCCATGTATACTTTTGCCAACTTCAATACGCCCGCAGGTAGCTCATCGCCAATGCTGACATTGAACTTCTCGCGCTTGTAACGACCGACTTCTTCGTTGAGTTTGATGCTATAATTGTGTAACAATCTGGCAATCAGTTCATTGATCTTCGGTTCGTTGGTCCAGTTGCTGTAGTCAATAGTAGAATAGTCCAATTCCCGCAACAATTCTTGCGTAAATTTCGTACCCTTCGGAATCGCCGGATCGCCGTAGATGCTCTTCACACCTTGTGAAATCTTTCCTTTCACGAGTGTTAACAGCTTGTCAATCAACACTGTTTGCAATTGGTTCGTCGCCACGCTGTGCTGGTCATCCAATTTGTCAAGTACGTCCTTTTCCTGTCCTTTCTGCAACTTATCTTTCTTGGCACGAGCGAACAACTGTTTGTCAATCACGATACCACTGGTAGAAGGCGGCGCTTTCATCGAAGCATCTTTCACATCACCAGCTTTGTCGCCGAAGATGGCACGCAAGAGTTTTTCTTCTGGTGTTGGGTCGGACTCGCCTTTCGGTGTGATCTTTCCAATTAAAATATCGCCTTCTTTCACCCATGCGCCCACGCGAATGATGCCGTTTTCATCCAAATCCTTGGTCGCATCTTCACTCACGTTTGGAATATCATTCGTCAATTCTTCCTCACCCAGCTTCGTATCGCGCACGTCCATTTCAAAATGCTCAATGTGTACCGACGAAAAAATATCTTCCCGAACGACCCGCTCTGAAATTACAATCGCGTCTTCAAAATTATACCCTTTCCAAGGCATGAACGCCACTTTCATATTCTGACCAAGTGCCAATTCACCTTTTTCCGTTGCATAACCGTCGCACAAAATTTGACCTTTGTTCACGCGGTCGCCCCGACGCACGATTGGGCGCAAGTTGATACACGTTCCCTGATTGGTACGCAAGAACTTGGTCAGCATGTACTTTTTCCGATTATCTTCAAAGGAGATCAACTGCTCGTCCTCGGTGCGGTCATATCGAATTACAATCTCGGTTGCATCTACATATTCTACCACACCATCGCCTTCTGCATTGATCAGCATTCGAGAATCGCGTGCTACTTTTCCTTCCAAACCTGTTCCTACAATCGGAGAACTTGGACGAATCAGCGGCACTGCTTGGCGTTGCATGTTCGAACCCATCAAGGCGCGGTTCGCATCATCATTTTCCAAGAATGGAATGAGGTTTGCAGATACGCCTACAATTTGATTCGGTGCAACGTCCATATACTCCAATTCCTCTGGCGTCAAAACCGGAAAATCCCCATGTTCGCGCGACTTGATACGCTCGTCCTGAAAGGTTCCCTCTTCGTCAATCACGGCATTTGCCTGTGCGATTTTTAGGTAATCTTCCATTTCAGCAGACAGGTATTGCACATTACTCGAAACATCCACACGCCCAGCGGTTACTTTGCGATAAGGGGTTTCCAAAAAGCCCATTTTATTGATCTTCGCGTGTACGCAAAGCGTCGAAATCAGACCGATATTCGGACCTTCCGGCGTTTCAATCGTACAAAGGCGACCATAGTGGGAATAGTGTACGTCCCGCACCTCAAAACCTGCACGCTCGCGGGAAAGACCACCTGGTCCAAGTGCCGAAATACGCCGCTTGTGCGTAATTTCTGACAATGGATTGGTTTGATCCAAAAATTGCGACAACTGACTTGTACCAAAAAACGAATTGATAACCGAAGACAAAGTCCGCGCATTAATCAAATCCATTGGGGTGAAAACCTCGTTATCCCGCACATTCATGCGCTCCCGAATCGTACGTGCCATCCGCGCCAGACCTACGCCAAACTGCGCATACAACTGCTCGCCTACCGAACGCACCCGACGGTTGCTCAAGTGGTCAATATCGTCCACTTCCGCCTTTTGATTCATCAAGCTTACGAGATAGGTCACAATATTGATGATGTCTTCTTTGGTCAAAACCAACACTTCATTGGAGATATTCAATGACAATTTTTTGTTGATTTTGTATCGCCCTACTTCACCCAGATTGTACCGCTTATCAGAGAAAAATAACTTTTCGATGATGCCACGTGCCGTCTCTTCATCTGGGGGATCGGTACCGCGCAACTGGCGATAGATGTACGTCACCGCTTCGATTTCAGAACTGGTCGGGTCTTTTTGTAAGGTGTTATAAATAATTGAGTAATCCTGGTCAATTTCCTCTTTCTGTAGAATAATGGTATCTACTTCCGCCGTCAGGATTGCCTCAATATTTTCTTCGTCTAATACGATATCGCGTTCGAGAATAATCTCGTTACGCTCGATGGTTACTACCTCGCCGGTGTCTTCATCCACGAAATCTTCCGTCCAGCTACGTAATACCCGTGCTGCCAATTTACGACCGATAGAACCTTCCAGCGATACGCGCGTAGCCCGCACTTCATCTGCCAAATCAAACAAATCCAAAATCGCTTTATCGGTGTCGTATCCAATCGCCCGTAGCAATGTTGTTACTGGAAATTTTTTCTTCCGATCAATATACGCATACATGACCGTGTTAATATCAGTGGCAAATTCCATCCACGCGCCTTTGAACGGGATTACTCTGGCGGAGTAAATCTTCGTTCCATTGGGGTGAAAAGTCTGCCCGAAAAACACGCCCGGTGAACGGTGTAATTGCGACACAATCACGCGCTCGGCACCATTGATTACAAACGTGCCTTTTGGTGTCATGTAGGGTATATTGCCCAAAAACACATCCTGTACAATCGTCTGAAAATCAACGTGTTCTACATCATTACAAGAAAGTCGCAATTTCGCCTTCAACGGTACGCTGTACGTGAGTCCCCGTTGCATACACTCTTCGATGGTGTAACGCGGCGGGTCAATATAATAGTCCAAAAATTCGAGTACAAAAATGTTCCGCGCATCCGTAATCGGAAAATTTTCTTGAAACACTTTGTAAAGTCCTTCGTTCATACGATTTTCGGGAGTTGTTTCCAATTGGAAAAACTCCTGAAAGGACTTCATTTGAATTTCGAGCAAATCTGGATACGGAGAGGGGAGCTTAATCTTGCCGAAGCGTACTCTTTGATCTTCGGCGTTCATTACCATGCCGTTTGACGTCATTCGCTAGATAATTTTGTGCTGTCAATCAACTCCTTTTGTTAAAAGCCAGCTTTATGGATATATAATATACTTTCCAATCTGAAATAAGTTGACCCTGATTCGTAGGATTTTCGGATTTTCTTGCTTGATTAAACTTGATTTTTGAAGATTTCAAATGTACATTTACGTTTTAATCTTCAAAAATCTCTTAAATCAATCCATTAGTCTGACGAATCTTGATCAGACGACGATAGGCTTAGCCAGTTGATACACAACTCGCTAAGCCTTTTCTAACCAAAAGCCCTTAGTATTATTCTTACTATCATCAAAATATTGATGGGCTTTTAGCGGTTAAACCGCAATTACTTGAGTTCGACTTCCGCTCCTGCTTTTTCGAGTGCAGCTTTGATATTCTCAGCTTCTTCTTTTGCAACGCCTTGCTTGAGGGAGCTTGGAGCACCGTCTACAAGGTCTTTTGCTTCTTTCAAGCCTAAACCAAGAATATTTTTCACTTCTTTAACTACATTCAATTTATTAGGACCAGCCGCTTTTAGCACCACGTCAAACTCTGTTTGTTCAACAACAGCCGCCGCACCGCCATCGCTAGAAGGAGCAGCCATCGCCACTGCCGCAGCAGCAGGCTTGATACCGTAATCGTGCTCCATAATATTTGTTAACTCAACAACGTCTTTGATGGAAAGGTTTACCAACTGTTCTGCAATAGCTTTCAGATCTGCCATTTTTAATTTTTTTAAAAAGTTTTACTAACTGTTTTCTTATATCGTGCGATGAAACTTGGAAGCCGCATTTTTTGAACAAAAGAATGAATAATTAATAATGAAAGAATCTTCACTTAGTTATCCACTACTTCTTCATTACTTATTCCTTCATTATTCACTTCTTCATTACTTATTCCTTCATTATTCATTCCTTCATTGTTACTGTTCTCGCGTTCTTCCAATGCCTTGAGTAAGCCCATGACACTGTTGCCACCCGAATTGAGTGCACCCATGAGGTTAGCTCCAGGAGAACCGAGTAAACCGAGTAATTGCCCAATAAGTTCTTCTCGGGATTTCAACTTAATCAAAGTATCAAGCTGGTCATCGCCGATATAAACAGCCGTATCAATATACGCTGCCTTTACCGCCGGTCTTGCATTGTCTCCCCGAAACTCTTTAATTAAGCGAGCAGGTAGGTTGGCAGTTTCTGTAAACAGCACTGCGGTCGGACCTTTCAGTGCTCCATACACTGCCTCGTAATTCTTTTCTGCCGGCGCTGTTTCGAGGGCTTTACGGACGAGGGAGTTTTTCATCACCTGCATCTCTATACCTTGCTCGTGAAACAATCGGCGCAGTTTATTTACTTTTTCTACGGTAAGGGTTGAAGCATCTGTTATATAGAAAAATGAATTATTTTCAAATTTTTCTTTTAATGCCTCAATAGTATCGTTTTTTTGTTGTTTTGTCATTGTATATCAATTTTGAGACATTAAATTAACTAACCGTTTTTGCATCTACTTTGATACCCGGACTCATCGTACTCGCTATTGCGACCGATTTCATGTAAGTACCTTTGGCAGAAGAAGGCTTCAATCGCATCAATGTAGACAGCAATTCATTCGCATTATCCACCAGTTTCTCCGGCGTGAAAGACACCCGACCTACCGAGGCATGAATGATACCAGCTTTGTCTACGCGAAAAGAGATTTTACCCCCTTTTACTTCTTTCACAGCTGCGGCAACGTCTTGCGTAACTGTACCCGTTTTTGGGTTCGGCATCAAGCCACGTGGACCAAGGATACGACCAATCTTACCTACTTGCGCCATGACTTGCGGCATCGCCACCACGACATCTACATCCGTCCAACCGCCTTGTATTTTTGTGATGAATTCATCTAGACCTGCATAGTCGGCACCTGCTTCAATTGCTTCGTCTACTTTATCGGGGGTACAAAGTACCAAAACCCGCTTGGTTTTGCCTGTGCCGTGTGGTAGCGAAACCGTGCCACGAATTGCTTGGTCTGCCTTCCGTGGGTCAACGCCCAACCGCACGTGCAGGTCTACAGAGGCGTCGAATTTTGTAATGTTAACCGTTTTTACCAGCGCCATCGCGTCTTCCAGCGTGTAGAATTTTAATCTATCCACTTTTGGATTCACGGCTTTGCGCTTTTTACTTAGTTTTATTGATGCCATTGCACAAAGTTTTGAGGTCAAACGTCTTTTATAAAAAGACTCCCTACCATTTTTAAAGATATTACATGTTAGACTTTAGATAATAGACATTAGATTAAAAGTGTCTAAAGTCTATTGTCTACAATCTATCGTCTAAAAAATTAATTATCCGAATTTTTATTGCCTTCCCAAGGCGCGTCACCGGTCACATTCAAACCCATACTACGCGCCGTACCTGCGATCATTTTCATGGCAGATTCAATGGTAAATGCGTTCAAATCCGTCATTTTGTTTTCTGCAATCGCGCGCACTTGTTCCCAAGTAACCGAGCCGATTTTGTTCCGGTTGGGTTCCGCCGAGCCTTTTGTAGCTTTGGATGCTTCCAATAATTGAAGGGCGGCAGGAGGCGTTTTGATTACAAATTCAAAAGATTTGTCTTTATAAACCGTAATTACTACTGGCAAGACTTTGCCCATTTTATCCTGCGTAGCGGCATTGAAGCGCTTACAGAATTCCATGATATTCACACCCTTAGAACCAAGTGCCGGACCAATAGGAGGTGCTGGATTAGCCTGTCCACCTTTTGCCTGTAATTTTATGAACGTTTCTATTTCCTTAGCCATTTCTAAATTACTTTAAACAATAGATGCAATTTTGATATTTAGAGAAGCCTTCTTATTTAGAAGCTAAATGGAAAATTGCATATTCTAATTTCAAAAATTATTTATTTCAACTACTTACTGTAAACTGTCTACTGATCAACCTTGTTTTTCTACTTGCATAAAGTTCAACTCCACTTCTGTACCGCGCCCGAAGATTTTTACAATTACTTTCAATTTCTTTTTTTCTTCGTTCACTTCTTGAATGTCGCCTATAAATTCGCTAAATGGACCATCAACAATCTTCACAGTTTCCCCTACAATAAACGGCTCTGCCAAAGATTCACCAGCACCCTGCGATTCGTCCACTTTACCCAGCATTTTGTTGGCTTCACTTGCCCGCATTGGGATGGGCGTATTTTTACCTAAAAAGTGAATTACATTTGGCACATTAGCAATAGCTTGCACAATTTCAGCAGATAATTTAGACGGTATAGATTCTATCAAAATATAGCCGGGCAACAGATTTCGCTCGGAAATCATTTTCTTGCCATTGCGAATTTTATAAATCTTCTCCGTCGGCACAATGACTTGAAAAACAAAACTTTCCCAACCGGATTGCTTGATTTCAAACTCAATCCGCTCTTTGATTTTCCGCTCTTTACCACTAATCACCCGCAGGGAATACCAACGTCTTTCTTCACCTGACTCCGCATTAGACGGAGACGAGCTTGGGATTTTGCTTTCGTCCGACATGATCGTATGCAATTATAAACCGTAAATTAAATTGACGATGAAGTTAGAGGCAGCATCAATCAAAGAAATAATAAGGGTAAGAAGCAATGTAGCCACTACTACTACCACCGCGCTACCAACTAAATTCGCCCATGTGGGCCAGGTCACTTTATGTAACAATTCGTTGTAGCTCTCTCGCAAATAAAGCCGCATTCTTTCCATAAAAAGTCAATGTGTCAATGTGATAATTTGCCGATCTGCTAATCTCGCCCCGTGCAGGATAAGTTTTGCTGCCAATCAACAAATTATGAAAAAAAATTCTAAAATAAGCACGGGAAGCAGGACTTGAACCCGCAGCCTATGGTTTTGGAGACCATCGCTCTACCAGTTGAGCTATTCCCGTGTGTGAGGAAGGATTAAGCAAAAAGCCATTGACTTTCTACTTAATCCTCCTCCTTGGTTTCTATTGTTCCGAATAAATTATTCGAGAATTTCCGTTACCTGACCAGCACCTACCGTACGACCACCCTCGCGGATAGCGAAACGAAGTCCCTTTTCCATAGCAATGGTGCTCAATAAGCTCACTTCCATCGAAACGTTATCGCCCGGCATGACCATTTCTACGCCTTCCGGCAATTTGCAATCGCCCGTTACGTCCGTTGTACGGAAGTAAAACTGTGGACGGTAGCCATTGAAAAACGGGGTGTGACGACCGCCTTCTTCTTTGCTCAATACGTACACCTCACACTTAAATTTTTTGTGTGGCTTCACAGAACCCGGCTTGCAAATAACCATACCGCGCTTGATTTGCGTTTTTTCAATACCACGCAACAGCAGACCAGCATTGTCACCCGCTTCTCCCCGATCCAACAGTTTGCGGAACATCTCCACACCCGTGATCGTTGATTTCAGTGCCAATTCGCCTTCTTTCATCATCCCGATAATTTCTACCGGATCGCCCACGTTGATTACACCGCGCTCGATACGACCCGTCGCAACCGTACCACGACCTGTGATCGTGAATACGTCTTCCACTGGCATCAAGAAAGGAAGGTCAATCAGACGTTCTGGCGTTGGAATATCGCTATCCACAGCAGCCATCAAGTCGTTTATCAATTGAACATATTTAGGGTCGCCCTCCAGTGCCTTCAATGCAGAACCTTTGATGACAGAGGCGTTGTCGCCATCATAGTCATACTGGCTCAACAATTCCCGCACTTCCATTTCTACCAATTCGATCATCTCTTCATCATCCACAAGGTCTACCTTGTTCATGAAAACGACAATCTGAGGTACGCCTACCTGACGTGCCAGCAGGATGTGTTCGCGCGTTTGAGGCATCGGACCATCCGTAGCAGCTACTACCAAAATAGCACCATCCATCTGGGCAGCACCCGTCACCATGTTTTTCACATAGTCGGCGTGACCCGGGCAGTCTACGTGCGCATAGTGGCGATTGATAGTTTGATATTCTACGTGTGCAGTATTGATCGTAATACCTCTTTCTTTTTCTTCTGGAGCCGCGTCAATGGAGTCGTAGCTTTTCTTTTCCGCCAAGCCCTGTTCTGCTAATACGTAAGTAATAGCTGCGGTTAGCGTGGTCTTGCCGTGGTCTACGTGGCCTATAGTCCCAACGTTAACGTGCGGCTTAGATCTATCAAATTGTGCCTTAGCCATCAGTACTGATTTTTGATATTAATTTTTGTAAAAAAACGATGATTCGTATCGCAATTATTATTGAGCCAAAGATGGGAATTGAACCCATGACCCCTTCCTTACCATGGAAGTGCTCTACCCCTGAGCTACTTCGGCGAAAATTGCCTCTTTATTAGACCACAGACTTTAGACGATAGATTTTAGATTCCCCTCATTCGGTTTTTCTAATGTCTATAGTCTAATATGTAAAGTCTATTTTGGAGCGGAAGACGAGATTCGAACTCGCGACATTCAGCTTGGAAGGCTGACGCTCTACCAACTGAGCTACTTCCGCAATTCTACTAATTTTGAATTTTTAATGTTTAGTTTTGAGTGCCATCCTAACATTCAAATCAAAATTAAAACTTCATCATTCAAAATTACTAAGTGGTGGGGGTAATAGGATTCGAACCTATTCAGCCTAAGCAACAGATTTACAGTCTGCCCCGTCTCTCCAACTTCGGCGCACCCCCGACTTAATTGACTATTTATGATTTACCATTGACCAGCTCTACTTTTAGAGTATAATATGGTAGATTTTTCAAATTCACGGAGCCAGCGGAGGGACTCGAACCCCCGACCAGCTGATTACAAATCAGCTGCTCTACCAACTGAGCTACGCTGGCTTAATAAATTGTTTTTCGCTTTTTAATCGCTTCAAAATGAGCTTCTTTTGCCCCATTTTGCGAAAGCGAATGCAAAGATATAACTTTTTGAATAATCCACAAATGCGAATTATCTTTTTTTCCTTAAAATAAATTTTGGGAACGTATTGGCAATAACCGAACGGTAGCCGAAAAAGTTTCAACATCTGCAATTAAGCCCTAAAACTGATGAATGTAAGTCATTTTGCCAATATACTGCTGCTGCAAAAAGCGATTTTCGGGATTGGTATCGTCCAATTGATTACTGTTGAAAACCAGATAAATATAAGAAAGCGGACGGTATTCCCAGGAAAAACGCACATTCCACACGCTGCGGTCGACAGCACTATTCCACTGGTAAAAACCGATGAGCTGTACACGCGGATTGAGCGCCAGCCGGACATTTGCGCCCAAAAGATGTGCTTCGTCACTTCTGTTTTCAACACCCAAATTTTTATACTGATTTAATTGATAATCCACTTGGAATTCCAAATGCGGAATCGGTGCAAGGCGACCACTCAAATTGTAGGACGTGAGCTGTCCGTCAAAATAACCGCCCCATTCTATATCTGCGGAAGCACTGATTTTTGCCGATTGGTCGGACGACAATTCCAAACTATGCCGAATGTAATCATAAAAACCGGTGGCAATGGGGATTCCGAGCGGCGAAAAAGGCTCGTCAAGCCGCTGCCAGTTGGGTTCAATGGTGTATTCAATACCACCGCCATCCTGAAAACGAATTCGAGCGGCGTGATGCCCCAATAGCCGAATAGCAAATTGCCATTGTCGGAGCTATTAAAAATATAAGCATAACTGCCGGGTGAATGACTTCGTATGAATGTCGGAAGCCACTTGGGTCGCAAATCCAAATTAATTGCCGGACTCGTCATCACATAATTCGCGTCAAAAATTTCCAAACCCACGCCCGGTTCATAGTCTTTGGCAAAGTATTCTAACAGACCGATATATACTTGATTATTTTCATAAAACGACCAGAATTGCCCCGCCATACCGTTGCCTTTCGCCTCATCAAAAGAGCCGGAGAACATTCCTTAAATACCAAAAGATTGATTGGGACGATATAAACCGTCAATGGTAGCCGTGTAATTGTTGTTTGAAGGAATCGTTGCACCGTTCGTACCGAGTTTGGCATGATTGCGCCAGGTCGCCAGTGCAGGCGTTGCGGTCGGTCGTGTACTCCGTGCGGTCGGTCGTGCAGTGCGTGCAGTTGCTAATTATACCATTTTCAAGGCACAATGACGTATATTTATTTTTACAACGCACTGTTTTCCAATGAATTCTGGTATCTGGCATCTGACTTCTGGCATCTGGCATCTGGTATCTAAATTAGTATTATACCATTTTCAGTCAATGACGACGTATTTTTTTTACATTAGTATGCTGTTTTCCAATATGTTCTGGTATCTGGCATCTGACTTCTGGTATCTAAATTAGTATTATACCATTTTCAATCAATGACGACGTATTTTTTTTACATTAGTATGCTGTTTTCCAATGTGTTCTGGTATCTGGCATCTGACTTCTGGCATCTAAATTAGTATTATTGCATCGTAATGGAAAGGGAAAGCTATAAAATATGCGCATCAAGGGTTTATGTTTTTAATAAGTTGGTTTCAATGGGCAGCGTTTTCCGAAATTTCTAAAATTTCGGAAAACTTGCCCTCCAACGCACATATAAATTGCGCAAAATAGTTGACCCTTGGGAAAGAGTTATCCTATCATTAGTAACACTAATCAAAATAATACCAATATTTACGTATTACCCTCCACTTTATAAAATATTTTTAAAGAAATTTATTGATTTGATTGCATATAAAAAAGAAGTGGTTTATATTTATGGCGGGATAATAGCCTACTGGTTGCTGTGAAGATTTAAATTACTACTGGTACGATACGGAAAAAACGAACCCTAGGATCATCTGATAAAATCCTATCTGTAATAAGCCGCAAGGCTACTGAAATATATACCTAAAATGAAGGCTCAATAAAGTAATTCGGCGTACCGACTAAGCAAATATACCCGCACCTTGAGGTGACTAAGTAAAAGGCGAAGTGCGGTAGTACAATAGTTGATGGCAATAATTTTCAAAAAACGCTGATTATCAATAGGTTGCAATAAAAAATGCATGGCTCACCCTGATTAATTTTGCATTTTAAAGTGGCAGCAATACGACCTAAAAAGGCTTTAAAATCGTTTGCAAGCGTAAAATGCGCAGCATTAGG
>Ga0163146_10000631_pt1 | contig 50154 bp, 46 predicted proteins | sample OliLakLV19MP7G1_FD_148648 | JGI IMG/M metagenome (GOLD analysis project Ga0163146, IMG submission 148648) | Freshwater microbial mat bacterial communities from Lake Vanda, McMurdo Dry Valleys, Antarctica - Oligotrophic Lake LV.19.MP7.G1 | ecosystem: Environmental > Aquatic > Freshwater > Lake >... | reverse complement strand
TGCTGAGGGTTTGCGAGGAAGGATTGCTGCCACCCTGTGTCGCCGTAAAGGAGAGGCTGCTGGGGCTCGCGCCGATGGCGGGAGGCACGGGCGCGGCGGTGACGGTGAAGGAGACGGGAACCGTGACCGAGGGGGCCCCGGTGGCGCTGAGGGTGACGGTGCCACTATGACTGCCGACGGCAAGCGCGCCGGTCACCGCACTGAGGGTGACGGTGCCATTGCCGGTACCGGTGCCGGGGCTGAGGGTCAACCACGTAGCATCGTCACTGGCGGACCAGGTCAAGGTGCCGCCGCCGGTGTTGCTGATGCTGAGGGTTTGCGAGGCGGGGCTCACACCACCCTGGGTCGCCGTAAAGGACAGACTGGTTGGGCTCGCGCCGATGGCGGGGCCGACTGAAGGTACTGGGGCTGAAGGCGGTGAAATCAATCGTGACAGTTCCGGCATCTCTGCGGCCAATCTTCGCATGGATCGCCCGCCGGCGCCTCCGATTCTTGAACCAGACACGTTTTCAGTGCTTGCAGCAGCGAGTGGCATGGCCCCGGTCGGTGCTGTGCTTACTGCAGTGGATCCCGTGGCTGCCGCTGACAATGGTGTGACGCTCATGGTCGCAAGAGGTACGGCTGCCGCGACACCTCTCTTAGGCGATGACGACTCCTTGGATTGAGACGGCGCGGTATCGCTTTGTAGCGATTGTGTGGGTGTTGGCACGGAGTTGATAGGTGAGGAGTCGGATGGAACAGGATCGATGGATGCGATGGGAAGGTTCGGTGGCTTTCGAATCAGTCGGTGCGGCTTCTGGGTCGAAGTGTGTGCGCGCTCCTTCTCCAAGGATTTCGTTGGGTGTCGAAGGCTGGTGGCCATATGTTCGATGCGCCGCCCTTGAGTGCCTGTTCCGCTGATTTCCTGGCTGATAGGCCTTGTCAGCTGCTGGGCGGAGGCAGGGGGAACAGGCTGAAGCAGTGACACGAAGACTGTCATGAGACCCAGTGAGATCGCGCAAGTGACGATGGGATAGTGGCGTATCGTTTGGTGCATGCCGTCCTCCGTATGTATTACACAACCCGCTACACCGCGAACCTATTGTGGTGGATCCGTCACCATGTACGAGCGGCAATCTAATCGAGTAAGGGAGAGTGCCGGTTTGGGCTATGGACTGCCAATGGCCGTAAGACGGGGTAAGGCAAGAGCAGTGCCTCATCGGTAAACACATGTGACCGATCGGTTCTTAGGCTCGAATCGATTTGTCAAAACAATAGCTTGAAGTACCCACCTATGAAAATGTCATGTGAAGATGAAGCAGGAAAAGTGCGTAGGCTAAAGATGACCATCTGACGATTTTGAACATGTGATCTATGTGTACAGATTAGTATTAATTGCAGTCCAATGAAGTACGTGAGCATCTATGGCTATTCTTCTTCTCGCCTTCATCCCCCGAGCAGCCTACTCCCGCGAAGTAGTCGCTTCACCTACGAGGGCTGGAAGCTACGGGGTATTAGCCCGCATGATTCATGACGGTTCGTCGCCCTTCGACAAAGCTCAGGGTCCCGAGCACAGTCGAGGGACGAAATCGCCAGAAAGCGCGTTCCTTGTGAATCGCATCTCGTTTAAGTGTTTCGAGTTTCATGTTTCTGGTTTCAAGTTGTTTGAGTCGGATTGGTGAAATTCAGAGGTCGAACCTGAAACTTGGAACCTGAAACTAGAAACTCCACTTCCGGACGAACGACGCTTCACGCGCAAGCATAGCGAATCCGCGATTGCAGCAGAAGTGTTCATGAATAATGCGGGTTAGGCGAAGGAGAATACGAATGACAAGGTTGGGTGAACCTGTGCTGCTCAAATGAACTGGTATCCTACGCTGACCTCACTCAACTTCGTTGACTGAAACGCGACGTTCTGCCATTCTGATCGAAACCTACTCGGAGAAAATCCATGGCTCAAAAGAAAGAGACTGTACGAAAGGTTGCGCTTGTCGGACTTGGTTATGTGGGGCTTCCTATTGCCGTTGCCTTCGGCAAGCAGGGGAAGGTCATTGGGTTTGATATCAATACAACAAAGATTGCGGAGTTACAGAAGGGTTTTGACAGAACGGGGGAAGTGTCGACGCCTGACCTCAAAGCCTCTGATGTGCAGTATACGTCGGAGCCTACCGACCTCAAGTCCGCTGACTTCATCATTGTGGCCGTTCCAACTCCGATCAACGAGGCGCTCCAGCCGGATCTCAAAGCGCTACGAATAGTCTCGGAATTGATCGGCAAGAATATGTCGCCCGGTACAATCGTGGTCTATGAGTCTACGGTGTACCCTGGAGTGACAGAGGACATTTGTCTCCCGATTCTGGAAAAGACGTCCGGTCTCAAGGCCGGCGTTGACTTCAAGGTCGGATATTCACCGGAGCGCATCAATCCAGGGGACAAGGAACATACTCTTGAGAAGATCGTCAAAGTCGTGTCGGCTCAAGACGCCGAGTCGCTGGAAGTCGTTGCGAATACCTATGCGCTCGTTGTGAAGGCGGGGATTCATCGAGCGTCCAGCATTAAGGTTGCGGAAGCGGCGAAGGTGATTGAGAATACACAGCGAGACCTGAACATCGCGTTGATGAACGAGCTGGCCCTCATCTTCCATCGTCTTGGCATCGATACCAAGTCGGTCCTCGATGCGGCGGGGACGAAGTGGAACTTTCTGAAGTTTACTCCGGGATTGGTCGGCGGCCATTGTATCGGGGTGGACCCGTATTATCTGACCGCGAAGGCAGAGTCGGTCGGCTATCATCCGCAAATCATACTGGCCGGCCGGCGAATCAATAACGGGATGGGAAAGTTTGTCGCGGAGCAAACGATGAAGCTGCTTGGTCAACTTTCTCGGCCAGTCAATGATCTTAAGGTGGCGGTCTTAGGTCTTACGTTTAAAGAAAATGTTCCGGATCTACGCAACAGCAAGGTGCTCGATATCATTCAAGAATTGCGAGAGTATGGTGTTCACGTGTCGGTGCATGATCCCATTGCAGCACCGGAAGAAGCGGTTTCTGAATACGGGATACATTTGAGTAAGTGGAACGATCTCAAAGATATCGACGGAATGGTTGTGGCGGTCGCGCATCGTGCCTATGCGGATATGGGGTTGCAGAAGCTGCTCAAGCCTCTCCGCAGTCAGCGGGAGGGTGTGGTGATTGATGTGAAATGTTTGCTTGATAGGACGAAATTGCCTAAGACGCTCAAGTACTGGCGTTTATAGGGGGATTGGCCGTTCTTACGCTACTCCGCGCATCTTTAGCAGGCTGCCGAAAAACTCAGTTTAAGCTCAAATCCCGCTGTGTTCTTACGCGTGGCGTTGACACATGAACAACTCGCAGGATGCTCAAATAGGCCGTCCAGCAAGGCCGCAGCGAGCGAGTACAGGTGATCCCTCCAAGCTTGCTCGTTATCTCTCTAGGGATGGGGGCTGACTGATCTTCCACTGCGCGCGTCCAACGAGGGCCTTCGGAGGCCGCGCGTTGCGCGAGCACAGAAGATCATCAGGCTCCATCCCCTCCCCTGCTGGCGGACTTTTTCAGCATCCTGTTAGAACGTTCTCTTTTCAGACCGCCTCAATTTTGAGAGAAGCTTACGGCATACCGGCGGGGACCGGTTCAGCCTGAACCCTGTCGGTGGCTGGGTTTGTTGTGGGGCCAGGAGTATACAGATCATCACCACGTTGTCGCGAGGCCAGGAATGGCTGTCCTAGCTGAACCAGAGCTGCTCCTGACCGTTACAGCCGCTGCAATAGCTCTGACCTTTCTGAACAATTCTGTACGGAGCATTGAATTTTCCCCCTCAACAATTCAACTCGCCACGTGTGTGCTGTCCCTGCCAATGGGGCAGAAACTGGGGCAGTCCGCATGACGACATCGTCACTATTGAAGCTAACTTGGACCCTCAACGCACGAGTGGTACGGCTAGAAGATGGACGTGGCCAAGAGGAGCAAGAAGTAACGGACCATCCGACTGGCACATGTTGTGCGTGATACGATTCAAAGAGGAGAATCTCGCTGTGCTGCTTATGCGACAACTCACCAGGTCGGCAGGATGTGGCTCGTGGCGGAACATCTGCAACACCAACGGAGGCTTGCTGAATCCAGATCATATCCCAGCACCCTCTTGAATACGGTTCTGCTGGATGGCGTCGATCAGGCGAGCCCATTTGGTCTGTGCGCAAAAGCGACCGGGACAAACACCACGATTAGCGTCGGGATCACGACGACGGTTGACAACACGACGATTCTCGATAGTACGCACGCCACATATGGAGGCACCTGGACGATTGGAGCCGATCAAACCACGGTGACGAATCGGGATTTGAATAGTGCCGTGGCTGATGAAAAGGTGCTTGTCTTATGGGTTGCGAAGGCGTCTGTCGGATCTCAGACGATGAGTTGGACGACGACAGTTGGATCTGAATGGGCCACTGTCGCAATTGCTTTCAGGCCCGCCGCGTCAGCCGCAGACTGCACCGGGGCCTTACCAACGATGGGAGTAGAAGAATGTTAATTTTACGAGTTCTTGCGTGCCTCCTTTTCCCTGTATGGGCGCATGCCGCCGTGGTAGAACTCAACGAGTGGAATACCAAGACGCAATCAGGATGGGCGTATAGTTCAGTCGAAGGAAATCCAACAGTGGACCCTTCTCCTATCGGAGGCAGCTCACCATCCGGGGGGTCGGCAATACGCGGGAATTTTAACCCAGGGTCCTATACGGCAAGCGTTGGAGGTGGGACTTCCGCCTTTACCGCAGTGCCCTCTAGCGTCAATAACGAAATGTACGCTGGGTTTTGGATTAAATGGTCAAATCCGTTTGACTGGCACCCGATTGGGACAAAATTTATGGTCACGACTATGCTGGATCCTGTCCAGAACGGTAATGTCGGCAACGGTCGTGACAATTTCGTGCTCGTTATCGGCCCGAATGGGTCAGGGCTGATCTTCACGACGCAACTATGGAATTGTCCCCCATGCACGCAGAACCGCTACAACAACATCTCCAGCGTGAACATTCAGACGGGTCGCTGGTACTGGGTTGAATTTCACGCTCGCCTGAATACCGTAGGACAAGCGAACGGACTCATTGAGGTGTGGTTCAATGATGTGCTGGTCCTCCAGCACGCGGATGTCCCACTTCATACCAGCGATACGCCCATGGGCCAGATGGCGCAGACGCCTATTTGGGGTGGTGGATGCAAGGTCCCGTGTAATATCAACCAGCTGCAACATATCTGGTATGACCACACAGTGATTTCCACGACCCGCATCGGGAGACCAACGTCTACGCCACCAGGGGATACCATAGCTCCTCGTTCACCAACTCTCAATTTTGCGAATTGAGTAAGCTCGCCATACATCTACTAACTCTCTGAAAAACCGTGTAGCGAGTTCAAGAAGCCAGAAATTCCTATCACAAGAGGATTCTGCCCTGGCCCATAGGTATGTCTGGCGATATCGGGTGTGGCTGGTAAGGGGCCGACCCAGCGCGCAGGCGCCCAGTTTGGCATCGCCGCATCAGTGGAAGTGAAAGGGCTCGATTGATCAGCGTATTGCCTCTGCCATCTCGTTTTGGTGAGGGCATGTTCTGGAGTATTCTCCTCCAGTGTGACTGGCTCCATCGTTGCACGGAGCGCCTCGATATGATGCACTGCAGCCTCGATTTGTGGCGCCCTGTTCATGGCATGCTTCTCAGGAAGCCGCGCTCCACACGGTTTGTGTTGAACCAGACAAGCGCGCATCGACCCATCCGATCTCGCACCGCCACCGTCGTCCCCTCCCTGTAGCCGTAGCAGACCCGACACTCATCGTTCACTGCCAGCTGATTTTTTGATTCTCGTTGCCCAACTATAGATAGGCTGCTATAGATTTTCTGAGGCATCGCAGGCCAGGCGTTTTCATTTTTCCCCTCTTTTGCTGTTGACCCTATTGAGCGACCGATGAATAGACTCGGCCCTAACATCGTGAAACAGACGGCAGTGACAATAGGCTTTGCCATTGGAACCATGGCCGTTCTTGCCGGCTGTGCCTACTTCAATTCACCTGACATCAAGCGGGGGGATCAACATCTCGCAGCGGGCAAGTGGGAGGAAGCGAGTCTCGCCTACAAGCACGCGCTGAAAGAGGATCCCTTCAATCCCACGCTACAGAGCAAATACACCATGGCTCGAGAACGAGCGGCGGCGGCATATGAGGAGCGAGGACGGGCCTATCTCAGGGAACATCAGCCGGATCTTGCATCAGAACAGTTTAAGCGTGCGCTCACGATCGAGCCATCCAGTCTCGATCATCAATCGGGGTTGCTTGAGGCGCTCCGCGTGAGTGATGCGCGCAGCCAGAATCGAGAGGCAGATCGCCTCGCCCAGCTCGGTCGAACCGATGAGGCCATGGAGGCGTATGCCAGAGCGGTTGAGCTGGATCCCTCGTTCAGGGAACCTCTCGAGGGCATCTCCAAACTTACCGAGGAGCAGCAGGCGCTGAACCGTCACGATCAACAGAAGCAACCGGTGACACTGCGGTTTCGCAATGCTGGGCTGAAAGAAGTTCTGGAAGGGATTGGAAAGGCCAGAGGGATCAACCTTATTTTCGACAAGGATGTCAGAAATGACCCTGTAACCATCAGCGTTCAAGACACGCCGTTCGACGAGGCCTTCAATCTCATTCTCAACAGCAATAGCCTGTTCGCTCAAACCGTATCCCCGGGCGTCATGATTGTCAGTCCCAATACCAAACAGAAGCAGGAACAGTATCAAGATCTGATGATTCGGACGTTCTATTTGTCCAACGCCAAAGCCAAGGATATGTTGGTGTTGTTGAGGAGTATGCTCGATTCTAAACGGATGCATGCCAATGAACAATTAAACACGATTGTCATCCGGGACCAACCGGAAAAGCTGGAGATGGCTGAAAAGATCATTTTGGCCAACGATCGGCTGGATTCAGAAGTGTTGTTCGATGTTGAGGTCCTGGAGGTCGATCGCACGGTCGATCAGACCTATGGCCTGACCTATCCCAAACACATCGCAGCTGCCCTGGTGCCTCCGGGGACTACAGGACTGATCGCCGGAACTCTCGCACAGCAGTTCACGCTCAACCAACTCACCGACCTTGGCTCAAGCAGCTATCTCTTTAAGCTTCCGACCAACATCCAGCTGGATTTCTTCAAACAGATCACCGATGCCAAGACCCTTGCTGCTCCGAAAATTCGCGTGGTCAACAATAAGAAGGCGGAGATCAACATTGGGGATAAGCAGCCGATCCTGCTTTCCACCACGAATGTTTTACCGGGTCAAGCGGCAACCGGGGCAGTTCCGACGACCTCGACCGTGACCTCGATCGAATTCCGCGACACCGGAGTCAAATTGACCGTTGAGCCTTCCATCCATCTTGGAAACGAATTATCTCTCAAGATGAAGATTGAAGTCATACGTCTTGGCGATCAAGTGACGCTCCAAGCTAGTCCTCCCATTACCCAGTTTAAGTTCGGTAATCGCTCGGCGGAAACCATGCTCAATGTCAAAGACGGCGAAACCATTGTATTGGGAGGGCTGCTCCAGGAAGAGGATCGGAAAACCCGCACCACGATTCCATGGATCGGCGATCTCCCGATCATCGGTAATCTCTTAAGCTCTTTCAGGACACAACGAGTCACTACCGAGGTGATCCTGACGATTACCCCGCACATCATTCAGGGAGTGAATCCTCCCGGGCTCAGTACGCAGGTCTTCTGGTCCGGGACGGACTCAACCTATGCCACGAGCCCGTTGTTTGCCCCAAAGGGAAGGAAGATTTCCCTGATGGAAGGCGGGATGTCCGGCGCGAGGTCCTCATTGTCGGGACGGCCGACAAAAGGGGGAATAGCAGGGAAGGCCTCTGCCGCAACATTGACCCCGCTGGGCTCGGTCGGGGCGGTGGCTTCGATTAGGCCGGATGACCCTGTGATTCAAATGGGAAAAGAAGTGAACCTGTCGATCACTGATGAACGTCTTCGCCCGACGGCGGACGGGGTGTTTCAGCTTCAGTATGATCCACAGGTCTTGGAATTCCGAACACTCCTCAATGGCGAGATTGTCCAGTCAGAAGGCCTAGATGGGCAGGCCTCCAGCAGTTCAGAAGCGCAAGCAGGAACGGTTGCCTTCAAAGTCGCGCCATCCGTGAGGCAGGCGGGGGGGCGGACTGTTACGGCCACCTTCTACGCCAAGGCGCCTGGTGTGTCTCCTGTGCGTGTGACGTTGGTGGGTTCCGCTGAGGAGTCGTCCACGGCAACGTATCAAGAAGGAAAAGGTATTGTGAGGGTGCGGTGAAAGAGTCAGGTGTGACCCTCTTGGAGCTCCTGGTCACGCTGACGATTGTGATGGTGCTGGCCTCTATCGCGATGCCGCTCAGCCGTCTGTCGGCGAAACGAACTCACGAAATAGAACTGCGGCAGCATTTGAGGATCATGCGGGCTGCCATCGACAGCTTTAAACTGGAGTGGAATCGCGATGGGGACGTCTTATTGGGAGCGGCGTGCATAAAGAATACGCTCACGTGCAAAGACGTGACGAGTGTGTATGGATATCCGAAGTCACTGGATACACTGTTGGGGATCAAGCTGACCAGTCAAGAGGCGACGGTCAGGGGCACGACGACAAAACGCTATCTGAGGACCCTTCCTCGCGATCCCTTGACGGGCAAGGCCGATTGGTTGTTCCGATGCTATAAAGACGCGCCGAATGCATCGAACTGGTGTGGGGATGATGTGTACGACGTGATGACTCAGAGTGAGGATATGGCATTAGATGGCACGAAGTATCGAGATTGGTAAGGGTGGAGTACAGGGTGCAGAGGGTTTCACCCTGATCGAGCTGATGATCGTCGTCTCGATCATCGGCATTCTCGCCACTCTGGCAGTGCCCTCGTACCACTCGTCGGTGGTGAAGGCCAAAGAGGCTGCGTTGCGTCAGGATCTCTCGACAGTCCGCGATGTGCTGGATCAGCACAAGGCAGACCAGGGCAAGTATCCTCCTTCTCTGTCGGCCCTCGTGAGCGCCGGGTATCTTCGGGCAATCCCCAAGGATCCCTTCACCGGTGCGATGACCACCTGGCAAGAGATTGCTGATCCTGTCGAGGGGGGCGTGGTCGACATCTTTTCAGGGGCCGAGTTTGTGGGGACGAACGGCACCCCCTACAATAGTTGGTAATGATGACTATGTATAATCGTCATCGCAGCCTGTTTCAGGCTTCGGGTGCGACCGCGCGCGCGTATCATCCGACGGTGCGAGTCGGCGCCCTCTGTGCTGTCGGCTTGGCTGTGGCGTTGTTTGCCGGATGTGGCGAACTTGAGCCGATGCGAGAGCCGGAGGTGGTGGATCTTGAGCTGACCACAGATACGTTAAAAGCATCGGTGCGCGATGCGCAACGGATGGTGACAGAGTTGCGGGCTGATCTTGAGACACGGCGTAGGGATTTGGCAGAAGCCCAGATCGCTCGCGCGCAGCTTGAAGGGCGTGTCAGGGAAGCAGAACGGAGGGTCCTCGAAGCACAGCAGGTGATCGAGTTGCAGCGGGAAGAACTGGCCGTCGCTCGGACGGAGAGGGCGCACCTATCTCGAAATAGTCTTCACTCGCAGGGCCAGATGAGGCAGTCCCAGAAGCAATTTTCAAGGACGGGGACACCGAGCCCTGCGTATGACGGGCAAGAGGGGGGGGCACTCTCCTCCAGTGGTGCGACAGCGAAAGGGCAGAAGGCCGGCCGGGTTCCCGCAGGACGAAATCGGTCTCTGGAATTTCAGGAGACAGCTCAGACGGTGTCGTCCCCAATTGGGGTGGTGCCGGTACGTGCCGACCGTGATGCCCCATCGGGGGGCGAGGAGTCGATGGATCCACCGAAACATGTTTCAGTGAAATTCGGCGATACGCTGTGGAGGATTTCGCAGAAATATCGCGTCAGGCTGGAACAGTTGCGAGCCCTCAATGGATTGACCAACAACAGGATTATCATTGGTCAGGCCTTACGGTTACGGGATGATGGGGCTACGTTAGGGGCCGGCGCCGATACAGCCGGATCGACGCCGTAAGCCGATGTTCCCGGTATGTTCCTATTCGAATACCCCGCAGCGAGTTGCGGGGAGCGTTACCGGTTCAACCTGTATGCGCGCCGTATCATGCCTGTATTTGCTTACAGAGTGGCACGTCCGAATGGCTCAACCCTCGATGGACAGATGGAGGGAGAGGAAGAACACCTCGTCCGAGCCAAATTAGAGGGCCAGGGCTTCCTCATCTTTCGGCTACAGCGGCGCGGTGCGGCGACAACCGGTTTGGGTGGGGGGTGGCACGCGTTTCGAAAGCTCCCACTTCAGGATTTTTTGGTGTTCAATCAAGAGCTGCTCGCCCTCGTGAAAGCCGGTCTTCCCGTGTTGCGGGTGTGGGATCTCTTGATTGAACGAGCCAACCATTCAGGATTTCAGCAGACCCTGCGGGCCGTTCGACAGGATATTCGCGGTGGGGCGTCGGCTTCGGAAGCGCTGGCGAAACACCCGATCCATTTTTCAGAATTGTATATTGCGACGATTAAAGCCGGAGAACAATCGGGGAATTTGGCGGACGTGCTGCAGCGGTTCATTGCCTATCTGAAACTCATGATTGGGCTGCGTCAGAAGGTCTCGAAAGCGCTTGCCTATCCTGGTTTTCTTGTGCTGGTCGGGATTGCCGTCATCGGGTTTCTCTTGAGTTACGTCGTGCCGACCTTCGTGTCGGTCTATGCGGAGACGTCGAAGTCCTTACCGTTTGCCACGCAGCTATTGCTTGATGTGGTAACAGGGGGCCAAGCGTACGTGGTGCCTGGACTTGTGGGGCTCGCGGCACTGGGGCTTGCAGGTCGTGCGTACTATGCGACGCCGGCTGGGCGGCTCGCCGTAGATCGGCTGTCGTTGAGCCTGCCTGTGATGGGGCCGATTTTCGTGAAACATTATACGGTTCAGCTCACGCGTACCCTTGCGACGATCCTTGCCGGGGGCACCCCGCTTGTGGAGGCGCTGTCTATTGCCCGCGGCGCCATCTCCAATCGGTATGTATCGGTTGGAGTCGCGAATGCGGTCGCGGAAATTCGCGAAGGGATAACCCTGGCTGCCGCACTGGATCGTCCAAAAGTCTTTCCAAAATTGGCGGTGGAGATGCTGTCGGTTGGGGAGGAAACCGGGTCGTTGCCTACGATGTTGCATGACGTGGCTGAATTCTATGAAGGAGACCTGGATCTCCGGCTCACGCGATTAACGACGTGGATTGAACCGGTATTGCTTTTGGTCATGGGGGTCTTAGTGGGTGCGATCGTCATTGTCATGTATTTGCCGATATTTCAAATGGCTGGGGCTGTGTAGCGATGAATGATCTGGTTTGTTTTGTTTATCTGGTTGATTTGGTTCATCTGGTTAGTTTTGTTCAACCAAAAACCAGACAGACCAGACAGACCAGACAGACCAATTGCGTTCATGTGTCGACAAGTCGGTAGGAAACTATGGCACGGATTGTAACGCACCCAACCTTGGCGGATGTCCTCGTACAGCAGGGGATTCTGCCGAAACAGACGCTCGATCACGTGCTCAGCCGGCTGGGCGGTGTGACGGCCGCCTTTGGTCAGACCTTGCTGAGCGAAGGGATGCTCTCTGAGGAGCAGCTGGCGCGTGCGTTGGCGGCTCAGTTCGACTTGCCCTGTAATCTTCTGTCGGAATTCCGGGTCGACCAGTCATTTTATGACTCCATGTCGGTGAAACTCATGCAGCGACATCCCTTCATCCCGATTGCGGAGCACCAAGGTCGGCTGGCCATTGCCGTCTCCGATCCGCAGAATCTCCTGGCATTGGATGAGCTGGAACTACTGTTGGGACATCCATTGGATTTGGTGGTGAGCCCAAAGAGTGCAATTCTTGCCGCGTTAGAACGGAGTGAAGGCTCCAGCCAAGCCCTTCGGGAGCTTGAGGCAGAGTATCGATCCGTGTTGGTGAAGGAGGATGAGCGGGGAGAGGAAGTTCTCACGATCGATCAAGCGGGAGAAGATCAAAGCCCTGCCGTTAGACTGTTGGATTCGATCCTTCTGAGCGCGCTGCAGCGTCGGGCCAGCGATATCCATATTGAAGCCGCCGATCGTACCACCAACGTGAAATTGCGGGTCGATGGGATTCTCGTTCCGGCCATGGAACCGCTCGATATCCGTCTCCATGCGCCGCTGGTCTCGCGGTTGAAAGTGATGTCGGATCTGGACATCGCTGAGCGGCGGGTACCGCAAGATGGAAGTTTCCGGATGCGGTTGGAGCGAAAGACCGTCGATTTCCGCGTGTCGATCCTCCCGAGTGTGTTCGGTGAATCGGTCGTCGTTCGTATTCTCGATCGCGAGGCGATTACGACCGGTGTGTCGACATTACGGTTGGAACGACTGGGGTTCAATGTGGAAGACCTCAAGCGTTTTCGTCGCGCGATCACACGACCCTACGGCATGGTGCTGGTGACCGGTCCGACCGGAAGCGGCAAAACGACGACGCTGTACGCGGCGATTTCGGAGATGAATATCAAGGAAGATAAACTGATCACGATTGAAGATCCGGTCGAGTATCAACTGTCAGGAGTCGTGCAAATTCCCGTGAATGAGAAGAAAGGTTTGACCTTCGCGCGAGGGCTTCGGTCCATCCTGCGTCATGACCCCGACAAGATTATGGTCGGCGAGATCCGCGATGCAGAGACTGCCCAAATCGCCATTCAATCGTCGCTCACCGGCCATTTGGTCTTGACGACGGTGCATGCCAACAACGTGTTCGATGTGATCGGACGATTTGCCTCAATGGGCATCGATGCCTATAACTTCTTGGCTGCGTTAAACTGTGTATTGGCGCAACGGCTTGTTCGAATGGTGTGTCTCGCCTGTCGAACGGTGGTCAAACTCGATAAAACGCTGGCGGAGGAATCAGGCCTCGACTTCGAAGGATATAAGGATGCGCCATTTTATGAAGGCAAAGGATGCCACGAGTGCCATGGCACTGGGTATCGTGGCCGAAAATGCATCACGGAGTTTCTGGATCTGAACGATGAAATAAAAGAGATGATTCTTGTCGAGCGTCCCCTGTCCGAGATCCGCTATCGCGCGGTGACCAGCGGGATGATTACCTTGCGACAGTCCGCGCTCAGAAAGGTCCTGGAAGGTTCCACCACCTTGCGCGAGATTAATCGAGTGACCTTCAGCGAGGAAGGGTAAGCGATGTGGGGCTTCGCCACCAGCCGTCCACGGCACTGTTTGAAAATTGGAGCGCAGACTCTCGCCTGGGGCGAGTCCGTCCGCACCTGGCGGTGGCGGTATCGCTACCGGTGCCTGTTCTCGCCGGCGCCGGCAGGGGCTATCACGCTGTCCCCGATGGATCTGAACCTGACAGACGTGCCTGCGGTTGAACGCTGTCTTCGGTCGCTGGTGGGGCCAAGTCGTGCCACCAGGTTTGCAGGGCCTGTATGGCAGTCTGACGTTCCACGCTCGATTGTGTTGTTGCTGCCGGATCTGTCGGTGCGTGCGACGGTATTGCAACTGGAACAGTTCCCGGCGCAGGCGGAGGAGCAAGAGGCGCTGATTCGCTGGCGCCTAGGGCAGGAGCAGCTGTTGCCTCTCGCCGAGGCGAAGATTGCCTGGCAAGGGTTCCCCTCATATGGGACAAGGGACGAGCGTTCTCAAGTCGTCCTTGCGGTGGTGATTCAAGACGCCATCTTGACGCAATACGAATCCCTCTGTGAATCGGTCGGATTGCTGACACAGGAAATTGGGGTGACCAGCTTTCGTCTGTTTAATCTCTGGCTGAAAGCGGCAGGTGGCCGGAAACGGTTGGGCCGCGATTTGCTCTGGATCAGTGTCTCGGACGGCGGATTGACCTGTTTCGTCATGCAGAAGGGCCGAGTGGCGTTTGTTCGAACTAAGCTGTTGAGCGCCAGAGGACTCCAAGATGAAGAGGACCTGGGTAGAGACTTGGCCGATAACATTGTTGAGGAATGTGCGGCGTCTCTTCGTGTGTGTCGTGAGCATTACCCTGGTCTGAATGTGACTGAGATGGTCTTCGCGGGTGATAGCCCATTCCCGACGATTGAACAGGCGCTGCAGAGGGAACTCGGCCTGTCGATTGAGAGACTGGACTGGGACGCTGTCGAACGGGCTGGGTGGACTCATGACGGGGGGAGTCCGTCATGGGCCACCCTCCCTGTTGTGGCAGGGGTGATGTAGATGACGATGCCTGGACCAATATCTCTTCGTGCACTCGCCGGCAGGTCGTACGGTTTTCTCGTGACGCCGGGAGGGGCGCGATATTTTCACATCGAACTGAGCAGCCGATATCGGTGGTATGTCGCTCCTGCTCGCCTGGTGTTGGTCGCGCTCAGTATGATCATTGGAGCTGCCATTCTCTGGAGTCTCACTCAGACGGCGATGACCATGCGTGCCCATCAAGACATGCAAGTAAGACTCGATCATGTTCGCATGCAAGATCAACAGCTCCTTGCCCAGGCCCAACAGGAGGGTATCGATCTCTCCGGGCCTTCATTGCAACGGTTACCGGCTGAAGTCAGTTTGACGAATCAGTTGCTCGCCAAACGGCATTTTTCTTGGACACAGTTTCTCTCCAGTCTTGAAGGGGTCATTCCCCAACATGTGTCGATTAAGAGTATACGGCTGGATCCGGGGAACGCAGTCGTACACATGAAAGGGTCAGCGGTGACGGTCGAAGATGTGGCGGCATTGACGATCACCTTGCAAGACCACGCCGTTTTTGATGATGCGGTGCTGGGCCAGCATCGGGTGGGGACGGATGGATTGGTTGAGTTCGATCTCACGTTGCGTTATCGGCAACCGGGTGTCTAGCAGGATGCTGAAAAAGTCCGCCAGCCTGTCTTGTTCATTTGGTCTGTTCGGTCTGTCTGGTCTATCTGGTTCATTTGGTTTATTTCGTTCAACCAAACAGACGAGACAGACGAGACAGACCAGATAGACCGACATAGTTTTTTTCCATAGCCTGGTAGGTCGACATGATGAAGTTCATCCTTCAACAAATGCGAAAACCCTACGGGATCCTGATTCCATGGCTCGCGTGGGTGTTGCTGTTGGCCGGAATCTTGTGGGCGGCCCGTACCCATGGCGTTGATGCAGCCGACCAGCATCTGACGATAATAGGATCAGAATGGAATCAAGCCCGCCAACAATTCACACGCCATAAGCAGGCGCAGAAAGCGCGGAAGGATCTTGCGCAGGTGTGGTCGGCCTTACCGGTTGAACGGGATTTTGCCCCCTTAGCTCTCGGCATTACTGAGGAGGCGAAGCGTGATCGTGTGATCCTCCCCGCGTTCTCCTACAAGACTGAGCCCACGTCGGTGGCCAATATGAATAAGGGTGTGCTTCAGGGCACCATGACCGGTCGTTACGAGGATCTTCGACGGTTTCTCTATGACGTGGAGACGGCCGAGGAGTTGGTCTACATTGAGGACTTGGAATTGGTGCGCTCAGACGCTCAGCAGGACCAGCGATTGACCTTCGACATTAAGATTGTCACCTATCTTCGAGTCGAGCCGGTTTCACCGGTGAGTCAGTAGCGGCCAGAGATGCTCACGACGAATCACAAGAAAGTAGCGGCATTGGTTGCGTTGGGCCTGCTGTGGGTCGGGATTCTTGTATGGGAATGGGGAACGATGAAAGAACCTGTGCGTGTGCCGCTGACGAATGTGAGCGGCCTCGTTTCCGCGGCTCGGACCACCAGTGGAACAGCGGAGGGGGTGCATGTGCAGCTCGATCTCCTTGCAGCGACGCGGACTCAACGGGAGATGACCTTTACCCCGCCACGCAATATCTTCGCGCTGCTTCGGCCTGATGACTCGGGGGCTGCCGACGCATATCAGCCGGAGGTGAATGTCGGGTCTGAGCAGGCGCTGCGACAACAGTCGGCCCTTGAAGGGTTGGCCCTCTTCCGCTATCTGGGGTTTGTGCGGATGGAAGAGCAAAGCCGGAAGAAGGGTGAAATGGTTGTGCTGACGAAGAAAGACGACCTCCATGTCGTGAGGGCCGGAGAAACCGTAGAAGATGATGTCGTGGTGAAAGCGATTACGCAAGAGAGTGTGACGTTGCAAGACCGTCAGGCGCATGTGGAATATACCGTATTGCTTTCCGATAACGCGTCCGTGCCGCCATAAACATTCATATGGTCATCAGCCGCCGGCAACGGGTCAGCAATGAGCGAGGGGTCACGTACCTCATGCTCATGTTCGTCATCGTCCTTATTGGGATAACGACGACGGCTGCGGCGAAACAATGGAAGGCCATTGTTCAGCGAGAACGTGAGGCGGATCTCTTGGCCAAAGGCATCGAGATTCAAAACGCTCTCGCCTTGTATTCCGCGACGATCAAGGCAGGCCGTGTCATGCCAGGGGAGGTCTATCCCCAAACATTGGCTGACCTCACGAGGTTACCCAAGCCTTTCTTACGCAAGGTCTATCGTGACCCCATGGGACAGGGGGAATGGGAGTATGTTCGAGCACCGACAGGCGGTATCATGGGAGTGCGGAGCAAAAGCCGTACGAAGCCATTCCGGCAGCGCAACTTTCCCTCTGCGGTTCGGCATTTTGAGGGGCGCGCCACCTATCGTGAATGGGTGTTCCAGCACCCAAGTCCCTCATCCGCTCCAATCGTCACACAAGGGACTGCGTCCTTTCCTGTGACGCCATCGACGGCAGGATCGTCGGCCCCTCCTGATGGACGCGCCTCAATTGAGCAGTCGATTGCGACACCCATTGAGGAAGAGCAGCCCATGAATCCCTAGCCTCCGCCGGCGCTCCTTGCGACTCCGGTATGGTTCATGGCATTCGCGCCAAGAGGAGCGTACGCCTCGGTACGTTGAGCCTCTGAGCGACGCGAGAACGCCGCTGGCGGACTTTTTCAGCATCCTGCTAGAATAACTTAGACAAGTGTCTATGCTGTAACCATGAAGGTCCGCAGCCTATCTTGTTCAGCTGGTCTGTTCGGTCTGTCTCGTGTGTTGGGTCGATCGAAACGAACCAGATGGGCCAGATCGGTCAAACAGACCAGATTGACGGTCCCGCCTGCCTCGCGCAGTCATCCGGTGAATAGCCGCCTTGACCGCGTTCAAACTCCCACTGTATTCTGTGCGGAGTTCATGAGGTAAGAGTCTCTATGCTATCCGATCCAAGTAGCCAGGCGGAAGTGGCGGTTGAACCCGTCGAATCGATGGGCATGGAAGTGGTCCCGCCCATCCCGATTCCGGAGTATGTCAGCACATTGGTCACGCGAGCTAAACATGCCGCTGGCCGACTGGCTACGCTTTCGACTACCGTGAAGAACCGGGCCCTTCTCGCGATGGCAGAGGCCCTGGAAGCGCAGAAGGATGCGTTGCTGGCCGCGAACGAACTGGATCTGGAGGCGTTCGGAGCTGCGCCGGAGAAGAAGGCAATGGCGGACCGGTTGCGTCTGACAGCTGAGAGAATCGTCGAAATGGCGGCAGGCCTACGCGAGGTGGCGGCGCTCCCCGATCCACTCGGTGACATGCCGAAGATGTGGACCAGGCCGAATGGAATGCAGGTGGGGCGCGTGCGGGTTCCGATCGGGGTCATCGGCATTATTTATGAGTCCCGCCCGAACGTCACGGCGGATTCCGCCGCCCTCTGTTTGAAATCCGGGAATGCCTGTGTACTTCGTGGAGGGAGCGAGGCGATTCATTCGAATACGGCGATTGCGACGGTCCTCTCAGAGGCGGCAGAAAAAGCCGGTGTCCCGGCCGGGGCGATCAGCTTTGTCGCGCGGCCCGACCGTGAGCTGGTTCCTCTTCTGCTGAAGCAAGATCGCTATATCGACCTGATTATCCCGCGCGGCGGCGAATCGCTGATGCGTGTTATTACTGAGCACGCGACGATCCCCGTCATCAAGCACGACGCCGGCGTCTGTCACATCTATGTCGATGCCGATGCCGATCCAGCCATGGCGGAGCGGATTTGTTTTAACGCCAAGGTACAGCGGCCGTCGACCTGCAATGCGATGGAGACCCTCTTAGTGCATCAGGGCATTGCGCGAAACTGGCTCGCCCCCTTCATCGACAAGTTGGTGGCGGCCAAGGTCGAGGTCCGCGGCTGCCCGAAAACCTGTCAGCTGTCATCGTCGGCCACACTCGCGAGCGACGACGATTTCGGAAAAGAATTCCTCGATCTTACTGTCGCGGTGAAGGTGGTCAAGAACGTCGATGAAGCGATGGAGCATATTGCCACGTATGGCTCCCACCATACGGAAGCCATCGTGACCTCCGACTATCCTAAGGCCATGCGGTTTCTGCGGGAGGTCGATGCCGGCGCGGTGTTGGTGAACGCCTCGACCAGGTTGAGCGATGGGTATCAATTCGGGCTGGGGGCGGAAATCGGGATCAGCACGTCCCGCATCCATGCCCGTGGCCCGATGGGGCTGGAAGAACTGACCTGCTTCAAGTTTATCGTCATGGGGAGCGGGCAAGTCCGCGAGTAGATGCCCTCCGATCCACGGCGCGCCGCATTGACCACATCCGGTCATCTTCGCTTTTCAACCAATCTTCCCTTCGCCCAGGATCTCGAACAGGCAGGCGGACGAGTCGTCCGTCAGGCTACCGGGCATCTCGTTTTCTATCGCTCTGATGGTCGTCGGTTTCTGGCGACCGATCCGGAAGGAAACCCGTTGCATGAATGCGAGTGGGGGACTGATGCTACAGGCAATGTGTTTCTGTACCGTGCCAGGATACGTTTGGATTGGGGGCAATGGGTCGGGTTGAAGCCGGCCGGTTTGGTTAATGTAACCAGTCTCAATCTCGCCGGTAGGCCTGGTTGGCAACGGCTCACGGCCGATGATTTGCGCGCGATGGCGGCGCAGGCGCGCCGAGTGCCAATCGAGGAGGTGCGGTTTTTCTATCGGGATGAGGATCTCTTGATCGAGCCGAGCGGTAGGGCAACGATCCGGCAGCGGAAAGACGCCTTCTCTGTGCTTCAGGATGGGGACTTCGAGCGGGCCCACTTCATGTCCTGTATGGGGGCGATGAATTGGGCCTCTATCGATTTCCTGCCGGTCGTCGAACTGTTTCAATCGCTATTGCCGGGAACTGGGTCCGCGGTCTTTGAATTGATTCGCGGGCTCTACGACGATCAGAATGAGGGGCAGCCGACCCCGCGACCCTTGCGGTATCGGGGTATTCCCACCTATCCATCAGAAGCCGCCTTCCGCTTGTTTAGTAGTTTCTTTACCCCGCAGGCACTGAGTGGGAGTAACCCATTCATCCTCTTCATGAATCCTGAACGGTCCCACCACGTAATCTGGCTGCCGGCTGCAACGCCGCTGACTCGATATTTTGATCAACGCGCGGGGGTGTGCCTGACCCTCCAAGGTGGCTTGCTGTACAAGGTGACGGTGGCGTCGGATTCCTCTGGGCTGCCTTATCTGAGCCCAAAAGGTCGTCGGGTTGTTCCGTGCGATCGAAGTGCCGCGATTGCTGGAACGCATGTTATCGTAAAGGATCGAAATCATGAAACGGCGCTGGCGGTGACCCTGCCGCAAGAAAGTCAAGAACAGTCTGGTGAGTCTGTGGCCATGAGCCCAGTCGACTGGCGGTCGGTCTTCGTCCAGGGGGTTCCGCCCATCTCTCCCGCCGACGCTTACGCCGCGGTGGCGCTCTATCCGGACGATGAGTCTGAAATCGGTGAGTGCGCGGCGCAACCCTTCGTGGCCGATTATCTAGCGGATCGTGCCGAGCAGGATCGGGAAGTCGGCGCGGTCCTTTCGCAAGCTGGACGCGTGCTCATCGACAATGGCGATGCGGTGGTTGCGACCTGTCTCACGTTCGATCGGCCGAGAGACTATACCGTGCTGGTCCGGTACCCGGCCTTTGCGCAAAAGCAGGCACAACGACTTTGGAGTATCTGTGCTGAGTTGCAGCGGTGGGATTGGCTCTCGCACATTCGATTTGTGACGGACGAAGGGCCGTACGACCTGGAAGCCCCGCATTCCTATGACGTCGCCTACTATTGGGTACCCTATGACAGCGGCGATAGACTCATCGGCTTGGCCGAGCGCTTGAAGAGAGTCCACCGAATACTTCGGGTCGGAGGGACTGCGTTCGTCATCGGCCCGGCTCAGCTTGGTCAGGATAGTGCGTCCCACGGACTTCAGGTCTGCTGGGAAGAACCAGTCGAACAGCTTCCCACGTTTCGGATGCATCGCACCATCCTGCCGAAAGCAAGGCTGAAGGCAGGCCTGACATTGTTCCATATGAAGAAGGTCTAACAGGATGCTGAAAAAGTCCGCCAGCGGCGTGCTCGCATCGCTCAGAGGCTCAACGAGAGTTTCCCGGAAATCGGAAGCACCTCCTCGCCTCTTCGCTCGCTGCGGCCTTGCTGGACGGCCTTTTTGAGCATCCTGAGGCGATTGCGCCATCAGCGCCAATAGGGAAGGTTTCAACGGCATATTGCGCATAAACTGAGTTTTTCCGCATCCTGCTAACGTGCCTGCGCCGGGTTTCCTTTCTCCCTCAGGGAACGGTCCTGTCCCGAAAAAAGCGAAACAGCAAGTAGGCATTGAGCATCATCACGATGGTGAGGATGCTGTATGTGGTACGCGCGGTGGCCAGGTCCAATTGGATCAGGACCCTGGACAATCCGAACGCGACGATTAAGGCATCGAAGGCCATGCAAATCCGCCTGAACGATTCAGGGTCCATCCAACGAATGAGATAGTGCCCGAGAGGAATTCCCAGTAGGACGCTCGGAACGATATAGGGAATGATCTCCATGCTGTCATAGCTGTAGAGCCCAATAAAATAATAGGCGATGCCCGTCAAGACCCCCCTCTCCCACTCCAATGACGCCCAGCGCGGCCCGAAAATCCTGTTTGGCATAGCCTTGATTGTTGAACAGCAAGGCAAGGGGAGGGCCCGAGATGGTCGTGACGGAATACAGGGTTCCGATGGCAACCCCGAAGGGTATCGCGATGGTTTTTTCGGCTTGAATGGGCTTTCTGATACCGGCAGCTTGGAGCAGAATTAACGGCAACAACATGAAGTAGGTGACAAACTTGACCCATGCTGGATCGACGAGGGAGAGAATATAGCTGCCGATTGCCACCCCGACGACGAGGCCGATCAGAATGGGCGCCACGCGCCACCAGATGTTCGGGATGCTCTTCCGATTGATGAAGAGGACATAGCCATTGATCACCAATTCCACGAGCACTAACGCCGGATTCAAAATACGATTGGTGTAGAAGAGCAGCGCAACTGGAACCGTGATCGAAGAAAAACCGTACCCCAAGGCTCAGTTGACGGTGGCGGCGACGAACGTGATGAGCACGAGCACGAGGAGATCCACGATTATCCTTTTCGATGGCCGGCGGCGAAGTCGTCGAGGCTATAGTGGTCTAGGATATCGGCAATGGCATCACGCACCGAACCCATCACATGCTGCACGGGACATTGGGCGTGGTCGGCATAGGGGCAGTCTCCGCATTTCTGATAGGCCGTCTTGCTCACACATCCGATGGGAGCGAGGGGACCGTCCAATATGCGAATCACTTGGCCCAAGGTGATTTCGTCGGGCGACTTAATTAGGGTATAACCGCCCTTCATCCCACGACTGCTCGCAACCAATCCTGCGCGTTTTAACGCGAGAAGAATCTGTTCGAGGAACTCCACCGGGATATGTTGACGTTCTGCAATCTGGCGGCGTTGTATGGTCGCCTTTCCATAGGAAAGCGTGAGTTCCAAGAGCGCCCGAAGTCCATACTCGCTTTTCTTCGAGAGTTTCATCTACAACCTGCTAATTGTTGAGTGATTTAATCAAGTATTGCCACATTATTGTACTGCGAGCGGCCTGTCAAGGGTGAGTGAACAGGAAAGAAAGGTGCGACGTTTCACTCGTCTGGTGAGATCGATCAGGAAAACCACCGGAGATTTTTGATGCAACTCCTTGATGATAGAGGGATTATTTCTTGACAGTCTCCACGAGTTCCTGGTAGCGTCTTCTGTCGCGTCTGGACACTAACTCCGCACGTTCACCACCTCTCAAGGCTGTTCGTGACCTTCCAGGATCTCATTCTCACATTGCATCATTACTGGGCTGAGCAAGGCTGCGTCATCCATCAGCCCTATGATCTGGAGATGGGGGCTGGCACCTTTCATCCAGCCACATTCCTCAGATCCCTTGGTCCTGAGCCTTGGCGGGCTGCCTATCCCCAGCCATGTCGACGTCCGACGGATGGACGATACGGCGAGAATCCAAATCGCCTGCAGCACTACTATCAGTATCAAGTCGTGCTGAAACCAGCGCCGGACAATATCCAAACGTTGTATTTGGAGAGCTTGGCTCAATTGGGAATTAACCCGAAGAACCACGACATCCGGTTCATTCAAGACGACTGGGAGTCCCCCACGTTGGGCGCCTGGGGCCTGGGCTGGGAGGTGCGTCTCGACGGGATGGAGATCACCCAGTTTACGTATTTCCAGGAAATCGGCGGGATCGAGCTGAATCCCATTACCGTCGAAATCACATACGGGACAGAACGTATTGCGATGTATCTTCAGCAAATAAACAACGTCTTCGACCTCGCCTGGAACGACACGATCAAGTATGGGGACATCCATCACGAGACCGAGGTTCAGGGGTCACGGTACAACTTCGAAGAAGCCGATGTGACCATGCTCATGGCCACCTTTCAATCGTATGAAGTTGAGTGCAAGCGGTTGCTCACGCAGACGGACAAGCGGCTGACGCTCCCGGCCTATGACTACTGCATCAAGTCTTCTCATGTGTTCAACCTGCTGGATGCTCGCGGGGCGATCAGTGTGTCGGAGCGTACGGGCTATATCGCCAGGGTCCGTGCGCTTGCACGTCAATGTGCCGAACGCTATATCGAAGATCGGGCGGCAATGGGGCATCCGCTGCTTCATCGCGGAGCAGGGCGTGACGGAGCGAAGACATCACGTCTTCATTCCAAGACTGTGGTTCGCCGATCATAGAACGCAAAAAGATTCATGACAAAGAATCAGAAACCTCGCCCTGCTGCTCTTCCTGCGAAGAAGGGGAAGGGCCATTTCCCAGCCACCGCTGCCGAACTGTTGCTCGAGATCGGCGTCGAAGAACTGCCCTACCAGGTTATCGCCCCTGCCTTGGCCACGTTGAAGGAGGCGGCTGAGCAGCTGTTGAAAGACCAACGTCTCGCGTTTCTCTCCGCCCGTACGCTGGGCACCCCACGACGGTTGACCCTGGTGGTTGAGGGCCTTGCGACTCAGCAAACCTCTATGGTGAAGGAAACGATGGGGCCTTCCAAGTCTGTCGCGTTCGATCCAGCCGGCCAGCCGACCAGAGCGGCGATGGGATTTGCTGCAGGGCAAGGGGTCTCGGTTCAAGATCTTCAAGTTTGCCGGACTCCGAAAGGAGAGTATCTCTTTGCGGTGAAGCAGGAACAGGGGCGACCGGCCACGGTGGTTCTGGAGGAACTCCTCCCGAAGTTGATCGCGAAGCTCTCTTTTCCGAGAGCCATGAAGTGGAATAGCACCGGCGTGCGGTTCGCTCGACCGATACGGTGGCTGGTGGCGCTGTATGGAGGGGCCACGCTTCCGATCGAAGTCGCAGGGATTATCGCCGGCAATCGGACGCAAGGCCATCGCGTATTAGGGAGCGCCAAGGGACTGGTGGTTCGAGACGCCGAGTCCTATCTGAAGGGGCTTGAGCGTCAGGGGGTCACGCCGGATCCGCAGCATCGTCGCCATACGATCGAAGAACAGATCGCGATCCTATGTAAGCAAGCCGGTTTCTCGCTGAATGTCGATGCGGACTTGCTGGATCAGGCGGTCTATACGACCGAATGCCCCCATGCCATGATCGGCTCGTTTAAGCCTGCCTATTTGGAGGTGCCGCAAGAGATCCTCATCACCTCCATGAAGGAACATCAGGGATTTTTCTCTTTGCTGCACAAAGAGACCGGAACGCTCGTTCCTCATTTCATTGCGGTGACGAACAATCGAGCCAACGACATGGGATTGATTCGCGAAGGCAACGAGCGGGTACTGGCTGCGCGTCTGGCCGACGCCAAGTTCTTTTTCGATGAAGACCGGAAGGTCACACTCGCGGAACGGGTGCCGAAGCTGGCCGGCGTCACGTTTCAACAGAAGCTCGGTACGATGGAGAAAAAACAGCAACGGATCAGGAAGCTGGTCAGCATGATCGCGACGAGTATGCGACCGCAGGACGACGAATTGAAACAGACTTGCGAGAGGGCTGCGGATCTGTGCAAGGCTGACCTTCTCACTGGTGTGGTCGGTGAATTTCCTGAACTGCAGGGCATCATGGGGGGCGAGTACGCGAAACATGATGGTGAGTCTGAGGCGGTCAGTCAGGCCATCAGAGAGCAATATCTGCCGCGATCGATAGAAGGTGAGTTGCCCCAAACCCTCGCTGGTCAGGTGCTCTCGTTGGCCGACCGGCTGGATTCGGTGGCGGCTTTTTTCTACGTGGGTCTCGTGCCGACCGGATCGGAAGATCCTTTTGCCCTACGCAGGAATGCCACAGCCATCGTCCGGATTATTCTTGAGAGTCATCTGCGCATCGATGTGGGGCCCTACGTCGATGCTGCGAGACAGCTTGTCATTGCCGAGGGCTTCAAGGGCGGGAAAGATTCTGGGCCGGAGGGCCGGCGCCGGATGACGGAATTCATTTTTGAGCGGGTTCGGCACTATGGCAGGGTCGTCCATGCTTTACGAGACGATGTTATCGAAGCGGTGCTCAAGCAAGCACATGATAAGACGCTGGACCTCGTGGATCTTGTCCGGAGAATGAAGGCGCTTGAACTCGTCACCACGAAGCCGGAGTTCGATCCGTTGATCGTCGGCTTTAAACGTGCGCACCGGCTCGTCGAAAAAGAGCAGTGGGATCGTAAGCCGGTCGACAAGACTCGATTCGAGCATCCCACAGAGTCGGCGCTGTACCAGGCCACGGCGGAAGAACGGGAGACGATACTGTCCGCGATGAACCGCGGGGACTATGACCAAGCGCTGGATGCGCTCGTGCGGCTGAAGCCTGCTATCGATGCGTTCTTCAACGCGGTGATGGTGAATGCGGAGGATCCGGCTGTTCGGAGTAACCGGTTATCGCTGCTCCAGGAAGTGGATGATTTGTTCAACTCATTCGCGGACTTTTCACAGATTGTGGTACAAGGAGGGTAGCGCGTGGATGGGGCCTGATGATCTTCTGTGCTCGCGCAACGCGCGCGGGTTCGTCTGTCTGGTGGACTGGTCTGTCTGGTTATTCTGGATGAATTTCCGGTCCGACCAACCAGATAGACGAGATAGACCAGATGAACCAGCCTTCGTTGGACGCGCGCAGTGGAAGATCGATCAGCCCCCATCCCTGGAGTGAAAACGAGCGAGCGTTGAAGGATCGTTTGTCGCCTCGCTCAGCGGCCGCAAGGGGACCAGCAGGGGTACCAGTCCTAGGGAGCGATAGGCGAGGGAATAACACAGGGGCAGTACGGTATGGAGCAGTCCATGGGTACAGCGTCTCTTTCCCAACCATTGTCAGAGGACCAGCGCCGGGCAAAGAGAGTCCGTCGGTTCGCCATCGGTGTATCTCTTGCCATGATGGTTTTCTGCAACGCGATCGTGCTGGTCGGGTTATGGGCCAGTGGGATCAACCTGGATGAACTGGCGACGCCCCCGGATGCGTTCAACGCCAAAAAGGATATTTGTCTGCGGCTCGGCCGGCAGCCCGTCACAGGAGCGGCAGATCCGGTATCTCTCTGCACGGAGTGGATCAATCTCTCCGATCCGTCCGGCAAGACCCATCAGATTCAAGGGGAGATCATGCTTCGGCAAGGGCCGACCGGGCAGTATTATGCGGATCAGGGGACTCACGCCGACTATCGGTTGCTCATATTGATGTTCTTTGTGGTGGCAGTCATTGCCTGTGGGCTGGCGGCAAAATGGTATCTGGTCAGCCGGTATCGGCAGCGTCTGGAATCCACCTCTGGCCATGGGGCAGCACTCGTCCATTGAACTGAACTCAACGCGAAAGAGAGGGTAGCGTGGCAAAGAAATACGTGTACTACTTTGGCGACGGCAAAGCCGAAGGCACTTCCAGCATGAAAGAGCTTCTTGGGGGGAAGGGTGCCGGGCTTGCTGAAATGACCAATCTCGGCATTTCCGTTCCGCCCGGCTTCACGATTTCCACCGAAGCCTGCGTCGAATATTACAAGAATGGGAAACAGTATCCTCACGGCATGTGGGACGCCGCGTTGAAATCGCTCAAACGGGTCGAACGGTCGATGGGCATGGGGTTCGGCGATCCTGAGCGGCCGTTGCTGGTCTCGGTCCGATCCGGCGCCCGGGCCTCGATGCCGGGCATGATGGACACAGTGCTGAATGTCGGCCTGACGACCAAGACGGTCGAGGGGCTGGCGGCAAAAACACGCAACGATCGGTTTGCTCAGGACAGCTATCGGCGCTTTGTGTCCATGTACGGCAGCATCGTCATGGGCGTGCCGCGTGAACATTTCGAGGCGATCCTGAAGCACAAGAAGGCCGAGGTGGGGGTGGCGCACGACACCCATCTCGATGCGCGGCATCTCCGGGAGTTGGTCGCCAGCTTTAAGGCGCTTATCAAAGAAGAGACCAAGAAAGAATTCCCCGATGAGCCGCTCGAACAGCTTCGCTTGGCCGTCAACGCCGTCTTTTCATCCTGGTTCGGCGCGCGATCCGTCACCTATCGGCGCCTCTACGGAATTCCCGACTCATGGGGCACGGCCATCAATGTGGTGGCGATGGTGTTCGGGAACATGGGGGAGACGAGCGGCACCGGTGTGGCGTTCACGCGCAATCCGGCATCCGGCGACAAGCATTTTTTTGGTGAGTGCTTGATGAATGCCCAAGGCGAGGATGTCGTGGCCGGTATCAGGACTCCGCTCCCGGTGAATGCACTCGCGAAGAATGTGCCGGAGGCCTACAAGGAACTGGAGCATACCTACAAAAAGCTTGAAAAACATTACCGGGACATGCTCGATTTGGAATTCACGATCCAAGAGGGCAAGCTCTATATGTTGCAAACCCGGGCCGGCAAACGGACCGGCATCTCCGCCGTGAAGATTGCAGTCGATATGGTCAGAGAAGGCCTCATCTCGAAGCAGGAAGCGGTGCAGCGGATCGGGCCGGAGCAATTGGCGCAATATCTCTATCCGATTTTCGATACGAATGAAGAGTCGAAATCCAATCCGTTGGGGAAAGGGCTCCCAGCCGGTCCTGGCGCGGCAGCCGGGAAGATCGCCCTCACTCCCGATCGGGCCGTGACGATGAAAGCGGCTGGTACCCGCGTGGTGTTGGTCAGACAGGAAACGAGCCCGGACGATATTCATGGGATGAACGCCGCGGCGGGATTCTTGACGGCGCGGGGCGGGATGACTTCCCACGCGGCGGTGGTTGCCCGGCAAATGGGCAAGGTCTGTGTGGCCGGCTGCGATGCGGTGGAAGTGCTGGACAGCCAGTCCGTTCGCATCGGGGCCAAAGTGTTCCGCGAGGGGGACTATCTGTCGATCAACGGTTCGACCGGCAATGTGTATGAGGGGGATCTGCCCGTCGTCGAGTCTGAAATCATTCAAGTGATCCAGGGTAAATTGGATGGGAAGCAGTCGGACAAGTACCAGCGCTTTGCGTTGATTCTGTCATGGGCCGACAGCATTCGAACGCTTCGCGTCCGCGCCAATGCCGACGTGCCCGATCAGGCGAAGATCGCGCGTGGCTTCGGTGCGGAAGGGATTGGACTCTGTCGGACGGAACATATGTTCTTTGCCGAGGATCGCATCCCGATTATGCAGAAGATGATCCTGGCGCGGACGAAAGAGGAGCGGGAAAAGTTTCTCGATCAGCTCCTGCCGCTGCAAAAGCAGGATTTCATCGGGCTCTATCGCGAGATGGCGGGCTACCCGGTGACCATTCGGCTGCTCGATCCGCCGTTGCACGAATTTTTGCCGAAGCGTGAAGACTTGATGGTGGAGATTGCACAACTGGAGCTGACTGGGCGCGACGGAGTCAGGCTCGAAGAGAAGCGCCGGTTGCTGGCCCGTGTCGAGGAACTCCATGAGTTCAATCCCATGCTCGGGTTGCGCGGTTGCCGACTCGGGATTACGATGCCGGAGATTACTCGTATGCAGGCGCGGGCGATCATGGAGGCTGCGTGCGAGTTGGCCAAGGAAGGGAAGAAGATCGTACCGGAAATCATGATCCCGCTGGTGGGGATGGTCTCGGAAATGAAGGCGCAGAAAGATTTAATCCGCGAGGTGGCTCAGGAGACGATGAAGCGGTACAACGTGAAGCTCTCCTATCTCGTGGGCACGATGATCGAACTGCCGCGTGCCGCCGTGACGGCGGATCGCATTGCGACAGAGGCGGAGTTTTTTTCCTTCGGGACGAATGACTTGACTCAAACCACGTTTGGGTTCTCCCGCGACGATGCGGCGAAGTTCATCGATTTTTATCGAACCGCGAACATTCTTGAGTCCGACCCTTTTGCGGTGCTCGATCGAGAAGGGGTGGGGGCCTTGATGAGGCAGGCCATCGTCGGCGGTCGGAAGACCCGCCCTGGGATTAAGCTCGGCATCTGCGGTGAGCACGGCGGCGATCCTAGTTCAGTCGAGTTTTGTCATGAGCTCGGATTGGACTATGTGAGCTGTTCACCCTATCGCGTCCCCATTGCGCGACTGGCGGCGGCCCATGCAGCCTTGGCCGAAGCGGGCGCGAGCGCTGCCCCTTCTCCGCGCAAGCGATCGGTGCCGCGTACGAAGGCGAAGAAGGCAACGGTGAAGACCACCAAGACGAAGTCGGCTCAGCGGCCTCGCAGCCGATCGCGCGTCACGCGCAAGAAACGGTGACCGCTCCCACCCCGCACCTCCACTTCATGTCCCTGGCGCTTCGTCTCGCGGCGAAGGGCCGGGGCAAGACCAGCCCGAATCCCATGGTCGGCGCTCTCGTGGTCAAGAACGGCCGCATTGTCGGCCGTGGGTATCACCAGGGTCCAGGGCAACCCCACGCAGAAATTCTTGCGCTCAAGGAAGCGGGGTTACGCGCCGGCGGCGCGACGCTCTACGTCACGCTTGAACCCTGTTGCCATCTTCTCAAGCGAACCCCACCGTGCGTACCGGCAGTGGTTCAATCCGGCGTGCGAGAGGTGGTGGTGGCGATGGCTGACCCCAATCCATCGGTCAAAGGGCGAGGGATTGCAGCCTTACGCCGGGCTGGGATCATGGCGACGACCGGGATTGCACGAGAGAACGCCACGCAGTTGAATCGCGCGTACCTCCATTGGGTGAGGACCGGTCGTCCCTATGTGATCCTCAAAGCGGGGATGACATTGGACGGCAAGGTGGCGACCGCGAAGGGAGAATCGCGATGGATTACCGGTCCGCTTGCTCGGCGAGACGCGCATCGACTTCGCAGTCAGGTGGATGCAGTGGTCGTTGGGATCGGCACCGTCATTCAGGATGATCCCACGCTGACGGCGCGACTCTCCGATCGCCCGCGTAAGCCGGCGCTGCGGCAACCATTGCGTGTTGTCCTCGATAGCCGACTCAGGACGCCACCGACCGCGCGCGTCTGCGCCACGCAGGACCAAGCGAAGACGTTGATCGTGACCACGCGTCGAGCACCCCGGTCACGCCGCCGCGTATTGGAACAGGCCGGGGTGGAGGTCGTATCCCTTTCGACGAAGAACGGGCCTGTCTCTCTCCCGGCGTTGATGACGATGCTGGGCAAGCGCGGGATCACATCCCTGCTCATCGAGGGAGGCAGCACCGTTAATGCCGCGGCGTTACGCGCCAAACTGGTCAATCATGTTGTGCTCTATCTCGCGCCGACTCTGATGGGAGGGCAGGATGCCAAAGCGGTGATCGGTGGCCGAAGCCCGGCTCGCTTGGCGCAAGCGCTCGCGTTGCGTCACATGACGGTTCGCCGTATTGGGCGTGATGTGCTTGTGGAAGGAGATCTGTGAAACGCAGGATCCTCTTCGGCGTCCTTGTCGCGATCCTCGCGTCGCTTGCCGGTCATGAAACGGATGCGGCGGCTGTCTCCCCCCCTGTTGATCTGAAAACGCAGGTCTTCCGCTACCTGGACGGCACGGGCGCAGACGAAGCCGCCCATACGCTTCAGGCTATACTGTCCGATCCCAGTGCCACGATCGACCAGGTGGCACGGATCATTCAAACTGAGCGGGACTATGCCCCGCAGCCGACTGGAACCATTCCTGATGAGCGAGTCGATGCGCAGGGGCGTGCCTACAACCTGGCGCTCTCCGTTCCCCCAACGTATCAGCCAGCGAAAAGCTATGGATTGGTCGTCTGCCTGGTTTACGCGGGGGGCGGAGGAGCTGGTACTGGCGACGATTCGTTCCGTGCAACGGCGCTACCACATCGATCCCGACCGGATCTTTCTCACCGGCATGTCCAACGGCGGAATCGGCGCCTGGCTCATCGGCATGCACCATGCGCCCCTGTTCGCCGGCATTGCGCCAATGGCCAGCGGCCTCGACAATGTGCTGATGCCATTTTTGGCGAACTTGCGCTCCACACCGGCCTATATCATTCATGGGGCCAAAGATCAGGTGATGCCGGTGGAGCTCAGCCGCACGATTACGGAAGAATTGACCAGGCTTGGCTATCCCTATGTCTATCGAGAACATGACCGCGAACATCCCATGGCGGGCGGACATTATTTCCCCAGAGAGGAATTGCCTGAGTTGGTGACGTGGCTCAACGCCCAGCGGCGTAATTCCTTGCCGACGAGTATCACGGTGGTGCGGGAAGCCAGTCACTTTCAGCCGTTTGGATGGGTGCGTATCGACTCGACAGATTCCATTGCCGCATTCTCAGACGATCTGGTCAGCAAGCGCGACGACAAGATCACGCGCCGAGAATATGCCAAGCTGGATGCCTCCATCGCTGCGCCGAATCGTATCGAGGTTCGGGCTGAGAACGTCCAGCGTTACAGCCTCTTCCTGAACGAACAGCTTATCGATTCTTCCAAACCGCTTGTCGTGCTCACCAATGGGCAGGTGTCCTTCGAAGGTTCCGTGACGCCGTCGCTTGAGACCTTGCTGAGACAGGCGCGCCTGCGACAAGACTCTCGGCAACTCTTTCCGATCCATCTCGTCATCCAGGTCCGAACGCAGCCGTGATGGTCTCCAGATCGTTGGGCTCGCGGGGGGCTGGCTCGCTGTGTTTGATCGTCCTCATCGGGCTGGGTACGACCATCTACTCAAGCCAGGCCCAGTCGGAGCGCTGCTCCTTGCCATCCGAGCATGCAGGCATGACCTTTCCGATTGAACAGGTGGATCAGGACTGGGCCTGCCGACTGCAACCGATCATCAGCCACTACACCTCAGCGAATACGCTTGGGCCGCTACGAACGCCCTTATCTCACGACGTCTATGTCTATCTATTGGATCATCCGCGCATGACTGCTATCTTGGTCAATCGCCTCGGCATCGCGACCTATCAATCAGAGATGCGAGGCCCTGGTCACTATTGGGGGAACGATGGCGAAGGGACAGAGGGGATTGTCGAGCTCGTCTATCAGGATCGCACCAGTAGGGTCTACTATCTGGAAGGGTCTCACGACAGTCGGTTCCTCCCGCTCATTACCGGAAAGGCCGTGGTGCTGCTCAGGATCGATCAGGTCACAGACTCGAACGGAGTCGAGGCAACAGACAGCACGTTGGTCTCCTACACCAGGTTGGACAATCGCATGTTAGCGGGAGTTGCCTCGCTGCTTCGCCCGTTAGTTGGAAGCGCCGTGACGCGGAGATTGGAGAAGGGTGTCGATACCGTCAATCGATTGAGTCGGGTGATGCGGCAACAGCCTGATCGAGTGGTGTCCGCAGCAGCGAAGTCTCCTGGGCTGCCCTTCGACGAGGTGGCCTTTTTGAAACAGGCGCTGGCGGATCTGGCGAATTCCAGCAGCGTGACCCCATCTAGGACCATGTCACCATGACGACGTCGCGCAGCTTCACATTGCTCTGCACCGTCGGTGTGTTCTGCTTTATCAGTTACAACATGGTTCGGATGCCGGTGTTGGCGCTGTTTGCAGAATCCCTGGGAGCCAGCCCTGAACGGATTGGGCTCATCGTGTCTGTGTCCACTCTCACCGGAGTATTTCTGAAGCTACCGTCCGGCGCGCTGTCCGACATCTACGGGCGACGGTATCTATTACGAATCGGCGTGGTGGCCTTTGGGCTGCCACCCTTTCTGTACCCCTGGGTGACAGATCTCGATGTCTTGACTGCGCTGCGCTTCTTCCATGGACTGGCCACCGCCATCTTTGCGCCGAGTGCGCTGGCGACTGTGGCCGATCTCTATCGAGAACGGCGAGGTGCTGCGCTGGGCACCTACACGGCCTCAACGCAATTCGGCGCCTTGCTCGGGCCGTTTATCGGCGGCTATCTGATTTACGCGTCGGGGTTTTCTTCCGCCTTCGTGACGGCCGGCTTATTCGGCTGCATCGCCATTGTCATTTTCTATAGTCTCCATCTCACGCCGCCTCCCCCACGTATTCAGGAGAAGGGGATGGCCCCGCTGCTGGCGGAAATGTGGAAGGGCTTTCGGGTGGTGGCCAAGAATCGCAAGGTCCTTATGACCAGCTCGACCGACGCAGCCAAGATGATTGCGAACGGGGCCTTGATGGCCTTCCTTCCGCTCTATGGGATTTCGACGGGCTTGAATCCGGGAGAAGTCGGACTGCTGTTTACGGTCCAGGCCCTTACGTCGCTCGTGTCCAAACCGATTATGGGTCGGGTGTCCGACAGCATCGGGCGTCAGCCGCTTATCATCATCGGCCTCGTGATCTGTGCGGCGACATTCCTCTGTATTCCACAGGTGTCGACGTTCTGGCTGCTCTTGCTGCTCTCAGCGGGATTCGGATTCGGCGAAGCCGTCGTCTCCTCCTCATCGTCCGCGCTGGTCGCGGACAGTTCCGAGTTCAAGGGGCTCGGGGCTGGGATGGGTATGCAAGGGACGATCGGGGATATCGGCCATGCGAGCGGGCCACTCCTGGCGGGGATCCTGATAGCACGGCTAGACTATGCCAACGCGTTTGCCATTATCGCAGGGCTGCAACTGGTCGCGGCGGCGGTGTTCTGGATCACGATGAGACGAATGTCGTCATAGCCTACATTTTCATGAGCGCGTCTGCTGCAATTGCGAATTCGCTGCTGCGCCGAGCCTTCGGCTGGCAGGCCCGCCGCTCGCTCCTTCGACGTACTGTTCACGTGTCCCTCGGGTTCACGCGGTTCTGCATGCCCGTTTCTCCACGCGACCGCGAGATTTCGTCCCTCGACTGTGCTCGGGACCCTGAGCTTTGTCGAAGGGCGACGAACCGGCATGAATAATGTGGGCTGATACGATATACTAGGCCGGTGTTGAACGCGATTGCGACAGAGAATATCGTCATTGGTGCACTGGCCGGCATCGGCGTGGTTGTCCTGCTCGTGATGTGTGTCTATGTGGTTCGGCAAATCTTCAGTCAGAAAGGGGAATAGGCTCTGTGCTTGAGCTTCTCCAGGATATTCAAAATGGCCTCCGGCAAGGCCGCAGCGAGCGGCTAGCCGAGGCGTACTGTCTGACAGTACGTCGAGGCTAGGCGAGAAGCGAGAACGAAGCTGGGAGTCTGTTTCAACATCCTGCTATGTTTACAGGCATCGTCGAGGAACTCGGCGCCATCATCTCGATCGACAAGACTCTCGCTGGAACGAGCATGACGATTCTGGCCTCCGCCGTGATGGGCGACCTCAAAATCGGAGATAGCATCTGCGTCAATGGCACCTGTCTGACTGTGGTGAACAAGGCTGAACAGAACTTTTCCGTGGAGATCTCTCCTGAAACGCTGTCCGTGACCACCCTCGGGCAGCTTACTGCCGGTGCACCGCTGAATCTGGAACGGGCGATGAAGCTCAACGAACGGCTCGGCGGGCATCTCGTGGTTGGTCACGTCGACGGCATCGGCACGGTTCGCATTCGCCGGCAGGATGGGAACGCTATTCTGTTCATGATCGAGGCCCCGCCGGAGATTCTGGGCCACTGTATTGTGAAAGGGTCCGTGACCGTCGATGGCATCAGCGTGACGGTCAACCAGGTGACGGATCGTGGGTTCTCCGTCTCGATTATTCCACATACGGCGAAGGTCACCACCCTGGGCCTCAAGCAAGTCGGCGATCAGGTCAATCTTGAATCAGATCTGATTGGGAAATACGTCGAACGGTTGCTGCAGGAACGGGGACAGCTTCCTGCCAAACCCACCCCCGTGATCGACAAAGATTTCCTCCAGAAGCGCGGACTCCTCTAACAGGATGTCCCAAAAGTCCGCCAGCTTCGTTCTCGGCTCGTCGAAGTCCTCAACGTACCCCTGAAGGTACGCCTCCGGTTTCGACTCGCCTGCGGCCTTGCTGAACGAACTTTTTGAACATCCTGTGTAGTGCCCGTATTTGTCTTAGAAATGCAGTTCAATGAAATTCCGTTGAGTTGAAATGGTTCAAGATGGCACAGAAGGCCTCCATATCTTCAAAACGTCTCACTGTGGATCGACTGCTCTCGAAGCTTGGCATTGCGTCCCGCGGGACGAGCCAGGAATGGGTGAGAGCAGGGCGAGTCCAAGTCAACGGTCGAGTCATACGCGATCCTGCCACATGGGTCTTGTGGCCGAAAGATGCTGTCTCGATTGATGACCAGCCGATTCAAGACTCGGTCAAACGATTTGTCCTCTTCCACAAACCTAAAGGTATCGTCACGACGCACAGTGATGAAAAGGGCCGTCAGACGATCTTCGATGTGCTGCCGCCGGATTTGGGGTATATGCATGCCGTCGGGCGGCTCGATCAGGCGACCAGCGGTCTCCTCCTGCTCACCAACGATTCTGGATTGTCGGCCTATCTCACCAACCCGACCCATAAAGTCATGAGGACATACCTGGTCTCTGTGCGAGGAGAATTCACTGAGGCCCAAGCTACCGAGGCCGTAGTCGGCGTGGTCGATGGTGGCGAGCATCTCCAGTGTCATACCGTGAAGATTCAGAAGAGTTCAGGCCGTGAGTCGCATCTGGAAGTGGTCCTGATCCAGGGGAAGAACCGTGAAATCCGAAGACTGTTCAAATCGTTGGGGCATGAAGTGACCAGGCTCAGGCGTATTCAATACGGCCCTTTCAAACTGGAAGACCTCCCGTCCGGAGCATGGAGAGAAGTTTCAATCAAGGATGTGAGGCAGGCGCTCCGACAGCCCTAACTCGTCGCTCGTCTGTCTGGTTTCTTTGGTTCATCTGGTTGGTATCGTCAAATCAATTTAAAAGAAAAAATCGCCGCGAGGGCTATTCGCCCGGCCTCCAGGGCTTCGAAACACACAGCCATTTTCCATGGCGAGCGGACACAGGCTTGCGGGAACGAAGTCCTTGCTGACTCCTGCCGGAGAAATCTCAAAAACAAAATTTTACTCGCCGCACAAACTCTGCTATATCTCATGCACGTCGATTCACATTTTGATACCGAAGGGGGGTGGAGTGCTCATGGCAACGAAGAAAGCAGCAGCGAAGAAGCCGGTAAAGAAGGCAGCGAAGAAGAAGTAGTCGTCACACGATGAGGAGGCGACGGCCACGTCGCCTCCTCACCTTCTCCCTTTCTCGATTTTCCTCAGACCAGAGTTCCATTTCACAGGCAGCCGACCCATAGAGTCATTCACACGCAGAACTTCCTGTCTGCGCAGCGATCCGATACAAAACACGTATGGGGTAGAGACGGTATTCCAAGATCAGACCTTCATCGGTATGGGATGGCGATTGTGTCTTGATGCAACCAGAGTGGTTCAAGCTCACCAACGTTGAATTGACAGCAGTGGTGGTCACGTCGTCTGGTGAGTTCCGGAATAGGTGACGATGTCGAAACCGGTTTGCGGTCGACGCGAGGGTTTGCCATACAGGTGAGGAGTGAGATCAGCAGTCGCAGACGCTCGGGCTGGCTGAGGTCGGTAACACCAGAAGCCTGAGAGGCAAAAAAAAGGGGAGGTGATGGCCACATCACCTCCCCGACTTCCTCTGCGCGGGGGAGAGCCCATAGCGTGAGGAAAGCAGCGTGCGAATCTTACCATGAACATTCCCGTGAAAGAAGAATTAATATTTCAATATAATCAATGATTTATAAATATACACTCTCCGAATGCTTGACTGAGGAGAGGAAACGGCAGACCCCCGCAACACACACCATGGGAGGGGGTGTTAGAGGAACAGTACGATACATCGAGAGAGAAGGGCAGCCACGTTGGTCCTATTTATACTCCCTGAACGGAAGAGGGGATGGAGCCTGATGATCTTCTGTGCTTGTACAACGTGCGGTCGAGGACTTCCCTCATCTGTCCGGTTTCTTTGGTCTGCTTCGTCTATCTCGTCTGGCGCCAGACAGATCAGAGAGACGGGGCGCCAACGAGACAGCCTAAAAAAATCCGCTTCACCGATGTTGAGCGCCCCCTTCAGCTGTTCATGATGAAAGAGGCGGAGGGCTACCTTGGAGGGAAGACTGCTGAGCCCTTCATCTTTTCAAGCCTGCGACCGGCTCCGGTCACTCACTAGCCCGCATGATTCATGACGGTTCGTCGCCCTTCGACAAAGCTCAGGGTCCCGAGCACAGTCGAGGGACGAAATCGCTGAGCCGCGTTGCGAGAGCGGCGCGCGGAGCCGTGAGGACCCGAGGCGTACTCGTGCAGTACGTTGAAGGTCCGAGGGGCGAGCCCGCCGACCGAAGGCTTGTTGTAGCAGCGGATCGGCCTACCTGCGTGCGGGCACGCACAGGCAGGCGATTGCAGCAGACGTGTTCATGAATCATGCGGGCTAGGCATACCTGGCGTTGAATCCTTCTATCTTGTCGCTGGTATTTGAGCCGGCGATCGCCCCCGCATCGAGCGATCTGGTATCAAGATAGATCACAGACCAGGTTGGCAGGATTCTTGAGGCGATTCCTCACGAATCTGGGTACCATGGGGGAAGACTGAGCCTGTGCGCAGCTATTCTTTTCTTCCAAGAGATGCGAAATGAGTGTGTATTGGAAATGGGTGGTTCAATCAATCCCATGTTTGCTGTGTGGATTGCTCATGTTGCTTTCGACCGTGACCCCTCGGCAAGCCCGTTCCAATGTGGAGGCCTGGTTCATCTATTTCGGCATAGAGAATATCCCGCCATGGCTGACGAATAGGTCCATCGACACATGGATATATTGGATGGCGTTTGCGGGTTTCTGTGTCTGGGCGACTCACCTCTATATGCGAGCTAATGTCAGGAACGGCAAATTGTCCATTCTGATTCATGAAGGAGAGCCCTGGGTGCAGATGAATCCAGGCGTCGATCAGTCCCAGGCCACGCACACCAGCGGACAGCTGTACACCTATCGTGTCGCATTGGTCAACAGCGATGATTCGACTTTGAGGAATGTAGAAGTGAAGTTGACGTCCTTGGAGAAGAAGCCGCCGAATTTCCATGCCATCGGCAATCATCTTAAACTGAAGAATGACCGGGTCGGCACCACGAACTGTAATGTGTATCCCACGAAAGATCCGCAATATATGGATGCCGTGTTTGTGGATGTGTTCAGATACTTTTCTGGTCCAGAAGGCTATTCCTCCCTCAGCGTCGCGTCGTTGCCGGAGGATAGTCATCACTGGATTCCAGTCGACACCTATGATGTAAAAATCGTGGCGACAAGTGACAGTGGCGAAATGGCCATCGCGGACATGGCGTTCATTCCGCGCCCCGATCAAATCCCTGAGCTTAGATTACGCAACCTGCGATCATTCGCTGGGCGGTGAGTGGCAATGACCTTCGGGCTCAGAAAATGTGAAGGAACAAGCAACCATCCTTATTGCTCGCAGAACGCGCAGAACGCGCAGGATGAAAAGGGCACATCATTGGTCCTGTGCCCCCGGAACAGAGAAAGGGGATGGAGCCTGTTGATCTCCTGTGCTCGTGCAACGCGCGGTCTCGGAACCCCCTCGCTAGGGCTAATGGCACGTCTCGGCGTGCCATTGGGTGGGCGGGTGAGAAAATCGCGCGCAGCGGGAGACCATCTAGCCAGACCCGGTGGTCTCTTCGACGAGAAAAGACTCCCGGCCCATTTATTTGGACGTGATCCTCGTGGTGAAGGCGGGACGCCTCGGATGAGACGCCCCGCTGGTTGCGTAGCGTAGTGCTTAGAACCGGCTGCGACTGCCGAAATCGTTGCCGCCACGTCCTCCGCCGCCGCCACCGCCACCGGTGCGGGGTTCTTGTGGCTTGGCTTCGTTCACAGTCAACGGGCGTCCGTCCATCTGTGTGCCGTTCAAGGCAGAAATCGCCGCCTTACCTTCTTCCTGCGTGGCCATTTCGACGAAGCCGAAGCCTCGCGACTGTCCCGTAAACTTGTCGGTGATCACACGCGCGGACTCAACAGTCCCGTGTGCTGCGAACAAGGTGGTTAACTGCGATTCAGTTGCCGCATAGGGCAATCCGCCAACATAGAGTTTTGAACCCATGGGGGTCCTCCTTCTGAAAATTGATATTGTGGGGAACGCGAGAACAGCTTCACGAGGGGAAGGAGAGGGCCGAAGACGCAAACAACAAGGCGACCTAGGTCAGACTTCCGATCAGATTCTCGGTAACAACAATATCCGAAATGGGCCGTTTGATTTAATGTCTCACGCGAGGCCCGCCGCCATGAAACACCTGCACTCTACCATGCCCTCACATGAATAGCCACTCACAGTAATTGGGGCAGGTTGAGGTGGCCCGGAAACAACGGGCAGATCAACCTGCCATCGGCTCTGCTCTGCAGACACGCGTGGTTGAGGAGCATCCAAGCCGCCGCATTTATTCTCCTTCGCCGAATACCCCGTAGCTTGCTACGGGGATGAAGGCGAGGAGAACCCTCCGTAGCCTTGGCGAAGGAGGGTAGTGGCTTCGGAGAATTTCGCAAGATACCCCGCAGCTTGCTGCGGGGAGCGTCATGTACGCCCAGCATGGGCACTGACTAGGAGGTGCAAGTCCTCCCCTGACGAGGCCACTCGAAGGGAAGGGAACCACAACGGCGTAAGGGTGACCGAGCGTGGGAAGGAAGTGGGAAACGAACCTGCGAGCCGACGAACAGAAACCGGATAGGAGGCGGTGCCGACCAGGGCGAGCGGGCATGTGACCGCGAAGCTCGAGTGGCTAAAGGGCGGTGGCGTAGATCCGGCGGTTGTGCAGGGAAGGTCAGCGCTCTTATCTGGGGAGATCTCGCTCTGTGCCTGAAAGGGCGACGGTGAGGAACCGGGGCGAGAAGTCAGCAGCGGCCGTACGAGCGGCGAGCGCACCGGAAGGGCGGCACGCCGCAACGGGCCAACCGGAAAGAAGAGTGAAACGACCGTGAGTCTCGGACGTGTCAGGCGCCAGAAGTTCAGGCAAATGGAGCTCCCGCTGGAGGGCAAGGGGGCAGCCCGACCTCGGCAACGGAGGGGCGAAACACCGACGGCGGCGAACGGAAACGAGCGCTCAGGAATCGACCGCCTGATGGAGCGGGTGGTCGAGGGGGGCAACGTCAAGGCGGCGTTGAAGCGAGTGAAGCACAACAAGGGCAGTCCCGGGGTCGATGGGAGGACCGTGGATGAGCTGCCGACATACCTGGCGGAACAGGGGGAGGCGATACGCGCGCGGCGGCTCGAGGGCACGTACCAGCCGAAGCCAGTGCGAAGGCAGGAGATCCCCAAGCGTGGGGGTGGAGTGCGCGAGCTCGGGATTCCCTGCGGGCTCGACCGACTCATCCAGCACGCCATTTTGCAGGTGCGGCAACCGATGTTCGACCCCACCTTCTCGGAGCACCGTCACGGGTTCCGACCTGGACGCAACGCGCATGACGCCGTCTGTGAGGCGCAGCGGTACGTGCAGGAAGGGAAACGGGTCGTGGTGGACGTGGATCTCGAAAAATTCTTCGACCGCGTGTGCCACGATGTGCTCATGGGAAGGCTGGAAAAACGCATCGGGGACAAGCGGATGCTGAGGCTGATCCGTCGCTATCTCGAAGCGGGCATCATGACGAATGGGGTCGTGATGGAGCGGCACGAGGGGACGCCTCAAGGGGGTCCCCTTTCACCGCTGATGGCCCACGTGCTCCTCGACGAAGTGGACAAGGAGCTGGAGAAACGCGGAATCGCCTTCGTCCGTTACGCCGATGAGCTGAACGTTTATGTCGGATCAACGCGGGCGGGCGCGGACGTGATGGAGACGCGCAAGCGTCTCTATGCGAGGCTCCGGCTTCGAATCAACGAGGCGAAGAGTGCGGTGGCGCGACCAGAAGGCCGGAAATTCCTGGGCTACAGTTTCTGGAACCAGGGAGAGACGGTCAGACGGCGCGTGGCACCCCAAGCCCTTGGGGCGATGAAGGAACGCGTCCGGCACATGCCCAGCCGGAACGGAGGGCGGAGCCATACCACGATGGCGCAGGAGCTGTGCGGCTATCTCGTCGGGTGGAGAGAGTACTACCGCCTGGCCGAAACACCGAGCGTGTTCCGAGACATCGACACGTGGGTTCGCCACCGACTGCGAATGGTCCCACTCAAACAGTGGAAACGTGGAACAACGGTGTACCGCGAGCTGCGTGCCCGGGGTGTCCCCGAGCTCATAGCAAAAGGCGCCGCGGCCTACGCCAAACGCTGGTGGAGGACATCCACACACAGAGCGCTCAGCATCGCCCTGCCCAACAGCGACTTCGACCGATTAGGAGTACCGAGGCTTGCTGCACCATAACCTCAACTTTCCGAACCGCCGGATGCGGACCCGCATGTCCGGGTGGTGTGGGAGGGGAGTAGCGGACGAACCGCTACCCCCTATCCCGATTCACTGTAACCGGGTGAATCAAATTCGATTCACCACTGAATCCTTTTCGATTCACCTTGATCGCGGCTCATCCTTTCCTCACAGCGTGGAACAAGCTCTATTCTGGGAAAACCACAGACCGTGATCGAGGACATGTGCATTTCATTGCAGGCACGCGGTTTGCTGAAGGTCGAAGTATTCGGTTACTGGATTTCTCATGAATGTCATCATACGAGTATTCAACGCACCCTACTTAAGTAGGGGCAGGCTATTTGGCATTGTGCATTGCATAGTGACTGGCTTGCATGGCCGTTTGCGCGTCGATTGGGTTTACGGATGTATGTTCGTTCCTAGGCTGACTTGAAAAACAAGAGCACACAGGCGTCACGTTCCCATTACCCACTCATCCATACAGGAGGATTCTTGATAATGAAGAAGTACGGTATTCTTGGGGCTGCGATCTGCCTTGCGGCAGGGGTAGCCGGTTGTTCTGGCGATGATGCGGCTGCACCGCCAGCGGCCAACCCATTTCCGCCACTCAATGCAGCCAATACGACCTATTTTGATGTGACGGATGAGTCAGGCCGGTGGTTCGATACCCGTGCACAGATCGCTGGCACTAACTCACTTGCAGTTGTCAAACCTGGTCAACATATTCGATTCCTCCAAACTCGTTCGTTTAATGGTCCTTCTCGCGTGGAGAGTTTCCATACGGTGACAAGCCTGATCTTCCCAGGCGCTTCAACGGCGTCAGAGCGGATCGATCAGGACGTCGCGAATAACGATGACCATGAAGTGACCTTGAACACACCGGGCCTCTATGTGTTTGTGTGCAAGGTGCACCCCTACATGCTGGGAGGCGTGATTGTGGATGATCCGGCAAACCCTGAGCTGGAAATGGGCGAGACGCTTCATTTGGTGGGCGTTACAGACCCGGCAAATGCGGCAACTGCGTTCCCCAGCAATTCGAACCTTGCCCTCAGGCTGTTGCGCGCGTTCTTCGTTGTCACCAGTCCATCGAATTGGAAGGACTACACCAAGGTTGGCGTCCCCTTTAAGCCAACCTATCCCGCAGTGCCTGTCCGCCTCACTGGTGGCGCGGTTGTTCCAGATTTAAATGCGGCCCTCCAGGCCACGTTCGATGGCGATGTCATCCCAGCGCAGAAAAACCCCACGATAAAGGGAGTCGGAGAAGTCTGGGTCGACACGCAGTTTGAGGAGACTGTCAGCAAAGGCGCGGCCAAGCCAAGCACGATTACCGTGATTGATGTGGCAGGTGCTAATGCCTGGAAGATGAAACGAAAAATCGCGCTTCCCGCCCAGCAGATGAATAACGGTCATAATATGTGGTCGAGTCACGATCAGAAGCAAATCTATAATACGGAATGGCATGGTAAGAGCATCTATTCAATCGACAGCACAACCGGGTCTCTCATAAACGAAGTCGTGATCGGCGAGGATCCGGCCCACGTCATGACGAGGGTCGATACGGAGCAGGTGCACGTGACGTTGAACGGTGAAGATTCAGTGGTGGAACTCAATAAGGCGCCTTCCGGGGCGATTTCGATCAACCCAACGCGCCCAGGAGGGCTGGGCCGTATTTTAATGGAAACTGTGAACGGGAAGCAGGCACAGCCGCATGCCCATTGGATGGGGCATGACGGTGCGACAATGGCGACGCCCAACTCCAATTCGAACGACTCAACGTTCTTCAACTTCCTGCTAGGTGCGTTTGGTCAGGTCGTGAAAAAGGAGGCAACCGGCGTGTTGCCGATCGCGGCAGCGATGGACCCGAGATCGACGAAAACCTATGTGTCGAACTATCTCTCACATACGATCTCGGTCCTGTGTGGCGGTGCTGCTGCTAACCCGCCGATTCCAACGTGTGTTACGGGCGGTCCTGGAACGAAGATCAAGGATATCGCCTTGCTTCAAAACTACAACCCAGTTACGGGGGTAGTTGGAGGCAATGGAGCGATCGGCGGATTGCCGATTCAGACTCCAGTGAGCCCTGACGGAAAGTTTGTGATCACTGGGAATACCTTGACCGGGACGATCACCATCATTGATACCGCGACCGACACGCTGGTGAAAAGTCTCACCTGCGATCCAGGCTGTCATGGGGTAAACTTTGGAGCCAAGGAAGGTGGCGGCTACTACGCCTATGTCACCAGCAAGTTCTCCAACCGCTTGATCGTCTTGGATTACGATCCGAACAATGACGGCAATGTGGCTGATGCCGTGATTGCCGGGTGGGTGGTGCTTGACGATAGTGCCGCACCGGCACCGACAGACGACACGATTACTGGAAACAAAGGCATGGGCGGGCAGGGTGTGCTTCCTGTCCCCAATGTGTATAACGGATGGGTCCAGAAGCTTCCCAAGAGTTTCTGTGATCAACTCACGCCAGCGCAGCGGAATCCGATCGGCGCTGTCGTTCCCGTGTGCCCATCGTGATGTGTTCAGGGTGCCGGGATCATCCCGGTACGTAACGTAGTTGCTTAGCCAAGGACCCGGTGACGATGGCTTAACACCATCGCACCGGGTTCTCTGGTGTTGTGATCTTTGAGTTCGAGCCAACACAAGAAAAAGACAGAGGCGCTGACATCGACCTCTGTCCATGTTGAATTGAATCAGGCACAGTTCTGGGTGGGAAAAAGAAATAGTATGGAAATTTTTGTCGGTTGTATTGACAAGACTCTAGTAACGCGGGTATTTTGCCGTCTTCAGCTTGATCCCAGCAAGCTATACCCAGTAAAGTATTCAGAATCACCCCATGATGCCGCCAGTATCTACGCAGCGAATCGTCTACGCGCCACCTGAACGGTCTTAGAAAATGCGTCCATCACGATCGTACATAGCACTGCTCCTGAGCCTGATGCTCCTTACGGGGCTGGCCGGCTGTGGACAGACTTCGTCCGACGGTGCACCGAGCCTTGGATCACGAGCAAGCGTGGGTGGGCCACCCCTGTCCAAGCAGGGCCCATCACCAGGTAACAATCCATTGACTCCGGTCACCCCGGCGGCGAGCCCCGTGCCTCTTGCATCGGGCGATAAGCCAGGTATCCCATCAGGAAAAGAGACAGTCACAGGAGTGGACCGTCCCCACGCGGCGCCTGTCCCATCTTCCGAGCCAGGACACCCAGTGGAGGGTTTGGTTGTGCCAGAGCTAATGGCCCAAAAACTCAACTCACCGAATGTACGTGTCCGGCTCCGGGTCCTCGAAGCCTGGGCGCGGGAAGCCCCCCCGGGAGCGGTCGATCCATTCATCCTGGCCTTCGAAGATAAGGACGAACGAGTTCGGGCGCTGGCGCAGCAATTGATCGAGCAAGACTGGGCGAGAAAGGCTGAGGCAGAGAAGAGCGGGGAAGGCGGCGAGAGATAGGGGGTACTTGCGAAACGATTGATCCATTGAATCAATGAATAACGTGATCGGTCGAGGATATCGTTCCGGGTTTCGCAAGCGACAAATGACGAACAGAGGGAGAGCGAAGAACCGATTGCGAATAGCACACAAAGGTCGAGAGAGGAGGGTAACGCCACACACGAGAAGAATCCGCCTGGGCCTGTTTCTTATAGTAACGGCCTCTCGTGGCCAATAAGTCTGTTTTTTAATTGATTAAGGAGGCAGAATGAAGACCCTTCGAATATTCCTCATAGCAATTGGCCTACTGTATGCCGCGAGCGATCTCGCCCTCGCCAAGGATGTGACGTTTAAGGTGACCGATGTCCCAGGGCATTGGTTCGATACTGGTGTGGATATTGCAGGGACCCGTTCCCTGGCCATTATTGCACCAGGCGACATGGTGAAATTTAAGCAAGACGTAGAAAGCCGGCATACCGTGACGAGCCTGATCTGGCCGTCGAACGCAAAGCCGGAAGAACTGATCGACCAGGACGCGGCGAATGTGAACAATCACCATGTGAAACTGCATACCCCGGGCTTGTATGTCTTTGTATGTAAGCTCCATCCCTACATGCTGGGTGGTGTCATCGTTGACGATGGGACTACACCGGGGCTTGACATCGGCCAGAAGCTCACGCTGCTGGGGGTTACGCCGACGGGCACGCTTACCTTCGACAGCTATTCAGATCTGACGCTTCGGTTGCTGCGCGCGTTCTTTATTGTGACCAACCCGTCCAATTGGAAAGACTATAGCGCTGCCAAGGTTGGTCAACCGTACCAGCCGACCTATCCGAATGTGCCGGTCCGCGTCTATTCCAATGGGGCCCTTGTCACCGACCCTTCATTTCCACTTCCCCACCACCTACCTCTGTTAGGTGACGCGGTAGTCGGTCAAGGTTATGACGGTAAGAACATCCCAGTCCAGGTGAAACCATCTACCAATGGAGTTGGAGAAGTCTGGGTCGATACCCAGTTTGAGTTGACTGCAGGAAAAAAGCCGAACTTCCCCGGAACGATGAGCGTGGTGGACGCGACCAGCAATTGGGAAGTCAAGAGAAAGATCGCGCTCCCTAACCAGAACATGAACAATGGCCACAACATGTGGCCAAGCCATAATCAGGAACAGATGTATCAGACGGAATGGCATGGAAAGAGCTTGTTTGTTCTCGATCGCGTGAATGGAACGCTTTTACAGGAAATCGAGATCGGTAATGATCCGGCACATGTTATGACGCGGGTGGACACCGAAGATGTCCATGTGGGGCTTAATGGCGAAGATGGTGTGGTAGAACTGGAGCGGAACCCGGCGACCGGTTTACTAACGAAAAAGCGCGTCATCTCGATGCAAGATCCAAATAACCCAACAAAGCCGACGCAACCCCATGCCCATTGGATGGGGCATGATGGTGCGACGATGGCCACTCCCAACGCCAATTCTGGAGACTCGTCCCTGTTCGATTTCGATGAAGACAAGGTGGTCTCGAAGCTCCCAACAGGAGCGCTATCCATTGCGGTCGGCATGATGCCTGATTCGAGTAAATACTATGTGTCGAACTACCTCGGACACGATCTGTCGGTCATTAACATGATGAGTCTTCCCCCAAGCAGAGTCGGGGACAACATCTCGTTGCTTCTTGGCTATAACCAGGTCAGCGGTTCGACCGGTCCAGACTTCCCCTGCACTCCGACCCCTGCGACCATCTCGACCCCAGGCGTTCCTTGCTTGATCGGTGGATTGCCGGTGCAAACTCCCGTGAGCCCGGACGGGAAATTTGCGATCCAGGGGAATACCTTGGGTGGTACCATTACTATTCTGGATACGGCCACCAACCAAGTTGTGGCGATACTTCCCTGCGATCCAGGGTGCCACGGGGTTCAATTTGGCGCAAAACAAGGTGGCGGGTACTACGCCTACGTTACCAGTAAGTTTGCTAACCGACTGATCGTATTGGACTACGATCCAAACAATGACGGCAAGCTTTTTTTCCCAGCGCCTGAGAAGCCCACAATCGCGGGCTGGGTGATCCTTGCCAATAACACTGCCCCGAACGATGATGCGATTACTGGGAACAAAGGCATGGGCGGCCAGGGTGTCATGCCTATCCCCAATGTGTATAACGGATGGGTGCAGAAGCTTCCGGTTGGTTTCTGTACTCCACTGACCGTCCAGCAGCGGAATCCGCTCGGCAATCTTCCTTCCATTAACTGCCCATAGGGATTTTGTTCAGGTCGCTGGGAGTATCCCGGCACGTAACATTGTTGCCTAGCTAAGGACCCGGTGCGATGGCGCAACGCCATCGCACCGGGTCCATCGGTTTGGTGATCGATCACGTCCAGTTCATGAAGACGACAATTGGATCAATTCGTAGGTCATATTGACAAGTCTTTGTTTCGAGGATAATTTGACCCCACCAGCTTGATATCTGCAAGCTATCCCCAGTAAAAGAAGATAGCAGAATAGAATTGCGATGCAGCAGGTACCTGCCCAGCGAATCATCTCGATGACACCTGAAGGGTCTGAGGACATCGGTCCATCACGATTATGCTCGATGCTGTCTCTGTGTCTGATGCTCCTTACGGGACTGGCTGGCTGCGGACAGACTTCGTCTGACAGTGCACCGAACCTTGGTTCACGAACGACCGCGGGGGTTCCAGCCATTTCCAAGCAGGGTCCACCCCCAGACAACCACCCATTGACTCAGGGTGCTCCAACGGGGAGCCCTGCGCCCTTTGTCTTGGGAAATAAAATAGGAGTCGCGTCAGGAAAAGAGACAGTCACAGGAGGGAACAATCCCCGTGCTGTGCCTGTCCCATCTACTAAGACTGTAGATTCACCGGAGCTCCTGGTTGTGCCGACATGGATGGCCAAAGAACTTGATTCGCCAGATGTTGCCACTCGACTCCATGCCCTGGAGACATGGGCACAGTCAGCGCCCCCGGGATCGGTTGATCCATTAATCCTGGCCTTTGAGGATAAGGACGAACGAGTTCGGGCGCGCGCGATGGAATTGATCGAGCAAGACCGCGCGAAGGCAGCTGATGCAGAACAGCCAGAGGGGGGAGCCGAAGACACAAATGGGATAGCAGAGTCGGAGAATGCCGGGGCACTTGAGCAGCAATCGGCGATTGAACCATTGAACAAATGAATCAATGGTAGACATCGTTCAGAGCCTGAGCGACACCTCACAAGCGACGTAATGACGACCAGCCGACCTAGCAGTAGTCACCCTGGGACGTATCAATACAATCAGCATGGTGGTTTTAGGGGCGATTTTTGGTTTTTGCCGATGAAATGTGACACACTGTCCAGCTTTGACACCACAAAACCCCCTATGGTAAAGTCCGCGGAACTGTTGATGTTCTAGGCTTTCCCACTCACTTTTCTTAGGACACATTGTATGAATACACAGAGCAAGCATGTGATCATTGTGGCCGGCGCCGGACCAGCCGGAATGGCAGTGGCGAGTTCACTCTCGAAAGCCGGCCATGAGGTCATTATTCTGAATCGCGATATCAAGTTTGGCGGGCTAGCTGAATATGGGATCTTCCCTTCAAAACTTAAGCTGCGTGGTGGTCTCAAGAAGCAGTACTGGGAATTGCTCGATCGACCCAACGTCCACTATTTCGGCAATGTCTCAATCGGCAACGGTAAGGACCTCACCGTTGAAGAAGTTCGAAACCTTGGCGCTAGCGCAGTGGTATTTTCTATCGGTGCGCAAGGGACCAAGGCGATTGGTGTGGAAGGGGATTCTGCCAATGGAGTCTTTCACGCAAAAGATGTTGTGTACCACTTTAATCGACTGCCCGGGTTCGGTGATCGGCCGTTCGATATGGGCAAACATGTGGCCGTCATCGGTGCCGGCGATGTGATGGTCGATATCGCGCATTGGCTGGTTCGCTATAAGAAAGTCGAGCGGGTCACAGCCATCGTGCGGCGTGGGCCAGCCGAGCGAAAGTACAATCCGAAAGAAATTCGTGCGGTGTGCGCCAACATGGATGTGATAGGGATCACCAATGAGATGGCTCGAATTAAGGATCGCCTTGCCGCAGTCGGCCAGAATGCAGACGAGGTACTCAAGGGCTTGACGAACGAATTTGCAAAATGCGAGCCGAAAGTGAGCGAGACGAAGATGGGCTTCAAGTTCCTCGCCTCTCCCAAGCGTATTCTTGTCGATGGACATAACCGCGTGCGCGGCCTGGAGATGGAAGACAACAAGCTGGAGCCCAAAGGCGAGGACACGGTTGCCGTCGGACTCAAACAGTATTACGAGTTCCCCTGCGATGCCGTGGTCTTTGCCGTGGGGGACAAAGTCGATGAGACGGTCGGGCTACCGTATAAGAACGGCCTGTTTGTCACAAACCCCAACAAGACAACCAACGATCCTGACGACGCCCTCTTCCAAGCCTATGACGACACCTCGGACACGATCGTCGATGGTGTGTTTCTCGCAGGGTGGGCGCGCAAAGCGAGCGAAGGCTTAGTCGGCATCGCCAAACGGGACGGGGATTGGTGCGCTGAAGTCGTCGGCAGTTATCTCTCGACGAAAACATCGGGTAGCCACTCCGACATACACACCGTACTCGATAAGCTCAGCGCGATTCTCAAGACACGCCAGAGCAAGCCGGTCGATCTGGAGGGACTCCGTGCACTGGAGTTGAGCGAGAAGGGTCACTGGGGCGAGGACTGTATCGGGGAGTTTAAGTACGCGAGTAACCAGGAAATGCTCGGGCTGATCGAACGCGGGAACGCGTAACGGGCCTGTTCGGTTCTACCCGACCCCCCATTTGAGCTTTTCTCTGAGCACATCATAGTAATTGCTCTCTGGAAATCGGATCAATCTGGTCCGGTAGTCCGAGGTTTTGATCGCGACCGTATCGCCCTCCGTGATCGCGACTCCCATCTGTCCGTCGAGCGTCGCCATGGCGCCGTCATCTTTACTGGTGAGTGTCACTTCAATCTCCGCGTGGCCCGGCACAATCAATGGCCGATGTGTCAGCGTGTGAGGGCAGATCGGTGTCAGGATCAACGACTGGACTGCTGGATCGATAATGGGACCGCCCGCTGAAAGGGAGTAGGCGGTCGATCCCGTCGGGCTGCTGACGATCAACCCGTCGCCACGCAAGTTGGTCACGAACCGTCCCTGAATCGCAATCTTGAGTTCGATCATGCGAGCCAGTGTGCCCTTGCTGATGACCACATCATTCAACACCACCCCTTGCGCAACCGTTTCTCCGTGCCGATGAATATGCGTCCGTAGCATGAGTCGTTCATCGAGGACAAAGTCATTCGCAAACACTCGTTCGAGCGAGGGATAGAGGTTTTCCAGGCGGACTTCTGTCAAGAACCCCAGTCCGCCCATGTTGACTCCCAGGATGGGAATGCTGCGCTCTCCGGCCAGTCGCGCGGCAGTCAGCATGGTCCCATCGCCCCCCAAGACCAGCAGGACATCCGCTTTGCTTGCCAGTTGAGTTTTCTGATAGCCCCCCTGTTCACCGAGGAGCAACGCCGCCGTTGTGTCTAGAATCACGTCGATGCTGCGAGCCCGGAGCCAGGTGATCACATCATGGAGCGTATTCTTGATCTCAGGAAAATTCGGCTTTGTAAGAATCCCGATGCTTTTGCTTTTCATTGGTACAATTCTATCGTCACGATTGTCATGCAGATGCCGTTTGAAGGGTCGGCGATTGTATCGGGAGGGTTCTTTTGAAGTCAACGAAGTAGGACAGGCCCTAATCCGGACGTAAGGTCGTTGGTGGAGTGCTCTTGCGCACACACGAGTGCCAGATCACGACGGCAAGATGCGGGAAGGCTGCGCGTGGCGGGCCACCACCACATCGGGGCGTTCTGACGCTCC
>Ga0163146_10000627_pt1 | contig 50242 bp, 12 predicted proteins | sample OliLakLV19MP7G1_FD_148648 | JGI IMG/M metagenome (GOLD analysis project Ga0163146, IMG submission 148648) | Freshwater microbial mat bacterial communities from Lake Vanda, McMurdo Dry Valleys, Antarctica - Oligotrophic Lake LV.19.MP7.G1 | ecosystem: Environmental > Aquatic > Freshwater > Lake >... | reverse complement strand
GCTTGCACCGCCGACGGTTCCACCCCATCGGCTACAGCTAGCGCTGTACGCCTCTGTGGCGGTATCATTCCAATCTCTAAAGGTAATTACAATGGACTACCTTTGACACAAAATTATTGACAGATCCATATCAATGAGGTTTATTGATCAAAAACGTCGCGAAGGTCTCGAAGAATTCTGTCAAATCCTTCTTGTGTGGTGCCATCTCGGGCACCTTATCCAGTGCCGCGGTCATGTTCTTAATCCAGGCGTTCCGTTCATTCATACCTATTGGAAACGGCATGTGGCGCTGACGCATGCGAGGGTGACCGCGTTCGTCACTGTATGTGGTGCGACCACCGGTGCGTTGGATCATGAACAACGCAAGATGTTGCTTTGCGTCGGTCAGATCTTCCGGGTAAAGTGGTCGCAGAATGAGATCGTTCTCTACGCCGCTGTAAAACTCGTCGACGAGATCGAAGAATGGTTTTTCATCACCAACCGCTTTGTAAATGACGGCAATCGGATCGTAAATATCGACCATGACAGTAACCGAACTCCCTTTTGACTACCTGTTAGCTTACAAGATCATCGCTTGGATCTAGATTTTCTTTTTGAATATCTCCGAGTACCCTGTCATCTCAACATATCCCTGACCTTTAACGGGCTTGCCGGCAACAGCACCAGAGACCTTTGCCGAGCCTTCCCAATATGTTACGCCAGTTGAACGCTTCGTCATCAATTCTTGATCCTGGCTGGTTGCCTTGATTGTCAGTTTGATGTTTTGCGTCGGAATATCGACGGACCAATCCATTGGATAGACACCCTTGCTGCGGGGGCTTGCCCACTTCGAAGCGGATTTGATCTGGAATTGATCTCGGGTTAAGTGAGTGGAACTTCCATCAGCACCGATGATGGTGCCACTCGAGTTTTTGTCGATGGAACCATCGCGTCGTCGCATGACATAAAGCATCAGTTCAGTATTGTTGTCCAGCTGAATGCTGTACCAATCCCACCCTATCTGTTCTTCAGTCAGTTGATTCGAGCCGAACTCATGGTCCATCCACGACCAACCGGATTTGATTTTTTCTCGCTTGCCAGCAATGATCACGGTACCTTCCGTTTTCAGCCGAGTCATTGAATAGTAATGCGAAGCGCAGCCTTTGCAGGATGCTTTTTGACTGACACCATCTTTCCCATGGATGACCGGCGGCTTGGCCGCGCTGAGCATTAAACGAATTCCGGAGCCATCGCCATCGGCACGCAGAACAAATTTGTCACCGAATTGTTCGACGGTCCATCCCTGATTGTGAACGGCGAGAACATCCGATTCGGCGCCTGCGACAGGCAATCCGCTTCGACTCATTTTTTCGAAGTATTGAAACTTTCCAGCCGATTCATCGGTAAGAGCGAAGTGAGCCAGGTAGACGTTTCGTGCTTGTTTATTCTTCAACGAAGAATCATGTTCGATACCATGCCTGAAAAAGGTCAGTTCGTATCCGTATTTTTTGTTGCTTTCCGTCTGCATGTGTCCGGTGTAATACCACCACTCGGTTTTGAAATCCTCGTGCGAACCGTGATCGCGCGGAAACTGGTATTTGTAGCCAGGCAGCGCTTGTCGATAGCCTTTGGTTTCGGCGAGAGTGGGCGCAATCCACAGGTTTATAAATGCCACCACAAGCAGTAGCAGTAATAATGCCTGGTTTGATTGATTAGTTTTTCTGTTTTTATTACTCATCGCGCACTACCTCCGGTGCCAGCGTTTTGGCCGCTTGTCTTGCTGGAATATAACCGGCGACGAGCGCAGCGGCTAACACCAACAGTGTGGACTGAAGAATGAACTCCCATGGCACCTGGAGCTGCAACGTCCAGCCAAACGATTGCCTGTTTATAACATTGACCAATAGAAAGGACAAAACCGCGCCGACTGCAAGACCGGTAACATTTCCCATGCAGCCGAGCAGAAATGATTGTCCATAAACTATCTTTTGAATCTGAATTCTCTGAGCGCCAAGATATCGCAAAATTCCGAAGTCTCGGCGCGATTCGAATGAGAGGGCGAGCAGTGCGTTCATCACCGATAACAACGCCACCGCTACAGCAATAGTATGGAGCGCGTAGGTGACAGCAAAAGTGCGATCGAATACGCGCATCGCCTCGGTACGCAGTTCTCTGGTGCTCCGCATTGCGATCAGAGAGTGACCTTTAACCGCATCGATAACGGCTTTTCTCGATTCTTCGAGATCTGCTTCCGGCTTCAAATAGACTGCGATACTGGTCAGAGAGTGATCGGTGAAAAATTGTTTGTACAAACTGCGATCTATCACGACATGGCCCAGATCGCTGGAGTAGTCATAATAAATCGCGCTGACCTTGAGTGGAATCATTCCTTTATCGCTTGGAATTTCAATGGAATCTCCTATGTTCACGCCTTTTCGAATGGCGAATGCCTCGGATATGAAGCAACTGTTCGGACCCATTTTAGCGAACACCTGAGCTGGAGTTTCGCCGGTCGTAACGCGCAACGAGCCATATTTTTCCAAAATGTCGAAATCGCCACCGGCGACTATCGAAGGATCACCTTTGTACATCATTCGTTGTTCGACAAAACCATCTGCAGCGATTACGCTTGGAACAGATGTGACGCGCTTCAAAACCGACTCGTCAAGACGCCCCTGGCGACTGCCTCTAGCCCGGGAGGCGGATTGAATCCACAGGTCTGCTTGAAGCGTTTGATCAACCCAGGCGACGACGGTGCTGCGGAAACTTGAAATCATGATCGCTAAACTGATCATCATGGAGATGCCGATCATTAAGCTAGCAACTGCCAGCGATGTTCTCCCGCTAGCACCATATAAAGATCTGGCCGCAAGCAATGCTTCCATTCCGAAGAGCCGCTTGAGTAGCCGAGATTTACCGAGCGCTGAAAATATCACACGCACCAATAGCGGTGTGCAGAACGCTGTGCCAAGAATCGTAAACAATGCGGCGACATAGCCGAAAAATGGAAATCCATAAAGTGGTGGCGCCTGCGCCGCGCCCGCACCCAATACGAAAAATGCGACTCCGATAAGCGACAATTTGCCCGCGGAACCTAACACCTTCGACTCGTAAGAACTGCGACGAACCGCTTCAGCGGGCTGCACCGTCGTTGATTCCCAGACCGGGGCAATCGCGGCAAGAACCGTTATTACAAATCCGACTCCGAACGCTTTGAGCAAAGTTAGAGGTTCCACTTCCGTCGAACCAAACGGATGTTGAAAATAAAAGTGTTCCATTGTGCCGGCAATTGCAGCCAGGGCACCATCGGCAAAACCGAGTCCCGCCACAACACCCAGCGCGCTGCCCACAACACCGAAAACGGCAGCTTCACTGAGAAACAGCCCACTAACCTGTTTTCTTGAGAGTCCAAGCGCTCGCAACGTTCCAATTTCACTTCGTCGGCGCACCACCGAAATAGTAATGGTGTTGTAGATAAGAAACATTCCGACAATGAGCGCGATAAACGCGAGCGCGGTCAAATTGTATTGAAAGGAACGGGTCATCTTTTCGACGGTGCTTCCGCGCGCTTCCGGACGATCCACAATTACTGATGGCGGCAAGGCTGCACGAAGCTCTTCTTGCACTTGATCGAAGACCGGCTCTGGAACAATCAACTCAATCTCGGAGACCTTTCCTTCGCTGTTGAGAGCCGCTTGAGCATTCTCAATATCCGTGGCTACGACATTGCCACTGAATGCGCCACCAAGACCTTTTTTGTCTAAGATACCGGAGACTTTGAACGAAGTGGTTCTGTCATTGACGAATAGTTCAATAGTAGAACCCGGCTTTAAGTGGTGCGTTTCCGCCAGTTTCCAACCGACCAAAGCCGCGCCTGGAGCGAACATATCATATGATTCGTTGGTTCCAACGCCGCCGGCGAAGAAATCAGGATCAGCCAATATATCGATTCCGACGAGCTGCGCGGGCTCTTCACCTTCTGATCCGAAAACGACGGTTTCCTGGATCATCGGTGCCATTCTCACTCCCAGACCTTCAAGCCAATCCAGCTCTTTTAAATAATTCGCTGGAATGTATTTGCCGGACTGAGAGCGGATTTCCATGTTCGCCTTGCCGGAAATCGTGTCCACTGTTTCTCGAAATTTTTTCAGTGCTGTTTCGTTTGCAAGTGTGATCGCAAGAAAAACGCTAACACCAAGAGCGATACCGCCAATGGTGATGGATGTGCGAACCCAGTTTTTTAAAAGGTCACGAACGATGAACGAGAGAAAAAGTTTGAATTGAAAATTCATAATCAAACATCACCAGAGACCGGCTTGACGTCCCGACTTTCCAAATCAACATTGTCCGCCGAAGGTGAAGGTTTCACGTTCTCACTTGAACTTGCTCCTATTCCTGAACCTGCTTCTGAGACAATTTTTCCATCTATCATTACAATCACGCGACCAGCGTATCCAGAAGCTTCTGCACTGTGAGTCGCCATTATGATGGTCTGACCATCGCGCTCGTTCAGCTGCTTCAAAAGTTCCAATACCACCTTGCCGCTCTCACTGTCTAGATTTCCCGTGGGTTCATCCGCGACCAATATTTCAGGGGAGTGAATTACCGCGCGCGCGATAGCAGCGCGTTGCATCTCGCCGCCCGATAGTTGCGAGGGGTAGAAAGACGCGCGCTTCGCAATACCGACGCGCTCCAGAGTTTCCATCACCTTTTTCCGCAAATCACCTTCTGTCATAGAGGCGGCGTGACCTTTATTACTGCTTGCGATTTCGAGTGGCAGCGCCACGTTTTCTTCGACCGTCAGTGTCGATAACAAATTGAAAAATTGAAAAACAAAACCAACGCGCTGACCACGAAGTCGCGTTAAACCCTCATCGGTCAGGGCGTTGATATCAGCGCCACCAAAACTGACAGTACCAAGCGAAGGTTTGTCGATCAAACCGATGATGTTTAACAATGTACTCTTGCCGCAACCGCTTGGACCGCATATTGCGATGAAGTCGCCCGCCTCAATACCAAGGTTGACTTCCTTCAACGCCTCGACATTGTGGTCGGAATATTTTTTTGAGACTCCATGTAGCTCTAGTTTCATAACTCCAGTTCGGACAAGCCCGAACAAATTGCCTCTGCTACCAAAAACTCGGTGCAGGGTTCGACATCTAATACCGTTTCACAGTATGGCTTTAATTCTATAGCCTTTGCCGACATCATTGTCTTTAACAGGACAAGAATGCTCATTTTGAAGTCAAAGCGACCTGCAATCCAGTTTCACAATACCAATTCTGGTATTGACTGGTGAACTGCAGGTGAACGTTTCCAAATCACCCCTTCCAACTGAAACAGTGAGCGCTTTCAGGTGAACCATTCAAATCTGAACGATTCACCTGACATGATGATGACATTGAGCGTGTACCGGAACGGCAGCCGTACTCAGGAAGCACGCATCTGTTTTTCGATTTTTTCCAACGGTCCGAAATTCATATCCTGGGCAACAGGCGGTTCCATTGCCGGCATATCTTTCACCGTCCTGCGCGAATTCATAAGTTCACGAGTACTCCGAGCCGGCTGCTCGGCTTGCATATTCCGCGGACCACGACCGATAAACGTGCTGAGACAATCTTTGTCCATGCCCATGGCGATGTCCGTAAATTCCATCAGCCTCGTTTCTTTAATTTGATAGTTAAGCTGGCTGCTCGCCGGTTGCGGAGCTACCTTATGAACGACAGGATACTTCGCAGGCGTACGCAGGACATCTTCCTCCGTATGCAGCCACTGATTGACGGTTTCACGATTATGTTTTTCGGCGACATTGTCGACCGGAAGCAAGTCTCCCCGCAGATAATTATCTCTATCCTGGTCGGTCAGAGCCGATCGCACCAGAGCCTTGCAATTCGCTGAGTGTTCAGCAACAACACGCTCTTTGTGCGCAGCCAGCTGAGCCAATCGCTGACGATCGCTTTTGCGCTCATAGCCTGCATCAACCAATTCATGAAACCAGTCCATCACCGAACCAAAAACGCTCAAAGTTCGTGTGCCGCTCATATGAACCTCCACTTTCGAATTAAGCACAGGCGGAACCCGCAGACGTCTCGTCTGCGTGCAAGTGATGTTACTAAGGCGTGTGCGTGTCTCTATGTTGTATAGCGCAAACTTCCAACAACGCAATTGGAAAAGCAATGCTGGCAAGGTTTTACCGAAAGATTGATGAAATTGAGACCACTAACCAAACCTTGAAAAATGGCTCGCCAAATCGTGGATTAATTCGATTATTGCCAGCTTTCGAGACTAAACCGGGACTAAACGGGAATAATTTTATTACCTGTCCACTGTTTTGCGGCCATCGCAAACCAGACAAACAGCCGAAATTTGAATTGCAGATTCAACAATTTTTTTTCCGCTTCCAAAACTGGTGCCAATTCGTACTTTGTTCGGTTGAAGAGAGAAGTTGTCACCAACAATTACTAGATGACAATCCCCGACCAATTACCAATAAGCCCGGATTCCGCCGACTTCTCCATGCAGCCGACATCATCCATCGCGACATCAAACCGGGTAACAGCGAAACTTGGATAACGGAACCGAAACACCACAGCCACCACATGTAGTGAGCGATTTTGCAATCGGTTCTGTTGTGTTCGAAAAATACGAGATCATCGAATACATCGCGTCAGGTGGTAATGGTCGAGTTTACAAGGCGAAGGACGTACTGCGGAATGTTCATGTGGCGCTCAAAGTTTTGCTCCAGGCCAATAGCGATGACAAACAGGTCATGCGCTTTCAAACCGAGGCTCGCACAACATCGCGATTAAACCACCCCAACATCGCCACCATTTTTGATTTCGGAGTTTTGTCCTCCACACCATATCTGGTGATGGAATTTGTAGACGGCGAGACGCTTGAATCTATTCTTGAAAAACAAGTCAGCCTGCCACTTCCTCGCTTTTGCGAAATATTTTTGCAAATTTCCGACGCTCTCAATCACGCTCATGAGAATGGCGTAGTCCATCGCGATTTAAAGCCGGCCAATGTAATTATTCGCGAAGATGACGGTGGCAAGGTGATTGCAAAAATCCTTGATTTTGGCATAGCCAAGGTGATCGATCAAAATGATCCCAATTTGACTCCGACCGGCAACATCATCGGCAGTCCGTTTTACATGAGCCCAGAACAAGCTCGTGGCGAAGTCATTACCGCAAAAGCTGACCTTTATTCCCTCGGCAGTATGATGTTTAGATCGCTTACCGGAGAGGTTCCTCTATCATCGGAAAGTGCCATTGAAACGATCATGCTGGTCGCAAAAACTCCCGCACCACTTCTGGAGAAATCCTCAGACGGGAAAAATTTGCCGCAACAATTATGCCAGCTGGTCAACCAACTACTTGCCAAAGAACCGCTTCAACGCCCGAGCTTAACCACCTCTGTCAGCCCGGTGCTCGAACAACTAAGAAGTGAATTGATAGTTACGGGCGAGGCAAAGCCGGAGAAGAATCAGGATATCAATAATTCGACGGTCAGATACTTCAGTGGCGGCAGCGCGCTCCAGGGCACCGCAGGCGCTACCACTTCGAAAAAACGCAGCAATGTGACACTACTTTTCGCAGCCGTTGTGACGCTGGCATTTCTGACTATCATTATGTTCATATCTTTTAAAAGCCTCAGTCCAGCCGGACAGGAAGCCGTTGTCGTTAAACCACCACAAGAGATGTCCACTTTAGATGCCTTTGCAAAGTTACCGGGCGACGAAGAAATTGAGTTCGGCAAAATAGAGAAACACTCAGTTAAATCGCACAAAGCGCGCTTAACCGCGGAAGGGGACATACAGCTTACGGACAAAGCATTGAGAGGCGTTTCCAATCCAGAAATATTCAGAGAATTGCAGGCCACCAGGACACCGCTGAAAACCCTGGAGCATATTGGTCGTTTTGAAAATCTGACCGAACTTCTGATCGGCCACACTGATGTAGACGACAATGCCCTTAAACACCTGACTTCACTTACAAAATTACGGATGCTCAATGTCGAGGGAGACAACATCACAGATGAGGGTCTGCGTGAAATTGCGTCAGTGCACAGTCTCCAGGTTTTGAACTTGAGCGCTACGCAGGTGACACCTGACGGGTTGCGTTTACTCAGCAAAAATCCATTGCTAAAACATTTGGCTCTCGAGCGTCTTAATCTAAGTCGGACAGACGTTGATAGATTCGCAGCTTCCATTGCACCACACTGTCGCGTGGATCTCCCTGGTAATTCACTGACAAATTGGGAACTGCAAAAACTCTCGAAGGACTATCCGGACTTGTCATTCAATGGAGCACCATCTGCCATTTCGCAAAAGCGACTGCAAATTGAAAAACTCATAATTAGCCCGCCCAAGACAACTAAGGGTCTTTTGCAAGCAAAGTCGATCACCCATGACGTGATCTCACAGGTTCAGCAAACCTACGGAAAAGACACACCGAGGGTGAGCTCATACCTGATCGCTCTGGGAACGTTTGAGAGGCAATCGGGCAAACCTGACAGTTCCAAGACCGCCAGGAAGCTTTATGAAAAGGCAATCGCCATGTCAATAGAAAATGGCGATGAGATAAATGAGCTTTCCGCACTGGATAGATTGATCGAGTTGTCGATGGTTACGAGCGGTTACGCCAAATCAAAAAACATGGCACTTCGTTCGATCGAGCTCGGCAATCGCGTCGAAGCCTATACCAACCACAACGAAAATTTCAGCCGCTATCTTCAGCTCGGCACATCGGCACACGCGGAGAAACAGATTAAAACAGGAATTGGCTATTTCGAAAAAGCGAAGCAGATAGGAGTTAAACGCAAAGATCACGTAGCGATTGCCCTGGCCGAATTCGGCATCGCTCAAGGCGAATATCGCTCAAACAATCATTCTGCCGCGATTGCTAGTTTCAAAAAAGTAATTCAAACCTTCGAAGATTTTCCATCAACATCTCCAGCACATCGCAGAGCTTACACGATGTCGCAGGGTTATCTTGGAAACGTATTCTATCTTTCCAAAAAAATTTTCCAAAGCATTGGAATACAACCAGCGCTTCTACGATTTATCAAAATCCGGCAGCCACACCGACGAACTACTTGCAGCGCTCAACCAACGACTCCTCATTTATGGTGCTGTCAAAAAATCCCAATCGGAAATAGACCTTCTGATTGACGAGCTGGAACGGGTAAAAAATCGTTTAGCGAAAAAGCAGATCAGGTTGTGAGGACATGCAGGAATTCAAAGAAACCAATGCTGATGATATAGAAGTCGATCCGGCAATTGTGCCGGTAGATCTTTTCACGCCGATTGCGCTTCTTGGACAGGGCGCACTCGGACATGTTTATCTTTGCACCGACAAACGGCTGGGCAAGAAGGTGGCGGTAAAATGCCTTTCATCAGTGACTAACGATCGAGTGGTCTCCTTTCACAACGAAGCGAAGATCGCCAGCAAACTCAACCACCGAAGCGTCATCCGCATACTTGACTTCGGCATCGCCGGTGGTGGCAGACCATACATGGTTATGGAGTTTTTCGATGGTCGAAGTTTGCAAGACATTCTGGATGAATCCAAAACTCTTGGCGGAAATTCAGCGCGAATAGACAACGCTCTTCCTGAGCAAGAAGGGCTCGAACTCTTCATCGAGGTTTGTGATGCGTTGAAGTATTTGCACCTCAATGGCGTTTTCCACCGCGATTTAAAGCCCTCTAATATCCTCGTTCGACAAAACGAAGAAGGCAAAGTCGAGATCAAATTGATCGATTTCAACTTGTCGAAAACCACTCAAGATATTCAATCCAAAACCACCGTTCAAGGCAGAACGGTCGTCGGCACACCGATGTACATGAGTCCGGATCAAGTCGCCGGTTTGACTTACGACGCTAGATCCGAAGTTTACTCGCTCGGGTGTGTGATGTACGAAACACTCACTGGTGTGCCGGTTTTCGAGGGTGCGACCGCTCTCGACATTCTCAACAAACATGCAAACGATCCAATCGTTTCGCCGCTCGAATTTAATTCCGAACTGTCCCAAAAAACGGCTGCAATCATTGAACAGTGCCTGAATAAAAATCCGGATGCGAGATATCAAACCATTCAGCAATTAATGGAAGACCTGGAACGTTGCTCCGGACGTTTGTTTTCCGATTGGCAAAAAGAAACGAACTCTACGGCTAATCTGCCGGGTCTTTCCGATGCTGTTCAGCGCAAACAAATATTCGGCACCGACTTTTTGAACCGCGTCGAAAGCGCGCCTCCACCGCGAAAAGTTCGATGGGTTATTCCTGCAATTTGCCTATCACTTCTATTGTTAATTGCTGTCAGTGCGGCAGTCGTGAATATCAACAAAGCACCGGCGTTGCCGAAAGTATCAAGCATCTCAAACATCTCAAACAGCATAAAATCATTCCCCGATCCGAGTGCCCATGTCGCGCCGGTATCGTCGGTCCTGGTCGGCAACGAAGTCTCAGGCGGGGTCGCCGCTGCAAAAAGGGAAATCGAAAAAGGCGAAACAGCCATCAATATCGCGCTGTCTTTAAATGACGATGATTTGAAATACTTTGCCGACAAACATAATGTCACTCGTTTGAATCTGCCGGAATGCACCATCACCGATGCGGGTTTGTTTCACCTGTCCGGCATGAAAAAACTGGACCACCTTGGCCTCGATCGAACCGACATTCGCACACTGGCAGCCATTCCGCGCCTGAAGAATCTCAGGAGCCTTAGTATCAAAGCCACGCCAATTGATGATGGCGCGTTGCTGAATTTGAGAGGAACGAAGATCGAAGTGCTGCGCATATCGAACAACCCGATTACCGACAAAGGCGTGGCTAATCTAGTCGGAGTACCGATCAATGATCTGGATATAAGCGACACCGAAATCACTAACAAGTCTGTGGAAACACTTCTCACATTTAAAAATCTGCGCTACTTAGCTGTACGCAACACCAAAATCGACATGGACGGGGCACGAAAGCTGGCGACAGACTTGAGAAAGCTGTACTGTTTGGACGTCGGGAAAGGCGCATTTTCAGCGCAACAACGCCAGACGCTCGAGCACGAATTTCCGACCATCAGATTTAAAACCGAAAGCATAAGTAGATTCACTCTGCTCAGTCATAAGGCACACAAGCTGATCGATGAAAACCGCCTGCCGGAAGCCCTGGTTAAATTGAAAGAGTGTGAAAACATGCTCAAAAACAGGTTCGGACAAAGCAATAAAAACACGCAAAATTATGTTCAACTGCAAATGTATTGCACCAAATTACTCAAAAAACAACGAGAACAAAACGCACGAAATGGCGGCAAGAAAGGCGAATGACTGGACCGGCTAATCCACAGCCAGAGCAAGATGCCGCCGACTTTTCCACGGGGTCGGTCGTCTTCGAACGCTTTAAGATTCTCGGCGAAATTGCCTCCGGTGCAAAAGGTCGTGTCTATAAGGCGCAAGACACGATTTTGGATAACACTGTTGCACTAAAAGTTTTGATCACCGATCACAAAACGGACCGAGATCTGGTGCGATTCCAGAGCGAAGCGCGCCTGGCCAGCAAGATGAACCATCCTGGAATTGCCACGATTTTCGACTTCGGTGTTTATGGCAACACGCCATTTCTTTCAATGGAATTCGTGGAAGGCGAATCGTTGGATGATTATTTAAAACGGCATCACACCATTTCTGTTCTAGAGTTTTGCGAGATCTATTTGCAAGTGTGCGCCTCGATCGATCACGCGCACGCCGCGGGTATTGTTCATCGCGACATCAAACCGGCGAACATTGTTATCTCAAGAAACGATGATGGAAGCGTCAAAGCAACAGTGTTGGATTTCGGTGTCGCAAAAAATCTGGATATCGTCGAAGAAGATGGCGGCAAACTAACTCCGACAGGCAATCTGATTGGCAGTCCAAATTACATGAGCCCGGAACAGTCACGCGGAAGTACAACACTAACAGCCAAGTCAGACAACTACTCTCTGGGTTGCGTGATGTGGGTATGCCTGGTCGGAGAACCGCCATTCCAGAGCGATTCGGTCATGGCAGTCTTGTCGATGCACGCTCACACGGAGCCGCCACCAATTTTGGAACTGGTGGAGCTTCCTCCGAAACTAGCATCACTGATCGATGGTTTGCTTTCCAAAAATCCTGTCGATCGTCCCGATCTGAAAACGGCAGTCATTCCAACTTTGCAGGAACTGTTAGAGGAATTCAGTCTCAGTTTACGAACAGAGGAAGATGACACCACAGGTGGTGCCGACGAACAGTCCACGTGGTGGGACTATTTACGGCCCCGAATGTTCTATATCTCATCGGCTGCGACCTTGCTTTTCGTAGTACTGGGCACAGTTTTGACGTTCAAGGACAAAACCGCCGCCAGTGGAGATCTCGCCGGTGTTCATGGTGGTAAGACGCCTGCACATCTCGGTCAGCAAACCGAATACATAGGGAGCAAAGAAATCGATCGCCTCCTGCAAGAAGTGCGGCGAGGCCGGACCGATCGCATCAGTATGTCATTCAGCTATGACGAGGCCAATCTCAAAAAGTGCGCCGGTCTTACAAATTTGAAGAAACTCGATTTGTCTGACACGCCTTTTTCCGACGAACAGACGAAACATTTGATCGAGATCCCCAATCTTCACTCGCTTATGCTGAATCGCACGCAGATAGCCACTCTTGCCAATTTCGACAAACTAAAAAATGTCGTTCATCTGGAGTTGAAAAACACTCGAATAACGGACAATTCGTTGCGAAATCTCTTAAAAATGAAGTCACTAACACGACTATTTGCGGCAAACAACGACATCACCGACGATGGTGTTCACCATCTTTCAGCTCTGAAAAACCTGGATGAACTTGATTTGACCAGCACGAAAATCACACCAGCATCTGCACGTTTTTTCGAAACGATGCCAAACTTGCGCATCTTGAATTTGAATAAAACCAAGATCGACGAAACTGGATTGCGCAAAATATTGGCCATGCCTAAACTGCAGCTCATCATGATCGAAGACTGCAGCCTGATCAACGCCGAATTAGTGGAAACATTGAGGCGCGATTTTCCAACTTTGTCTTTCGACAATCGCAAACCGCTACTTTCAAAACGAGGCGAAGAGTGCAAAAAAGCACTGGAGCGAGGCGATATAAAAACTGCGTATTCGAAAGCGCACGAAATTATTGGACTAGCGGAAAAGCGCTTTAGCACTGATTCTCGGGAAATTGCGGCGCTCCACATAACACTGGCGATTGTATGCGCAAAATATGGAAAATTCGATGAAGCCGATCGAGCGATCGCGAAAATCCAACACTACACTAATCGACATCATGACCAGACGATGGAGATTGCAGTTCTTGAATGCCAGCTCCTGCGGGCGAATCAAGATAAAAACGGAAATGCGATTGCGCTGTCAGAAAAGATAGTGGAAAAACAGGAGCAAATCAGCGGACGAAACTCGAACGAGGCAGCCAGTCGGATTATTCAGTTAGGTGGCGCATACCAGCATTTAAATCAGCCGAAGAAGGCAATTCGCGCCTATCAGTCTGCGGCCGCCAGGCTCAAATTAGTCAAATCTCCAAACCCAGACTTGTTGTCAATCTGTCAGTGCCAAATTGGAGAATGCTTGAGAATGATTGGAAAACACGCAGACGCCGCGGTTCTATACAAAAAGCTGATTGCAGAACTCGAGCGTGAGCCGGTACTTTCCGATTCGAGATTGCTCACTCTGTTCAGTAGTTATGCGGGTTTGGGAGCCACAAAATTCCACGAAAAGAACTATCTCGGAGCGCTCGAATGCACCGACAAAATGCGGTCATTACTGAAGTCAGGAAAGATTGCGAGCACGCACGAAGCCTCACTGTATCGGCAACGAGGCGTAATTTTTCATGCAATGGGACGAGAAGAAGAGAGCAAATCTGCTTTCGCGCAATACAATAAAATCGAACAAGAACTGAGCAAAAACACGCCGTGAATTTGCATATATAAAGGTAGGGAATCGCCGACGAAATGATCGTGGTTCCCGGAGTTTTCGAAATGAATTTTCCGCTCTCGCACCTGAAATCCCGTATTTTGAAAACCGAATTGTCGCGAGAATGCTTCAAAAAGACGAAAATTGAGGTGCGCTGAAAGCTCTTGGCAGAGCCATTTTCGAAAGAAATTGAACTCAAAGAGCTGACGCCAGATTCATATGAGAAGTATCCAATCGATCGATGGGGGATCGATTCGCTGTGTTCTGAAAAACGATCAAAGTTGGATTCCGATATCTCCAAAAGAAAGAAGCAACAGGTTTTGATCCTGTTGCTTCTTCGTTTTGATTCTTAGTTGTGGACTTGCAGAGGTTCTGTCAGATTGCGAAACGCTAGTAGAAATCAGCTTCTCGAAACGATTGAACCGATCAGCCTGGACTACTCGGTTTTGTTGCCACCGGCAGCTTCAGCAGTTTTCTTTCCGCCCATTGCTTCGACAACATCGGAGGTTACATCGACACCGTTATCGAGAACTTGTTTGCCACCAGCGTAGACAGAGTTGGCATCAACGATCAGGTCGAGGCCTTTTTTCTTGGCTACGTTGGAAACTGCTCCGACAAGACGTTGAGTGTCTTGAAGAGTAGCTTGTTGAACGATTTGAGCTAGAGCTTGTTGTTTGGCGGCGAGTTCGGTTTGAACTTGCTTGACCATATCTTTGAGTTCAACATCGGACTTTTTGTCAGCTTTTGCTTTCTCGATGGCCTTTTGACCGGTTTCGATATCGCGGCGAAGTTGACCTTCCGCATTGTTTTTCAAGCTTTCTGAGTCGCCGGCCGGTGTGGTGGCTTTAACGAGAGCGAGGTTGAAGTAGCCGATTTTTACGGTCGATGGTGTCGCCGTTTTGTTTTGTGCCATAGCGCTACCACAAACTGTAGCTGCAACTAGAATGGATGCCAGAAGTGAACTGCCAATAATCGATTTACGCATAAGGTCCTGAATCCTCCACCGGATATAAGGTTGATATAGAGAGAACCAAGATTATATATCAGCGCACCCTATATCTTGCCAACCTGATCTAACGGAAACTTCCCTAATCTATATAGATCGACCGTATAGACAACATCCTCGCGTCAACGATCTAAACAAATGCTGCGACGGGTCAGATAAGTATCTATGGGCGATTCGGGGTTTTAGATCCAAAGCGGTTTGTCGCTTAAAAGCCATCTTCCGCGAGCTCCGTTCGAACCGCTGTGAGTGGAAGAAATCAAACAAAGCACCACGCATTCGTATCTGACGGAAAAACTTGCAAATTTTGACTGGTACTACCGGCGGTACCAGTCCCGCAAGATAAAAGTGCCAACCTGTTGCTTCGTTGGCAAATCAATCAAATTTAAAGATGCTGGAAAACGGTACGGGTCCTGGGATACGCGACGCGTCTCGTTTCGCGCAACGGTACTAAATCGCCAAACGCGAATCCTGCATGATTCTAGGCGTCAAGAAACTTCATGAACTTGGAAAGAAGGATGAAATCGTTTTGTCCAATTCAAACTTGTTATGTCGCTCTCATTTTTCCAAACGAATTTTTTCTTGTATTCCATATATAGAGGAACGCATTTTCGATATCGGCTTCTGAAACTTAGTCGCAGACGCCAGACTCGCAGTTCCGGCATATTCTTTTGAAAAAACAAAACGAGTTAGATCGTCTACATCGCCAGGGACGTCAATTATTTTGGCAAATATCGCGGCACCATATACGGTGCCAGCAAGATACGTTTCTTTTAAAACAATTCCGTTCTGCTTTCGCCTGACAGGCGCCGAAAATTCGCAAATTACATCACCGAACCCACGACTGGAATCACGCTGCCCATCAGGCTTTTCGAATGGGAGGATCACCATTGCATCCGGAAAGAACTTATATATATGTACAAAAATTTCGCTGTGACTTTGCAAAATAAAACTTGCACAGATGACGTGTTTATACGTACGTAGAACTACGTAGATGCAAAGACGAATGTTCCCGACTCTAACTCTAATACGCCGATCCTAATACAAAAAGTTACATAAGCAAAATTCGTTTTTAGATATACCTGATCCATACGACCGATTAGCAGGCGTGCGTTGAAAGGGATAAATGGGGTATCCCATAAGCTAGCCAAGAGAGAAACTTAACTATTAAATCGATTTCCTCCGCTCTACCCACCGTGTTAAATTCGACTCCACTTCAGGAAGCCGAAAGAAGGTGGATGAAGTAGAGAGCGGTTCGCGAATTTTCGCGTTCCGAACAGGAAGAGACCTCGGAAACCTATTACAAAAAACGGCTTAGAAGACGCGTTCTTCTGAGCTGACCTCTTATGGCAATTTTTTGTCGGAGAAAGAAAACTTATGTCGAATAATAAGCAAACTGCACCTATTCAATCTCAATTCTCGAGACTGACCAGAGTGATGGCGGCATTTACCGCTAGCTTATTCCTTGTATCATCGCAATTAGCTCTGCCAGCCCAGGCGAATGAACTGGCACGGGCGGCGCGCGGCGATATGAACCGGCAAGAATGGCGCGAACTCCGGCAAGAGAGGAGAGCTCCTCAATACCGCGTCCCTGAGCACAACATGCTGCCGCCAACAACCGGCACCGTGACGATCACGCCAGGGTTTATACCCAACCCCCACGTGCAGCAGATACACCTGCAACGTGAAGAACGTTTGGCCGACCGCCAGGCGGATCGCGCACTGCGTCAGCAGGCTAAGGGCAATGACGGCGGTGCTAGTAACAAGGCAGCGAAGGTTGAAGCCAGGACTCAGAAGGTCGAAATCCGTCAGACCACTCACAATGCACACAAAGCAGACAGACTCAGCAACTTCGTCATCCAGGAAAACGCCGGTCAGATCATCAAGCTCGACAACGGCGCCAACCTCGACCTCACAGCATCTAACCGCGATATCACACTGGGCGACAAACTGATAGCAGATGGCGGATTCGTCACCATCAAAGTCGGCGACGAAACCAAAAACGTTTACGCAGGTTCGAAAGTTTCGGCAGCAGAATACGTTGCAGTCAAGCAAGTAATTTCCGGCGAACAGACTCTCGTTATTGATGCCAGCGGCAAAGCGACCGGCGGTCAAGTTGACCTCAACGCTATCGCTGCCAACAAGAACACAATGAAGGCTGGCGGTCTGACCGTAGCATCCGGTGTCACCGCAGTTGGTGACCTCGACAAAGGCTCTTCGTTCAAGCTCAACGGCGACCTCAACAACTTCGGTTCCGTCTACGCAGTCAACACTCAAGGCAACAAGGGGGGTTCTGCTGACATCAACGCCGACAACATCGTCAACAATGAAGGCGCGTTAATCTCATCAAATGCAGGATCGCATTTCGGCAACAAAGCAAATTCAATCGATTTGTCACTGAATGCCAAAAATGATTTCACTAACCTTGGCAACGTTGAGTCATCCGGTGATCTGAACATCGCTGCTGGCAACTCAATCAAAAACGGTACCGGATCACAAATCAAAGCAAACAACAACTTAAATCTTTCTTCTCCTAACATCGCCAACGCCGGAACAGTCTCCTCAGTGGCAGGCGATATTACGGTGACCGGACCTGACACTCACGAACTCAATGTGGATAACACTGGTGGCACGCTTCAAGCTCTTGAAGGTGCCATTAACGTTCGTGCCCCTAATTACGACGGCGAGTTCAACAGCAATGTCACCGGCGGTGATTTGCTCTCCAAAGAATTCAACATGAACACCGGTCGCGGTATGACTGAAGTCAACGTCGGTGAGCTGACCGGTCAAGTTAACGGCGCAGGTCTCGGCGCACACGTAGAAGCTTCGACGGACGAAATGGTCATCGGCAAGATCTGCATGACCGGCGACCCTACTTTCAAGAACACCAGCGGTAACATCACACTAAATGGCGATATCATTGTTGGCGAAGCTCTCGCTATTTTGGCTTCCGGTGACATCACTGCAACAGCGGCAACAAATTTAATTCAAGCGCGGACCGGAACAGTTGGACAGCAAATCACTCTGGCAGCTGGATTCAGTGTTAGCGCTGCTGGCAACAACACCGGTTCGATCCCACCACTTGCTGGACAAGCATCCGGTTCTAACGTCACTCTCACCAACGGTGGTACAGGTGGCAACATCGACCTGTCCGCAGCTACCGGTCTCATCATCGATTCCAGCGGTACGCTAGGAGATGGCGGTAACGTCACGATCGCGGCCCAACGAGTAGGTGCTGTCGGCGGCAACGTCCTCCTCGCATCAGACTCTCTGATCGCAACCTCAGGTTCTGGTTTCGGCGCTACGAACGGTAATGTTCTAGTCCTCGCCGGTGCCGACAACGCTGGTGCAATCACCTTGGGCAGTATCGATGCCTACGGTGGAGCTGGATCAGTTGGTGGCAACATCACTGTTCTGAACACCAACCCCAACGCCGGAGCTGGTGTCGTGTACTCAACTACCGGAGCACTTATCGGTAGCAACTTCACTCTTGGAACGGCTCAAACCAACGCCGGAATTTTGATCGGCAACGGTTCAGGTATCTCGAGACTTGAATCGGGCGGTGCAATCAGCATCGGTGCTGGTCTCGCCGGAGCCGGAGTCAATGTCGCGAACATCGTCGGTAACACCGGTGGTGTTTCAGTCACATCGACCGGCAATGCCGATTTGTTTAACTCAACAATCGACACCAACGGCGGTGCATTGAATGTCACATCGACTGGTACTGGCAACGCCAGACTGTTCGCTGGTGGCGCAGTCACCACCGACGGTGGAGCGATTAACTTCATCTCAAACGGTGGAATTGTATCGAGCATCGACGCCACATCTATAGATACGGCGGGCGGCAATTTCCTCGTACAGAGTTTGGGTACGTCGCAAGTTAGCGGCCCTATCACTACGGGTGGCGGAACTGCAACCATCAATGCTGGTGGCAATATTCTTCTACAAGGAGCGCTCGACACAGCCGGCGGAGCCGGCGGTGATGTATCCATCACTGGTGGTGCAGCTGCTACCGCCACTGTTCAAGGTATTACAACTGGCGGCGGAGACATTACTGTTTCGACCGGCATCACGAATGTCAATGGAAACGTCGACGCTACAAATGGAACTACCGGCGGTGCTGTTTCGTTTAACTCGAACGGTAATCCATTGTCCTTCGGTCCAGCAGTAGGCGCAGTCTCCGGCGGGACACTTTCACTGACTTCCACAGGCAGCACGATTTCTGTCATCAACGGAATGACATTCACGGCCAACCAGTTCACTTTGGCTGCTAACAGCGCACTTGTTGTGGGCGGTGGAACTGGACAACTAACCATCCAGGCTTTGACCGATGGAACAGTCACTAACGTCGGCAGCAACGGCGGTTTGGGTATCAGTACCGCTGAACTCGGTCAAATTTCGGCTGGCACGCTGGTTATCGGCAATGCTGGAAGAGACAGCGATATCAATATCACCAATCCTCTTAATGTATCTGGAGCTGGAGCTGGTAATTACAATCTTTCCTTCCTCAGTGCCGGTGATTTCACCGTTCAAGGTGGAAACAACATCACTCTCGGAGCCCGTAATTTCAATGTCAACGTTGGTGGTAACGTCCAACTCGACAATCTCATCTCCGCCACAACCGGCAACGTCACTGTTAATGCTGGCGGCAATTCACTCGGTTTCGTAGCTAACGCAAACATCACCACCACAACTGGTGACGTAAGCCTCACTTCAGCTGGTGCCATCGGTACCGGCATCTTCAATGTCACCACCACAGGCGGTGACATCGCTTTGACAGCTACCGGCGGCAACATTCTCGCGAACAACCTGACGGTCAGCGGCGCTGGCACAGTCACCTTGCTTGCAAGTGGCGACGTCAACGTCAACAATTTGACCTCAGTCACCGGCGGCATTACCTCCACGGCAACAACCGGTATCAACTTCATCAGTGGCAACGTAACCACGACCGGCGGCTCCATTTCCCTTAATTCGGGAACCGATACCGATGTACTCGGTGATCTGTCCGTGACTGGAGCAGGCTTCATCTCAATCGTATCCGGAGCCACCACTGACGTAGGCTCGATCACCACTCAGACCGGTAACGTTGCACTCCAATCTGGAACCGATACAGATACCGACGATATCAATACAACTTCTGGCGACATCACAATCACCAGTGGCAACACTACTGACACCAATAACACCGATATCACCAGCACATTAGGCGGTGATATCAACATCACTTCTACGCTCGGCGACACTGATGTGCGCAACGTGTCCACCACGGGAGCTGGTGTCATCAACATCACTTCAGGCAACGACACCCTCGGTAGAGATTTGACGACTGCAAACGGACCGATCAACGTCGATTCCGGTCGCGACACAATCGTTCGCGACGTCACCACCACTGTTAACACAGGTTCGATCACACTCAACGGCGATCGTGACCTCATCACCAGAAACATAAGTATGAATGGAGCTGTGCTCACGCTAACCTCCGGTCGCGACATCCTCGTCAATAACATCACTGGACTCGGCAACACTGACCTCGTTCTTACAGCAGTGCGTGACTTGGCTGTGAACAATGTGACTCTCTCAGCCGCTGGACGCGACATCATCTTGAATGCAGGTCGCGACCTTGGTGCAAATAATTTGAGCGCTGGTGGTGTAATCACACTCGGCGCTACTCGCGACGTCACCACAAATGACCTCGACACTAATGTCGGAGCGATCGCGGTTACGAGCGGCAGAGACGCCAGCTTAAACAACGTCACCACCACTACTGGTGCCATCACTCTCCTCAGCGATGACGACACCAACGTCAATAACATCAACAGCACTTCGGGTGACATCTCAGTCACATCGACAACTGACGACACAACCACCAATAACATCAGCACCGGTGGAGCTGGTTTCATCGAGATAACTTCCGGCGATAACACAACCACCAACAACATCACCAAAACTGGTGGTTCCGGACGAGTTCAAATCACTTCCGGTGACAACACCACCACCAACAACATCACTTCTTCCGGTACCGGTCGTATCGAAATCGACTCCGTCAACGACACCACCGTAGGATCAGTCACCAAAACCGGCACCGGTTTCATTGACCTCCATTCCGGAAACAACACAACCGCCAATGGTGACATCACAACCACAACAGGCGCGATCACCATCGCTTCAGATCTAGGCGATACAACTATCAATAACCTCGTCAGCACCGGCGGCGACATCAACGTCACTTCCGGCAACAACACTGACGGTCTTATTGTCGGCAACGCCAACATCTCAACGACAGGTGCCGGCGTAATCAACATCACTTCCGGTAACGCAACCGGGACCCTTGACCTCTCAACCGTCAACGGTGACATCACTGTTCTGTCTAACGGCAGTGTTGCCGGAATCGGTACCGCAGTCGATGACGTGACCAGCACTACTGGTAACGTGTCCATCAGTTCCACCGCAGGCGCCACCGTCACTGGTGACATCACGACCGCTGGCAATATCGTAGTTTCAGCTGATGGAGCCGCTTTCGGATTCGGAGTTCTCACCGGAGCCCTGAATACCTCAAGTGGAGCAGGCAGCATCACGGTGACAGGCACGATCGACGGAGTCGGTACCGATGGTCTAGCCACAACTACCGGTAACATCCTAATCAACTCGGCTGACAACACTGTCATCAGCGGCAATATTTCGACAACGACCGGTAACGTCAACATCACGAGCACAGGTACAGCCGGTGGTCCTGGCGATACAACAATCGCTGGAACTGTGAGCCAAGCTGGTGGTTCGCTCACTATCGACACTCTCAACAACGCAACGCTGAACGGCGACGTCACTGGCACCACAGGCGATGTGATTATCAACGCTGGCAACGACATCACCGTTCAAAGCGTCATTCTCACGGGTCTTGGTTCAGACATCCTCTTTGACGCAGGCGGCAACATCACCACCAATGGTGTGCTTCAAGCCGACCCAATCGTTCTCCTCAGTGCAGGCACGATCAACCTCGGTGGCAACGTAGTCGCTGACAACGGTATCGTCCTCGTCGCTGGACAAGACATCGTTTCCTCTACCTCGATCGCAATCAACGGCACCGCTACATTAGGGAATGCTGGAGACATCACACTAGTCGCCGGCGCTAATTTCACTAACAACGGTCTCTCGGTCACCATCAACGGTGCATCCGCGACAGGTGGGAACATCAACTTCACCGGGTCTGGCTTGACAGCAATCAATTCCAACTCGACTGCAGTTGGCGGCAACGGTGGCGACGTCACACTGACAGCCTTCCAAGTAGCCGGCGCTGGTGGTCAAGTTCTGCTACCAACTTCAACTAACATCGTCACTTCTGGACAAGGACTCACTGGAGTCAGTGGCGACGTCAACGTCGTAGCTGGTAACTCGACCCCAGGTGGGACCGCAATTCAGATTGGCAATGTCACTACCTCGTCGACGACTAACGGCCTCAACGGCACCGGTGACGTCAATCTGGTAAACGTCGTCCCGACAGGCGGATTCGTAATTGATACCGCCGCAGCGACTGGTTCGATTTCTGGAACACTCTTCGGGAACTCGACCTCACCTAACAATATTCTTGCTGGCAACATCCGTGCAGCAGGCGCAGACGTCAACGTCTTCGCCGGTCAAAACGCTCAAGTCGGCACTGTCAACGTATCGGGTAACTCCGATCCGGGAGCAGACGGCGGCAACATCTTCATTGAGACCAACGGGACTCTGGCGTTCAATATCGGCGCACCTTCCGGTAACGGCGCAACCGCTCTCATCGCTAACGGCGGCAACAGCGGCTCCGCGCGTAACGGCGGTAGCATAATCGTCTCCGAACTCGCCGGTCAGGGCATAGCCACAACTGGCACCGTGCTCTCAGCTGCTGGTTTCGGAAACGGAGACGGCGGACTAATCGCTCTATTCACAACAGGCAACATCACGCTCGGCGCAGGTACAGTGAATGCCAACGGAGCCGGCACTGGCGACGGCGGTGTCATCGTCCTCGCAGGCACTAACCTCTTAGTCTCTGGCGGCAACGCTTTCCTGACAGCTAACGCTGGAAGCGGAGCTGGCGGTCTGATCGACATCGATATGACTGGCACCACTTCCATCGCTATCGGCACTGGTGCAAACCAAGTAAGTCTGTCGACCTCCGGTGTAGGAAGTACTGTCAACGTGACCAACGGCGACAACATCACCGTTACAGGCACTGGTTCGTTCTCGGCTGATTTCATTAACTTAGTGGCCAATCAAAACAACATCACGATTGACACTGGAGCTAGCGTCACCGCCAACAATTCGTTGAACCTCGATGCCTCCACCAACGGTGCAGTCACCGTCGACGGTACAGCTACCGGCACAGTGAATGCCAACTTGATTGCCTTCAATAATGTAGGCGGCAATGGCACCATCATCGGTGGCAACATGACACTGACCTCGACCAACGGAGACGTCCGTGGCACTGGTGGCACTCAACTCGACATCAATGCAAACAACCTGACGGTCAATGCACTCGGCGGCGCTGTCAATTTGCTCGAAGTTGATTCCGTAAACATCGCTGCTGCATCGAGTTCACTGGCTGACTTCGATATCGAAGCTGGTACAGACATCACCTCTAGTGTTGGCGGAACAATGACCTCCACAGCCGGCAACCTCTCTTTGACTGCAAACAATGGCGTGATCAGTCTCAACGCTGATGTGACAGCTGACGACGATGTTGATTTGACCTCAGGCGGCAACATGACCAATCTCGCCGGTACTGTAGTGACCTCACTCACCGGCAACATGTCGCTCACGTCTACCAATGGCAACATCGGTACAAGCGCTGCTTCAAGATTCAATGTCAGCGTTGCTAATTTGCTTGCGGTCAACGCACCAAACGGTAGCGCATTCATCAACGCACTCAATTCCGTTAACCTCGATAACTCTTTAGTTAACGGCACCCTCAACGTTCTTGCTGCTCAAGACCTCACAGTGGTTACTGCTGCAGCTCTGACTGGTAACAACATCATTCTTCGCGCTCAGAACGGAACATTCCAAATGAACGCCGGAGCTACTTTGGTGGCGAACAACCGCATCGCGATTCGCGCAAACACCAGCATCGAAAACAGCAACCTCGACAACACCGTTCTTGACGCCGACCAGGTAGACCTCACCTCAGACGCTGGTGACATCGGTGGCGCTGGAGCAATCATCGTAGATGCCACCAACGTCACTGCTAATGCATTTGGCAACGTTGCCATCACGGAAAATGCCGTCGATGGTCTCAACATTGGAGCTGGTAGTTCGTCTGCTGGTGGAACATTCACTATCCTCGCAAACGGTAATTTGTCGAATAGCGGAACGATCACCGCAACCGACGTTGTCCTGGCTTCAGGCGCGACGCTCACACTCAATGCACTGGTCACCGGAACCAACTCGGTTTCTCTGACATCAGTCAATTCCATCCTTAATGGCAATCTCAATGGCAACATTGCGACTTCGGATCTCACTCTGACGTCAACCACAGGATCAATCGGAACCGCTGCTAATAGCGTTCTCATTGATGCTGTCAATGTAACCCTCAATGCCGATGACGACATCTTTGTAGAAGATACGCTCGGTGGTCTCAATGTCGTAGGCGCCAATGCAACCAATGGCGACATCGATATTCTCGCCTCAAGCGCAACTGGTTTCCTGACCAGCTCCGGAACGATCAATGCTCCTAACGGCAGCGTTACGCTTGAATCCGCTCTGAATTCAGTAACCCTGGGAGCTGCTGTAAATGCCTTCACGAGCATCTCGATCACCGCATTCAACAACATCACGAATGCTTCGTTCACCGCACTCAACGCTCCTGAGATCAATCTGACCTCAACTGGCGGAAGTATTGGTACGAGCCCTGCTAATCGCGTCAACCTGACTGCGACTCAAGCGACCTTCAACGCACTGAACGACGTGTTCGTCTTCAATAACGGCAACCTCATCCTCGGTCCTGGTAAATCCGGCGCCACTGGAACATTCGATGTAGACGTCAACGGCACCTTGACTGTCAATGGTGGTATCGATCCAGCATTCGTCGTATTGAACGCAGTCGGCGACATCAACATCGCTTCCTTGATCACAGCAACTGTGAGCATCACAGCAACTGCTGGTGGCAACATCCTCAGAACTGCAGTAGCTGGTTTCCTCGATGCTCCTGTAATTGACCTGGTTGCTACTTCCGGTTCAATCGGAACTGGCGCTGTCAACGGACGCATCTCACTGGATGCAGATGATCTGTCAGCTAACGCTGGAACCAACGTGTTCATCTCTGATATCAACGCCGTCAACGTCGATCAAGCTTCATCCTCAAATGGTGGTGGTGTATTCGATTTATTGGCAACCGGCGATTTGACCACGACAGCAACCATCGACGCCATCGGTGCCGGTGGTGATGTTGTACTTCGTTCTACCGGTGGTTTGATCGACCTTGGTGCCGACGTCACAGCTGCCGACAACGCCAGCGTAAGAGCTAGTGGTGATGTCACCACTTCCGGTGGAGCTGTAGTTTCTGCCATCAATGCTCAATTGACTTCAGACAACGGAGATATAGGAGCAGTCGGCAACAGAGTTAATGTTGATTTGACTGGCACGCTCAATCTGACCGCTAACAGCGGTGGTGCTATCGCCTACGTGCAAGGTGTCGGAAACCTCACCCTCGGTACCTCATCTGTTGAAGACACTCTCAATGTGCACACTGACAACAACTTGACCACGACCGGCATATTGAACAGCGAAATCATCAACCTCAGAGCCAATGCTGGTTCGCTCACCCTTGGTGGCACAATCATCGCGACTACTCGTTTGAACCTTCGTTCCAACGGTGACATCCTCGATGCAAACATCAATGCTGCGACCATCACCACGCCTCAAGCCAACTTGACCTCCGACGGTGGAGACATAATCCTCAACAACAGTCTCAATGTCGCTAGCCTGACTGCTAACGCCTTCGGAGACGTAAGTATCTCAACGACCAACGGTGTCAACATCGGACCTGGCGGCTCATCGGCTGGTGGTTCATTCAACATCTTCACTGGCAACAATGGTCTTCTCTCGGTCAACGGCACCATCAACGCCAACTCGGTATTCCTTGATTCAGACGGTTTGGTCAGCATCCAAGATGCTGTAACCGGTACGACAAGTATCGAAGTTGAAGCTGATGGCAACATCGTAAACGCTGATCTCGCCGGTGGTTTGTTCACACAAAACCTGTCCTTGAGATCTAACTTCGGCAACATCGGCACTAGCGCCGGTAACCGCGTCCTAGTGGACGTGACCAATCTCACCGTCAACGCAGCAAACGGCAGCGTATTCGTACGTGACACTGCCGGTGGTGTGAATCTCGGCGGACTATTCGGTTCATCTAATGCAGATGGCGAATTGAACATCCGTTCAGATAACTTCCTGACCAACAGTGCTTCGCTGTCGAGCAGCAATGGCGATGTCACCCTGATTTCGGCCAACAGCTCCATCACTCTGGGCGCTAGCGTCACCGCTGACCAGAACGTCAACATCACCGCTGACACCAACGTCACCACCAATGTCGGCGGCACCATCAACGCCAACAACGGCGACGTCAGCATTATTGCTGACAATGGAACGCTCACAATCGGCGACACCGTGACAGCTGACGCCAACATCGGACTCGATGCTGGTACCAACCTCACCACCACAGCCGGTGGAACACTAAATGCTGGAACCAACGTCAATGCATTCGTCGGTGGCAACGCTACCTTCAATGGTGACGTCAACGCTTCTCAAAACGCTGCTGGTGGAATCACCGTAGCTGCAGCTGGCAACATCGTGACTGGTGCGACGGCTGACCTCGACGGCGACTTCGTCAGCTTGACCGCAGCTCTCGGTTTCATCTCACTCGCCGATGATGTGACTGCTAATAACGGCAACATCACATTGTCTGGTCTACTTGGTGTCACAACCGCTGCTTCGAGCATCCTTGATGCCAGCAACGACGTAATCGCTACTTCCGGACTCAACATCAACATTGGTGATGATGTAAACGCTGGAGGAACGATCAACTTCACCGCATCCGGCAACGTCACCACCACCAACGTCGCCGACCTCGATGCTGATGTGGTCGACCTGGAAGCCACCAACGGCGCAATCACACTGAATGACACCGTCACTTCTAATAATGGCGACGTCACCCTGACTGCCGGCACTGACATAACAACTACCGCCGGTGCTCAAATCGATGCGGACAACAACTTGACCGCTGCCGCCGGTGGCAGTATCAACCTGGGCGAAGACGTAAATGCCGGAAACGACATCGACCTCACCGCAGTCAACGGTGTTTCGACAACGAACATCGCTGACCTGGATGCTGGTCAAGACGTCAACATTCTTGTTTCTGGCGGTTCGGCAAACTTGAACGACACCGTCACAGCTGGTCGCGACATCAACATCGATGCAGCCACCAACATCAACACGACTGCAGGCGCGACGTTCAATGCTGGTAACGATGTAAACCTCATCGCTCTCGGTGACATCAACTTAGGCGAGGACGTCACTGCTACCAATGACGTGATCGCAACCGCTCAAAACATCAACAGCACTGCCATCGCTTCGATCTTCGGCAACACCGTCGATTTGAGAGCAACAACCGGCGGCTTTGATCTCGACGGCGGAACCTCCGCAATTACGAGTGTCACTTTGAGATCTACCAATGGAATCACCAACGCTAACGTTTCTGGTGGTCTCGGCGCTCCTCAAATCAACCTCACTTCCGATAACGGAAACATCGGCACCAACACCGGTAGCAGATTGGCTCTCGACTTCCAGAGCGTCAGCGCTGTAGCCTCTAATGGCAGCGTGTTCCTCAGCGATACAGCTGGAACCCTGAACATCGGTGGTCTACCATCGTTTGCATCAGTTACGTTCGATGCTCTGGCAGTCGGTGATATCACCACTAGCGACAACATCAACGCAGCTGCTGTTGTAGTTCGCTCCACTGGCGGAAGCCTGACGGTCGGTTCCACAATCGACGCGGTCAATTCCATCGACCTCCGCGCACTCAACAACGTGTCTATTAATGGCGAAGTCACCGCACTTGCTGGAGCCAACACCATTAATGTCCGCGCCGACAACGGCATCCTGGTACTCAACGCTGATGTGACCGGCGACGCAGTCAGCCTGCGCTCCGGAAGCAACATGACCAGCCCTCTAGGAGTAGCTGTCGGTAACACGATCACCCTGCTCTCAGACAACGGCAACATCGGAGTTGATCCAACCAACCGTTTCGTCGTCGACACCAACACCCTGACTGTCAATGCCCCTAACGGCAGCGCCTTCGTCAGAGACATCGCTACCGGCACTGTCGGACTTCAAACCTCCGATGCTGGTCTGACCCTCGACGTCGTCACCACCGATAACCTTGATGTACAAGGTCAATTGACCGGTACCGACATCGCGCTTCGCTCCACGAATGCATTCTTCTTCATCAATGCAAACGTAATCGCAAGCAACAGTGTCAGCCTCCGCTCCGCATTCGACATCACCGACGGCAACTTCCTCAACCAGACCGTTATCCAAGCTCCTAACACGACCTTGACCGCGGACACTGGCAGCATCGGTGCTTTCGGTAACACTCTTGACCTCGATCTCAACACTGCTAGCTTCAATGCAGCCAACGGCGACGTTTACTTCTTCGATCCAACCAATCTCATCATCGGCGGAGCGACAACTAACGTTCTCGGTGTATTCGATGTCACCGCTAACGGTGCCCTCTCAACCACGGCTGTAATCAACAGCGGCGACGTCTTCTTGACCTCGGTCAACTCGACCCTGACGATCGGCGCCAACGTGAACGCTGCCTTCAGCGCTGACTTCCTCTCCTTCGGCAACATGACCACCACTGGTGGTGCTGCAGTCAACGCCTTCGACATCGCCCTTCAATCAACGAACGGCAATATCGGAACCAATGCTGGCTCCAGATTCGAAGTAGATGCAAACGATCTGCAAGCAACCGCAAACTTCGGTTCTGTATTCATCAATGACATCGACGAAGTCAACTTCGACGCTAACTCATTCGCATTCGGCACGTTTGACGTAACTGCCGGCGGCAACATCACACAAGATGCTCTGACCAGCATCAATGCCTTGAATGTCAGCCTCAACTCCGGCGGTTCGTTCATCCTCGGTGGCACCATCGGCGCTATCAACACGATTGACCTGACCTCAGTCGGCAGCATCCTGCCAGGCGGCGTCGGACCAACCACGTTGAGCGCTATCCAGGTCAACCTCACTTCCATCACCGGAAGCATCGGTCTGGCTCCTGGCTTCCGCCTCGTGCTCGATGCCGACAACGTGACTGCTAATGCAGCCAACGGCAGCGTCTTCATCGACGGAATCGGCACAATGAACATCGGTCTCGGTTCATCGACTGCACTCTTCACCTTCGATGTAATCGCTGACACCTTGAGCACCAGTGGTCCAATCAGCGCTAACGATGTAAGCCTCACCTCCGATGTTGGTGGTCTCACCATCAATGGCAACGTCACTGGCACCAACACCGTGGCCCTGAACAGCGCAACTACGTTGCAACAATTCGGCGGCACCATCACCGGTGGCGACCTCAGCCTCACCTACACAGCAGGCAACCCGAACCTCACCACTAGTGTTGACACCATCACCACTAATGCAGCCGGAACGAACCTCATTCTCAACAACACCGGCAACCTCGTTCTTCTCGCTCAGAGCGTTAACAACCTCATCGTTAACAACTCTGGTGGAAGTTTAGACACTGGTGCAGTCGTGACCGTGACCGGCGACCTGAGCCTCAACACCACTGGTGGTAGCGTCAACCTCTTCAACGACATCAACGCTGGTAACAACGTTGCTCTCAGCGCCCAGGGCGGAACAATCTTCCAGGCTGGCGGAACGAACATTGACGGCGCCAATCTCGACGTTTCCTGGACAGCCGGTAACGTAACTCTCGTCTCAACAGTCGATAGTCTCGATGCCTTCTCTCCAGCCAACGACTTGACCATCACCAACACCGGCAACCTCACTCTCGGTTCAATCGTTCTCTCTAACCTCACAGTGATCGTCAACAGTGACCTCATCGTCTCTTCCGACATCAACCTGGTCAACGTCAACCTCCAAGCCAACACTGGCAGCATCATCCTTAATGCAGACGTGAACGGTTCGAACTCAGTCACCCTGACCGCGTTCGACACCATCACTCAGCAATTAGGTGAGTTCGTCACCAGCAGCGGTTTGTTGACTCTCAACTTCAACACCAACACCTTCAATAACCCAGTGACTCTCGCAACTAACGTTGGCTCACTGACAGCGAATGGCAATGGTGCCAGTCTGACCATCAACGAAGGCGACAACATCAACTTGAACGCAATCAGCGACATCAACGCACTGGCAATCAATGCCTTCGGTGACATCAACATCGGAGCCAACGTCAGCGCAACCTCGTCGATCTTCTCTACAGCAGTCGGTGACATCACCCAAACAGCTGGTGCGATCATCACCGATGACCTGCAACTCGTAGGCAACGGCACGATCAACATCATCGAAACCTACTCTCTGACCAACGCTCAGTCGATCACCGTAACCGGCAACTCTGTAGCCACAGTCGTCTCTGACGAATTCGGAACAGTCACGCTTCAAGCTTCAACCGCTTCCAGCCTGACTCTCGACGCTGCTGAAGCAGTCGCTGTGACCACCGCCGGTGACACCACAGTGACCGGTGTCCTCGACATCACTACGACTCGCCTCAACAACTCGTTCGACCTCACCGGCAGCACAATCAACGTTCAAAGCGCCCTCGGCTCCGGACTGACGATTGACGGCGACGGTGGTACCGGATCGTTGACTGCTACTGGACCTGGACAAATCAACTTGGAAGCAGAAACTGGCGACCTGACCTTCATCGGCAACCAGAACTTCTTCGGAGTCGCCAACTTGTACAGCGATCAATCAGCTCCGTTCGGCGCTATCAACATCAACGCTGGCGCTAACGTCATCGGTGATTCCGCAGTCAACCTGTTTACCTGCACGTTGAATCTCGCCGGTAACCTGGTGGGCGACCCAATCAACCTGTTCTGCCCAACCGGCGGCGGCACTATCGCTAACAGCCAGGGCAACGTTGTTCTGACCAGTGACATCAACTTCGTCGGACTCAACTTCGCCATCATCGCTAGCGGCAGCATCATTGCTTCCGGCATCAACAACATCAACCTGTCTAACCCAACTGGCGACGGCGGAACGTTGACGATGTACGCAGGCTTCGACTTCACCCCAGCTACTGGTGGTCAAATCGACAACACACCAATTCTGTTCACCCTGAACGGACCATCACTCACCGGCGGTAACGTCGACATGGGCGGTGTCAACATCAACACGGGTTCAACCTTCGCTGGTGGTATCGGCGGCAACGTCAACGTCGCTGCAGTAGATGGCGCAGTCTTCAACGGCAACGTCACTCTAGGCAACATCGACACCACTTCCCCAACCGGTACTGCTGGTACGGTCAACGTAATCGCTGGTGGTGACATCACCATCAACGGCGCAATCAATACCTCAGGACTGACTGCCGGCAACGTCAACCTCTCGGTCACCGACCCTCAACAAGTTGGAATCGTAAGAGTGGCAAATGGTGATGTCTTCGGTGGTGGTGCAATCATCGGTTCCGGACTCGGAGCTGACGGCAACATCTTCATCAATAACAACATCAACGCTGGTAACGGAACCGTCAATCTGCTCGGCGCCAACACTCTGGCTGATCAAATCACCCAGAACTCCGGCACCATCACCGCTCAGAATCTGAACCTCACCGCAGGTACAGGCACCGTCACCCTCACAACAGCCGTCGATTTCATCGACTCCAACGCTAACGGTGACGTCAACGTAACCAACACAGGCTTCCTGACCATCAGTTCGATCACCGGCGCCACTCAGAACTTCATCGTCGACAACAATGGCGGAGTACTGACCAATGCCACGATCAACATCGGTTCACTGGCCATCAATGAGTTCAGTGTCAACGGAATCGCTGTCAACGGCAGCGTCACCACAGTCAACGATCTGTCACTGGCTAACTTCGGTGGTGGCAACATCACAGTCGCCGGTGGTGGCTCACTGACCACGACTGGAGCTGGAGACATCATTATTGATGCCGACGCTCTTGCAACCGCTGATGTTCTGCTCAACGGAACCATCTCGAGCGCCAACGACGTGCTCATCGAAGCTGGCGACCAGTTGACCATCAACAACACGATCTCGGCAGTCGGCACAGTCGACGCCATCGCAGGTGATGTCAACGTCAACGCCGCCATAACAACAACTAATGGCGACGTGCTCCTCGAAGGCATCAACAACGTGATTGTTTCCGGCAACATCAACTCCGGTAACAGCGTTCTCCTCGAAGCTCTGAACAACGTGACGACCAACAACGCCGTCACCGCAGTTCAATCCATCGAAGTGATTGCAGGAAACGATGCGACCTTCAACAACACTCTCACCGCCACAAATGGTGACGTGCTCGTCGGTGCGCTCAACAACGTCTCCGTCAATGCCGCCATCTCGGCTGGAAACGACGTCAACCTCGAAGCTGATAACACCCTGACAATCAACGCTACACTCACCGCTGGTGATGATGTGGACCTCTACGCTAATACCGGCGACATCACAATCAATGCAGCGGTAACCGCAGCAAACGATGTGACTGCTTTGACCTCCTCCACCGACATCAACGTCAATGGAGCGGTCACTGCTACTGCTGGACTTGTTGACCTCAATGCAGCAAGTGACATCGTCACGACCGCTGTCATCACTGCCGGCACCACAGCAACTCTGTTCACCGGTATCGGTGACATCGTTCTGGGAGCCGACGTACTCGCCACCACAGGCGCCACGTTGGACGCAGGCAACAGCATCGTTATCAACAACAACGTCAACATCGATGGCGGAACCAGTGTCACTCTGCTGGCATTCGCTCCAATCACCGGTAACGCAGCATTCGACCTCAGCCTCTTCGGAGATGACTCGATTACTTCTAGCCAGGACATCAACGTCGGCGGCAACTTCAATGCACTCGGCTCCAACGCTGGTTCAACGATTGCTCTCCAGGCAGTTACTGCCGGAGCGAATGTGACCCTGACTGCAGATAACGTCAACGTCGGCACCATCGTGAGCGGCAATGACACCACAATCAACGCAGCCAACGGCTTCACTACAAATGGCAACATCACTGCTTCTGACGATGTCACCATCCGCACCAACGTTCTGAACAACTCCAATGTCATCACCGGTGACAATGTGAACGTAACCAGCCTCGCTGGTTCCGGTCTCACCATCAACGGTGGCGCTGGTGGAACGTTCACCGCCACAAGCGGCAACGTCAACCTCGGAGTATTCGATATCGGCGATGTCACCTTCACAGGTGCCACCACCTTCAACGGTCCGACCTTCATCACTCCTGGTGGTCCTGGATTCGGAGTCGTTATCACCAACGGTGCAGTCGTGACAGGCGTCAACGATGTGACTCTCAATACCTGCTTGCTAACGCTGCAAGGTAACGGTTCCATCACCGCCAACGTTCTCCACTTCAACTGCCCAGAAGGCGCTGGCACCATTGCCAACTCGTCTGGCGATGTTGACCTCACCGGATTGAACCTCACGTTCAATGGACTGAGCCTGGCGATCATCGCTTCCGGCGACGTCTTCACCACCGGCGGCACTACGCTCGACCTGAGCAACACAACCTCTGGCGACGGCGGAAACCTCCTCGTAGTCGCAGGCTTCGACTTCACTCCAGCTACAGCTGGTCAAGTTGGACCTAACGACACCGTCTACACCTTCACCGGCAACCCGAGCCTCACCGGCGGCGACATCGCACTCTCCGGAGTGAACGTCACCACCAACGGTGCAGTCAACGGTAACGGCGGCAACATCACCCTGGTAGCTGCAGCCGGCAACGTCAACGCTGGAGCAATCGACATCGGCAACCTCACCGCCAACGGTGCAGGCACCGGCAACGGTGGCGACATCCTGGTTATCGCCGAAGGCGGCTTCACGACCGGCACCATCTCCAACACTGGAGTAGTTTCCGGAACAACCACCCTGGCTGCTGCCACACCAACCATCGTCAACGGACCAGCCATCGTCGGTAACGGCGAACTGCTTCAAGGTCAATTCACCTTCGGTGCCGTAACCGGCTCTGGAACTATCGCCAACATGATCGGCGATGTTGACCTCAGCGCTCTGAACTTGACCTTCGTCGGCGAAGATCTCGCGATCATCGCTTCCGGAAACGTCAACGCCGGAACGAACACCATAATCAACCTGTCCAACCCTGGTGGCGCAGGCGGTGACCTCCTCGTGGTAGCTGGCTTCGACTTCTCGCCTTCAACCGGCAATACTCAAGTCGACTTCAACTCCTTCACCACCTACACCTTCACCGGTGCTGGTAGCGCGACTGGCGGCGATATCAACTTCGCTGGTCTCTCCATCAACACCAACGGTAACGGTGGCGACGCAGGCAACATCACCCTCGTAGCCAAAGGCGGCGGCATCAACGACGGAGCAATCCTCGTTAACAGCCTCAGCGCAGTTGGTTCAGGCGGCGGCAACGGTGGCGACATCCTCCTCATCGCTGAAGACGGATTCAACATCGGTGGCACGATCCTCAACAATGGTGCGACAAACGGAACAACAACCCTCGCGGCTGCTGTCCCAGTAATCACCGGAACAATCAACGTTCTTGACGGAACTCAAGGCGGCGGCGGTTCATTCACCTTCGCTACACCAACCGGAGCCGGCACCATCGCCAACTCTGCAGGTGACGTCAACATCTCCGGAACCATCCAATTCACAGGCTTGAGCCTCGCCATCCTCGCGTCGAATAACATCAACGCTTCGAACGGTACGGTAATCAACCTGTCAGATGCAGGCGGTATCGGTGGAGGCTTGACCATGATTGCCGGATTTGACTTCACTCCAGGAACTGGCGGAATTCAAGTCAACGACAACGTCAATGTGTACACAATCACTGGACCTAACGCCGCTGGTGGCAACATCAACGCAGCTGGTCTCTCAATCGACACGACTGGTCTGACCGCTGCCGGCGACATCCTCGCAGTGGCTAACGGTGGAACCGTAGCCTCCGGTGCAATCAACATCGGTGGCGCAATCGACGCTTCAAGCACTGGTGACGCAGGCACCGTGACCATCATCGGAGAAGGCGGAGTAACGACTGGCTTCATCACCACAACCGGTGCCACCGGCGGTGACGTCAACCTCCTCGTCGCTCAACCAGTTGTTTCCGGAACACTAACCGTACAAAACGGCAACCTGCTCTCCGGTACATTCGTAGCTGGTGCCTTCACCAACGGCTTGATCAACGTAGCTGGAGTCGACTCCGGTAATTCAGTAACCATCTCCGCCAACACCGGAGCAGGCGCTGGAATCACCGTAGGCAACATCCTCGCTGACCAGGACATCAACATCACCAACACCGGAAGCATCACAATCTCAGATGACTTGGTTGCCGACCTCGGCGAAATCAACGTCCTCGCTAACGATGTAGCTGGTTCGGCGACTCTCCTCACAATCAACGATGGAGTTCAAATCCTGGCTAACACCGAGATCAACCTGGTCAACACCGGTTCCGATAAGAAGCTCGACTTCCTCGCCCTGGGAGCTGGCGCTACCATCGCAACCTTTGCGAAGACCTTAGGACAAGGCGACGTCAACATCCGCCTCGGTGCTGTAGTTGACCCAGCCAATAGCAACAGCCTGCCTAAGAGCAAGTTCACGGTTACCGAAACCGGTGGTGGCACGTTCAACCTCTTCGGCAAAAAACCGAAAGGCAGCAAGCCAATGAACTTCATCAATGCAACTGGTGCTAACGTCAACCTCTCCAACGCCTTCAAAGCTAAGAACCTGACCTTCGGCGGTGGAACGACAGTGACGGCAGATCCTCCTGTAGCAGCCGGCAGCGCAACCTACGTCAACGGACGTCTGGTCAGCGGAACCGAAACTAACGAATCTGCAAACACCCCGGATGCATCCGGACTGGCAGCAGCCCTCAACCTGGTCCAAGGCAGCTTCGATCAAGTTCAAGCTAACGCCAACAACGGCAACATCCTCTCCGTCACCGGAATCGACGCAACGGCTAACGTAGCCAACAGCCTCACCGCTAATGCAGTCGTCAACGGCGCCAGTGGAACCGGTACCGCCGGTAACACCACCAAAACTGAGACCCTGTTCGGAGGAGTCAGCGCAGCAATCGAAGGCGAAGACAACTCCTACATGGTCAGCTCATCCACCGGACCAATCAGAGAAGCTGATGCATCTATCTGCTCGGATGCCGACCTCGGCACCGCCGGTAATGCAACCCACCTCGCTCACACCGATCGTGTGGTACTCAAGCAAGGCAACGTTCTTTTCGTTCCTTTCCGCAACACCGTTGTAGAAACTCCGCAAGGCAACGTCACCATCGAAGCTAAGTCAGTCGCTCTGGTCTCGGTATCCAACGGCAAACTCGCAGTCTACGATCTGGAAGACAGCCACAAAGGCGCCGTCTCCATCGAAGCTCACGGACAAAAGGTCACTCTGGCTCCGGGCAACCACCTCACCATCGCACAAGCGAAATCCGGTGAATTCGCCCAGGTCAACGCTATCGAAGCAATCCCTCACCGCAACGTAGCGACCAGAGCCCTCAACACCAGCGTCAAACTCCACACCTCTGAGTTCTCGGTTGTATCTGCAATGCAGAGCATCAAGCCACTCCAAGCTGTGATGGGTTCGAAGCATCCGCAAGCGAAGAAAGTCGCTGACCGAATGATGAAGACCACCGCCGTTCTGCTCACCCTCGGTGGCAAAGGCGAATTCCAACACTTCTTCAAACCAGCTATCACTGCAATGAAGTAAGCGTTCGGTTCTGATCTAGAATCAAAACAATCAAATCGGCTATTCGGAAACGGATAGCCGATTTTTTGTCCATATTTTTGAATCGGCTAGAACCGCAACCAGAGCCTTTTTCGCGAAATAACACTTTGTTCCGGATCAATTACAAAAAGTAAAGACGAATAAAAATGATTTTCAATTTCGACATCAAAACGAGGCTCAAAACGCTCACCTGCTGACACGCGAAAATGCCGATCAGTTCAGGCATAAGAGATGCAAAAGTTAAGCATTCTCGCGGATCTTTCGACCTGATTCTCATGTTACAGTCAGTCCCAACTGGCGCAAAATCCAGTCACTAATAACTGCAAATCGGCTTGGAAGACACCCGTGTCTTCTGAGCTTCGTAGCTATGCGGTTTTTTTCTTGTCGGAGAAAAATATGTCTAACCAGAAGCAAACCCAGTCGTACGCACCATCTCGCCATTCTATTATGACGAGAGTGATGGCAGCGTTTACGGCAAGTTTATTCCTTGCATCATCGCAACTGGCTCTACCAGCCCAGGCAAACAACCTGGACCGGGTGGTTCGCGGTGATATGAATCGTCAAGAATGGCGTCAATTCAGGCAAGAGAATCGTGGCAATAATGGTGGCGTACCGACAACGCTTCCGCATATCGCACCGATCTCAATTCCGGTAATCCAGGCTGAACCGCTCAATCCGGCGCCGATTCTCAATATTGGAACGCCTGGAACCATCAATGTAATCGATCAGTACAACTCCGGCGCCGTCACCGTCGGCAGTAGCACCACATCAGGCGGCAACGTCAACGCCTCGAACGGTTCCGCTCAAACATCCGCTGTCACCATTTTTAATAGCGCCTCCATGACGGCAGGCAACATCAGCATCCAGAATCTTCCAGCCACATCGGCGGTCAATGTAACCGGCGCGACGTTAAAAGCAAACCATCGTGGCGGCGGCAACGGCGGAGCAGGCAAACACAATCAAGCCAATAACGCCGCAGCCAAGCAAATCAAACAAGCGGCCAAAGCTGATGTCCGCGTCAACCGGGTGGCCGAGAAAACCGCTAACCGCGTTGAAGCTCTCTCACGTTTTGTTACTCAAGAAAATGCAGGCGCAATCGTCAAATTAGACAACGGCGCCAATCTCGACCTCACCACCTCGAGCGCCAACATCACCCTGGGCGACAAGTTGTTCGGCAATGGTGGTTTCGTCACTATCGAAGTTGGCGGCGAGAAGAAAAATGTTTATGCCGGTTCTAAAGTCACGGCTGCTGAGTACATCGCAGTCAAACAAGTTTTGAATGGCAAAACCCAAACATTGACAGTCAATGCAAGCGGTATCGCCACCGGTGGCACCGTCGATCTCAGTCAAGTGGCCGCCACTAAAAACAACATGAAGGCCGACAGCCTCACCGTCGCATCGGGTGTAACCGCAGTCGGAGATCTGGACAAACATTCGACCTTCAAACTCTCAGGCGACTTGAACAACTTCGGTTCAGTTATCGCAGTTAATTCCGGCAACGTGAAAAAGGGAGCCGACATCACGGCCGACAACATCAATAACAATGCCGGCGCTTTAATTTCTAGCAACGCCGGATCGCAATTCGGCAATCAACAATCATCTATAGACCTTTCGCTTAACGCCAATCAAAACCTGAACAACGCAGGCACGATTGAAAGCTCCGGCGATTTGACACTGACCGCAGGCAATTCAGTTCAGAACAGCGGTTCAGTGAAAGCGACCAACAACATCAATGTGCTTTCCAACAACATCACCAACTCGGGCACCGTGGCATCAGCCGCCGGCAACATTACAGTCGACACGCCTGTGGCCGCAGAACTAAACGTTAATAACAATGGTGGCACTCTTCAAGCTCTTGAAGGTGCCATTAATGTTCGTGGCGCCAATTACGCCGCCGCCCACGATACCAACCTGGTTGGTGGCGACTTGCTCAGCAAACAAGTCAATCTTCAAACCGGTCTTGGACTGACCGAAGTGGACGTCAACAAATTGACCGGCGTTGTGAATGGAACCGGCACTGCAGCTCACGTAAGCGCCAACACTGACAATCTGCAAATCGGCACCACTTGTTTAACCGGCGATCCGGTTTTCAAAAACTCAGCCGGTGACATCACCATCACTGGTGACATCTCGGTCGGAGAAACTCTGGCGATTCTCGCCTCCGGCAACATCAGCACAACGGCCGGAGTCAGTTTAATCGAAGCCCGCACTGGCAGTGGCGTAGGTCAAGACATCACGATCGCTGCTGGGTTTCAAGTATCTGGTGGCGGCGGCGGTGGTACTGACAACACGAATATCCCTCCAGGCACACCGGCCACCGGCAACACATTTGTATTTAACGGTGGCGTCGCTCAAGGCGGAGACATCGATTTCACAGCCAGCACCGGCCTTGTAATTGATGCCAGCGGTACGAGCGGCAACGGCGGCGACGTCTCACTTTATGCCAGAGGCAACAATACCAACACACTCGGGAACGTCAGACTCGGTCTTGACTCGACCATCAATACAAGCGGTAGCGGCGCTGGTACCGCCAACGGTGACATCACCGTATTTGCAGGCAGCAACGCTGCCACGACCGCAATCTCACTTGGCACTCTCGATTCAGACGGCGGAGCCGGCAGCACAGGCGGCAACATCACCGTAAGAAACGCTCAGCCTTCTGCCGGTGGCGGTGTCACGTTCGATGCTCTGGGTGCGATCATCGCCGGCAATTTCACATCAGCGCCTGCCACCCTCACTAACCCCGGCATCGTGATAGGAAATGGTGCACTCAACTCAATCACTGCCGGCGGCAACATCAACATCAACGGCGGCGGCGGCGGCACCGTAATTGATCTATCTAATAGCGGAACCCTCAGCTCTCGCGGTGGTGACATCGCTATCACCTCCGGCGACGAAGGCAGCACCTCGATTGTCACAAACGACATCTCTACCCTCGGTGGAGACGTTTCGATAACGGCGGGCGGCAGCGTCATTGTCGACGCACCATTCGGAATTTCCACCAGCCCTGCAGTCGGTGCAGGCGGCAACGTCTTGTTGCGAGCTGACACTAACAGCAACAACGTCGGTCTGGTTGACGCATCCGGCGTCAACATCGCGACCAGCGGTTCCGGAGCCGGCGCCGGCGGCAATGTCGTAGTCGACGTCAATCTCGGAGTTGGTTTGACTCAAATCGTTTCTGTCGGCGACATCACCACACTCGGTGCCGCAGCAGCTGGTGGTGACATCAGCCTCAGAGCCGGCGACGACCTTTTCGTCGGCACCATCCTCAGCAACGCTGGGGGCGACCTCAATATTCAGACCAGCGCCAATAACGGTGATATCAACCTTGGTGGCAACGTCACCGCAGGCACGGTAACGGCTTCGGTCAACGGCACAGGAGTTATTAACACTCCGGTTACTGGAATCGTCTTCACCACTGATGGCTACACCGTGACCGGTCCTGTCAACGCAGCCGGACAACCAGTAACAATCCAAACTCTCACCGCTGCAACCACAATCGGAGTTGCCGGTGGTACAGGAACACTCAATATTTCATCTGCAGAGCTCGCTGCAATCACGGCAAGTTCGCTTACAATCGGCGACCCTCTGGCAGGCAACATCACAGTTGGCGGTAACATCGACGTCTCCGGAGCTGGTCCAGCCGGTGCTTATGACCTCAACTTCATAACCGGTGCAAACTTCACCTCCGGAACTTTCGACTTCATCCTCGGCACAAGAGACCTCGACATCAACGCCGGTAACAACATCACAACCGATGCGATTACGGCCACCACAGGCGATGTCAGCCTTAACGCCGGTGGCGACATCAACACTGGCTTTGTGCAAGCCAATACCATTCAAATGGGAGCAGCCGGCAACATCAATTTAAGAGGCAACCTGGCCGCTATCAATTCCATCGACCTGGCCGCTAACGCAGTCGTCGTCCCAGTATTCAACGTAATTTTGTCGACCAGCGCAGCTGCGTCCAGCATCGACATCGTCACCAGCGACGCTTCCGTTCCACTGACCATTGGTACTGCCGTTCAACAACTTCAAATCTCGGCACCTGGCGCCGGCAGCACGGTTGACCTCGATATCGCAGGCAACATCAACGTCACCGCGACCGGTGGATTCACGACCGACAACATTGAGATGACCACAACCGGAGCCGGCAGCGACATCATCCTCAACGGCAACGTTACAGGCAACAACAGCTTCGTGCTCGTCTCCAACGATCAAATTCAAATCGGCGGCACCATCACCGGTGGCAACGGTCTGACCGGCACAGCCGGCGGCGATATCTTCGGCAACGGCACGGTCGTGTCAACCGACCTGACTTTGACTTCAACCAACGGCAGCATCGGCACCAGTGCAGCATCGCGCTTGCACGGTCAAACCACTGGCACCGTTCTTCTAAATGCCACTAACGGCAGCATCTTCTACGATGAAACCGGAAATCTGACTCTTGGATCGTCTTCTGCTTCGGCAGCTAGTGGAACAATGGATATCGTCACCGGCAGCGACTTGATCTTTGTCGCTGGTAGCACATATGGTGGCGCCACTCAAACCTATCGCGCCACCACCGGTTCAATTGCCATCGGAGCTAACTCCACGTTCAACGCTATCAACAGCGTATCTCTGCGCTCCTTCAACTCGATCGTCAACGGCACTTTCGGAGTCGGTTCGATCTTCAACACTCCGCAAACCAACCTCACTTCGGATGCCGGAAATATCGGAACCGACAGTGTGGATCGTTTGAACATCGACGCTGTCAGTTTGTCGGTCAACGCTCCTCTGGGCAATGCCTGGATTACCGTTCCTGACGACATCATTATCGGCGGACCAAATTCGTCAGTCTTCGGAACCTTCGATCTCCTCGCTGTTGGCGGCGCTGATATCACGACCTCATCGGCGATCTCATCATCTGATTTGCTTCTCACTACAACATTAGGCACCATCACCGTTAACTCGGTAGTCACAGGCGTCAACACTGCCACATTGAGTTCTGCTATCGACATCCTCGGCACCGGTTCTGTAAGCGGCAATCTTGTTAGTTTGACTGCAACGGCTGGACAAATAGGAGCAAGTAGCGCAAGTCGCTTTAATGTCGATGCCGACATTCTGACTTTGACTGCAGGCACTGACGCCTACATCAATGATTTCGATTCAGTCAATCTCTCAACCAGCAATGTCACCAACATCCTTGATGTACAAGCTCAAGATGATTTGAACGTCATTGCAGCGTTGACCTCTCAGGTGATCAGACTCTCGAGCGTCAACGAGGACTTGACTCTTGGTTTCAACATTAATGGAACGACATCAGTCACTCTCAGTGCACTAGATACCATCAGCCAAACCGGCGGAACAATCGTCACACCTGCTCTCACAATTTTGGATGGCAACACCACAATCACTTCGACTAACAATGCCGGAGCCGGACAAACCATCCAAGTCAGCAGCCCTCTCTCGGTTGACGCCGACATCACCACCCAGGAGACCGGCACGGTGACCTTGCTTGGCTCATCCGGCAACAACCTGACCTTCAACGCATCGCAAGCGACCGATGTCACTATCGCAGGCAACGTCACCGCCTCAGACACTCTCGACATCACGACCTCAGTGCTCAACAATTCATTCCAACTGACATCAGGAAACGTAATCAATGTTCAAAGCCCGACAGGCGACCTGACGATTGACGGCGACGGTGGCACAGGAAGCTTCTCAGCCCCTAACGGCATCAACTTACTGGCAACAAGCGGCGACTTGATTTTCCTCGGCAACACGAATTTCTTCGGACAAGCTAATTTGTTCAGCAATCCGAATGCTCCGTTCGGTTCTATCGTTATCTCAACCGGAGCTGTCGTGATCGGCGACTCCGCAGTCAATCTCAACACCTGCAGTTTGATCCTGAATGGCATTCTGCAGGGCAATCCAGTCAACTTCCTTTGCCCAACCGGCGCAGGCACCATCGCTAATACCGTTGGTGACGTCGACTTGACCGCTCTTGGCGATCTCAACTTCGTTGGTCAGAGCCTGGCAATCATCGCCAGCGGTGACATCAATCTCTCAGGCAATATGACGATCGACTTGTCCGACAATTCTTCCGGCGGCACGGGCGGATCGCTATCGATCATCTCCGGATACAACTTCACACCGGCAACTCCTGGTCAACTCGACTTCACACCAATCTTGTTCACCGCAACTGGTGAATCTGCTGGAGGAAGCATCAACCTCGGCGGCTTGACCGTTAACACCAGTGGCGATGCGGCTGGCGGCAACGTGACTGCGGTTGCCCAAAACGGCACCATCACACTCGGTACGATCGACGCTTCATCGGCAAACGGCGGCGGCGGTTCCGTAAATATCGTCGGTGAAAACGGCGTCACTGTAGGCAACATTCGAGTGGACGGACCAATCGCTGACGGCAGCGTCAATCTGGCTGTGTCCGCACCTCAAATTATCGCCGGACCACTGAGAGTCGGCAATGGCATCATCATCAATGGTTTTCTTGGGGACACCAGCGTCAATTCAGCCGGCAACCTCGTTATTGCCGGCATCAATGCCGGTCAATTTGGAATCGTCACTTTAGTCGGTGCTGCAGGCGCTGGCGATTCGATAGTCCAGAGCGGCGTCAATCCACTCGACGCGTCGTTCCTCAACATCGAGGCAGGTAGCGGTTTGGTCAACATCGGCAATGCTCTAATCGACGTTCTTAATTCCAATGCTACCGGCGACGTAACTGTCACGGTTGGCAATAATTTCATCGTCAATAACGTTCAGGGTGCGACTCAAGACCTGACGATTAACGCCGCTGATGGTGTCACTTTTGCCAACGCTTTCAGCATCAACAGTTTGAACGTTACCTCAGGCGTCGCCGGCGCCAATGACATCGTCTTCAACGGTGCAATCACAACAGCATTTGATCTGAACGCAACTAACAATGGTCTCGGTGGTATCAACATCAACGCTGCATTGACCTCGACCAGCGATTCGATCGGCTTATTCACGACAACCGGTTCTATAGATATGGACGGACCAGTCAATGCCACCGTTGGTAGTGTCATTATTTCGTCCGGCGATAGTCTCTCCATCGACGCTGCACTGACAGCCGGAGCCAACATCTCCGCCACCGCGGCAAACAACATCGGGGTTAACGCCGCCGTCACGGCAGGCGGAACATTGCTTCTGACCGCTACTAGCGGAACACTAAATGTCCAGGCTGACGTAGAGTCAACGGCTGATTCCGTCAACCTCTCAGCCGGCACCACATTAACAGTGGCAGCCGACGTAATCGGCAATCAAAACGCCGACCTCGTTGCTACGACGATTACCGTCACCAGCGCAGGATCCGTAACAGGAACCAACGGCGAAGCTAATCTGATCTCAAGCAACATCCTGAATTTGGGCGGCAACGTCACGGCAGGAACTGCAGCGAGCTTGCTTGCTCAGGGTGCCTTCGTAGTCACGAATAACGTAGTGGTAACCGCGACAACGTCCGCTCAACTATCTTCCGGATCGGGCGTCATCACAGGCACTGCGGGTGTAGCCCTGACCGTTGACGGCGGACTGCTCGTCACCACGGCCGGTACCAACATTGCGATTGCAGGCGGAATCGTCGATATCAGCGCCGATTCGGCAAACGGTATTGTCAGTCTGGCCGGCGTCAATGTATCAGGCGTAGCACAAGGGTCACAGCCGACCACTCCTTCATTGGCAGGTGGCAATGCTGGTTCAATCACTATCAGTGCTAATGCCGGCATCACAACCGATTACCTGCGCGCTTACGGCGGCGGTGGAAGCGGTGGCGACGCATTCGGTGCAGCCGGCGGCGACGGCGGCGATGGTGGCAACATCTCAGTTTCATCATTTAATGGTTTGATCGACATCAATGGCGACGTCAACACTTCAGGTGGTGGCGGCGGCGGACAAGCGTTTCCTAACGGCGCTCCAGGCGGCGGCGGTGATGGTGGCGACGCAGGAACGATCAGCATATCCACTTTGGGTTCGATATCTATTGACGGTCCAGTGCTGGCAGCAGGCGGCGCTGGTGGTGCGGGTACTTCTAGCGCAGGCGGTTGGACCGATGCTCTCAGCTCCGGCGGCGGTTCGTTCGGCGGCGGCGGCGGCGGTGGCGACGGCGGTCCTGGCGGCGGCGGTGCCTTCGGTGGCGGCGGCGCAGGACTATTAGGCTCAGGCGGCGGCGGTGGTGGTATCTCCGGCGGTGGCGCTCAAGGTGGAGTAGCAGGCAATCAAGGTTCTGCCGGTCTTGGCGGCAACGGTGGTTTTGGCGGCTTAGGCGGCTCTACCGGTGGCAACTTCGGCGAAAGCGGATCGGACAACACTTTCTTCTCCACATTGGTCGGCGAAGTTAGCAATGGCGACCTTGCAGGCGTCAATGGCTCAGACGGCGCAGTTACAATCACGGGCGCATCAATCGGCGTCACTGGAAACGTCGGAACTCAGTTCCCCGGGACCGGTTTCAGCAACTCTGCATTCAGTAATCAGTCAGTTTACGGTTCGACCGTGGCACTGACATCCACTGCCGGCGTAATCAATATCGGAGGCGATGTCACCGGTTCGACCTCAGTCAACGCTTTGTCAGCCTTCGACCTGACCATTCAAGGAAACGTCAGATCGCTGGGCGCGACACTTGATCTGGTCGGCACGGCCGGTCCTGTAACCGTCAACGGCGATATCTTCTCGGTCGGCAACGTCAATGTCGGCTCCAACGGCGCATTGCTGGTGCAAGGCGACATCACAGGCGTACTTGGTTCGATTACGTTGAGCGGTACAAGCACAATCGACGTGGCGGGCGACATCAGCGCGTTTAACGCCGCCACCGTAACTGGTGCCGGTGACGTCAATGCTCAGGGCTTTGTTGAATCTCTCGTTTCGTCAGTCACGATTTCGAGTGCGACCGGAAGCGTCGATGTAGCGGGCTATGTCAATGGCGGCACCGCAGTCAACGTCAGTGGCAACCTGGCAGTGACCTTGTTGGGTAACGTCGCCTCGACCATCAGCACAGTCGATCTCGCAAGCACCACAGGCATCGTCAGTGTCACCGGTACAATCACTGGAGCATCCGGTGTGAACATCTTCTCGCAGCCATCGTTCACCACACAGGGCAACATCACATCGACCGGTGCAGACGTAGACATAATCACCAACGTTCTCAATAACACATTCGTTATCAGCGGTCAGAACGTATCCGTGACCAGCCAGGCTGGCACTGGATTGACCATCGATGGCAGCGCTGCTTCCGGAGGCACATTGACTGCAACAGCAGGAACTGTGGATCTCGCCGTAGGCACCACCGGTAATGTCACATTCATCGGCGAGCAAACATTCAATGGTACGACCAACATCGATCCTTCGATGAACCAGGCTGTAATCATCAGCAATGGCGCAGTCGTAACCGGAAATGACACGGTCAACCTCAATACCTGCTCGCTCCAGCTGCAAGGCAACGGAGTGATCACAGGCAACCCGCTCAACTTCAACTGCCCTAACGGAGCCGGCACCATCGCCAATAGCTCCGGTGACGTTGACCTCGGTTCACTTGGTCCACTCGTATTCAACGGACAATCACTGGCTATCATCGCCTCCGGTAGCGTCTTTGCTAACGGCAACACCTCAATCGACTTGTCGGCTGGCGGTGGCGCAGATGCAGGCAGCTTGACTGTCATTGCCGGATACGATTTCACCCCGACCACAGGCGGCGTGCAAACCACCCTGCCGAACCCGATCGTCTACACGTTGACCGGACCTAACGCGACCGGCGGCGACATTGACCTCACCGGTCTGGTTATCACCACCTTCGCAAACGGTGGTGGCGCAGGCGGTGACGTCACATTAATCGCTAACGGTGGCACAGCCGCTGCCGGCGGTATCGTCACCGGATTAATCAACTCCAGCGCCGACACCGGGACCGCCGGTGAAGTGCTCATCGTCGGCGAAGGCAACATCATTACCGCGCAGATATTTGCAATCGATTCTACCGGCGGCAACATCACAATTGCCGTCGCTCAACCGACCACCACCGGAACTATCACTTTAGCCAACGGCGAATTGACCGGTGGCGGATCGTTCGGAATCGGCGCAGCATCCGATGGTTTAATCAGCACATCGAATCTCAACGTTTCGCAACTCGGTGGAACCGGTACCGTCTCACTTAGCGGTGCCCTGTCCGCTGTCGACACAATTTCCGTATTCAACACCCTCACCGGCACCTTGAACATCACAACTGGATTGGGTTCCGCTGTGATCGACAACAGCGACGTGGTGACACTGAATGTGATCTCCGATGGTTCAGTCGCCCTCAACTCCGAAATCGGAGCGATTGCACTCGGTTCGGTTACAGGAACCATGCCTGATTTGACAGTCAATGCGACTGGAGCAATCACCACAAATGGTGGCGACTTCAACGTCGATCAACTGACATTGACAGGCTCCAGCGTCAACATCTCAGTTAATGTGTCGACAAACGGCACCGCTAATCTGACGGCCAATACCGGTGATGTTGTTATCGCCTTGGGCGGCTCGCTCGTCGGCACTGGCGACAAGAATTTGACAGCGCTCGGCCCTATCGGTGATGTCGTCCTCGGTGGATCATTGCTAGGCACCAACGTCGCCCTCACAACTAACGGCGGCGACATTATTCAAACCCTTGCCGGTGCAATCACAGCTGACTTCTTGACTTTGAATCTGAACAGCGCAAGCAGCACCGCATTCCTCGGAGTCGCAGCCAACAATGTTGGAAACTTGAGTGGCACCGGCGACGGTGCTATCCAACTCGATAACTCAACAAACGCTATCGACCTCGGAACCTTCAGCGCTACACAAGACATCTCGGTTTCCACCACTGCATCTATAGATACAACTGCCGCCATCACAACATCGGGCGATATCAATCTGGTCACGCCGATATTCAACAATACGTTCGCGATTTCGGCAGGCAACATCTTAATCGAGGACCAGACCGGTGCCGGACTGACGATTGACGGCAGCGCCGCAGCTGGTGGCAGTCTCTCTGCAATCGGCGGCGTCAACCTTGGCAGCACCGCAGGGAACGTCACCTTCATCGGTGAACAAACCTTCGGTACAGATACCTTCATCACCCCCGGTGGTCCTGGTTTCGGTGTTATCGTTTCCAACGGTGCAGTAGTCACCGGTCTCGATGATGTAACTCTCAATACCTGCTCGCTCATCCTGCAAGGTACTGGAACCATCACCGCTAACGTTCTCCACTTCAACTGCCCACTGGGCGCAGGCACGATCGCCAACTCTTCCGGCGACGTCGACCTCACCGGTTTGAACCTGACGTTCAACGGACTGAGTTTGGCGATCATCGCTTCCGGCGACGTCTTCACCACTGGTGGTACCACACTCGACTTGAGTAGAACGACAGGCTCCGGCGACGGCGGTAATCTCCTGGTCGTCGCAGGCTTCGACTTCCTCGATCCAACTGCTGGACAAGTTGGACCGAACGACACCGTTTATACCTTCACCGGCAGCCCAAGCCTCACCGGAGGCGATATCGCACTCTCCGGAGTGAACATCACCACCAACGCTCTGGGCGACGGTAACGGCGGCAACATCACACTGGTAGCAGCTGCTGGCACCGTTAACGATGGATCTATCGACATCGGCAACCTCACCGCCAACGGTGCAGGCACCGGTAACGGTGGCGACATTCTGGTTATCGCTGAAGGCGGCTTCACGACCGGCACCATCTCCAACACTGGAGTAGTTTCCGGAACGACCACTCTGGCGGCTGCCATACCAACCATCATCAACGGACCAGCAATCGTCGGCAACGGCGAACTGATTCAAGGTCAATTCACCTCCGGTGCCGTAACCGGCTCTGGAACCATCGCCAACATGACTGGCGACGTTGACCTCAGCCTCCTGAACTTGACCTTCGTCGGCGAAGATCTCGCGATCATCGCTTCCGGAAACGTCAACGCCGGATCGAACACCATAATCAACCTGTCCAACCCTGGTGGCGCAGGCGGTGACCTCCTCGTTGTAGCCGGCTTCGACTTCTCGCCTTCAACCGGCAATAGTCAAGTCGACTTTGATTCATCCACCGTCTTCACCTTCACCGGTGCTGGAAGCGCGACTGGCGGCGATATCAACTTCGCTGGTCTCTCAATCAACACCAACGGTAACGGTGGTGACGCAGGTGACATCACCCTCGTAGCCAAAGGCGGCGGCATCAACGACGGAGCAATCCTCGTTAACAGCCTCAGCGCAGTTGGTTCGGGCGGCGGCAACGGTGGCGACATCCTCCTGATCGCTGAAGACGGATTCAACATCGGTGGCACGATCCTCAACAATGGTGCGACAAACGGAACAACAACCCTCGCGGCTGCTGTCCCAGTCATCACCGGAACAATCAACGTTCTTGACGGAACTCAAGGCGGCGGCGGTTCATTCACCTTCGCTACACCAACCGGAGGCGGCACCATCGCCAACTCTGCAGGTGACGTCAACATCTCCGGAACCATCCAATTCACAGGCTTGAGCCTCGCCATCCTAGCGTCGAACAACATCAACGCATCAAACGGTACGGTAATCAACCTGTCAGATGCAGGCGGTATCGGTGGAGGCTTGACCATGATTGCCGGATTTGACTTCACTCCAGGAACTGGCGGAATTCAAGTCAACGACAACATCAATGTGTACACAATCACTGGACCTAACACCGCTGGTGGCAACATCAACGCTGCTGGACTCTCCATCAACACAACCGGTCTGACCGCTGGCGGCAATATCATCGCTGTAGCAAACGGCGGAAACGTCGCGAGCGGAGCGGTCAACATCGGTGGCATTGACGCTTCGAGCAACGGCAATGCAGGCACCGTGACCATCATCGGAGAAGGCGGAGTAACGACTGGCTTCATCACCACAACCGGTGCCACCGGCGGTGACGTCAACCTCCTCGTAGCTCAACCGATTGTCTCGGGAACAGTCACCGTACAAAACGGCAACTTGCTCTCCGGTACATTCGTAGCTGGTGCCTTCACCAACGGCTTGATCAACGTAGATGGAGTTGACTCCGGTAACTCAGTCACCATCTCCGCCAACACCGGAGCGGGCGCTGGAATCACCGTGGGCAACATCCTCGCTGACCAGGACATCAACATCACCAACACCGGAAGCGTCACTATCAATGCTGACTTGACTGCCGACCTCGGCGAAATCAACGTCCTCGCGAGCGATGTAGCTGGTTCGGCGACTCTCCTCACCATCAACGATGGAGTTCAAATCCTGGCTAACACCGAGATCAACCTGGTCAACACCGGTTCCGATAAGAAGCTCGACTTCCTCGCCCTGGGAGCTGGCGCTACCATCGCAACCTTTGCGAAGACCTTAG
>Ga0163146_10000608_pt1 | contig 50878 bp, 41 predicted proteins | sample OliLakLV19MP7G1_FD_148648 | JGI IMG/M metagenome (GOLD analysis project Ga0163146, IMG submission 148648) | Freshwater microbial mat bacterial communities from Lake Vanda, McMurdo Dry Valleys, Antarctica - Oligotrophic Lake LV.19.MP7.G1 | ecosystem: Environmental > Aquatic > Freshwater > Lake >... | reverse complement strand
GTCCTATGAGGAGGCCTGCTATACTTGGCTCCATAGGAAACAAAAACTCATCAATCCTACAGAGCTTTTCGCCATCCAGCCTGACTGAGGAGATAGGGTGATCAAGCGACTTTTCCGAACCAAGTCTATCGAGCAGATCCTCGCGGACGCAGACCATCCCGATCATCGGTTGAAGAAAACCCTCACGGCCTGGGATCTGACCGCCCTTGGCATCGGCGCGATTATCGGCACCGGCATCTTCGTCCTCATCGGCACCGCCATCGTCGGCGACGCTCATCGGCCAGGGGCAGGGCCTGGAATCATTCTGTCCTTCGTGCTCTCCGGCTTGACCTGCGCCTTCGCGGCACTCTGCTATGCAGAGTTTTCCACCATGATTCCCGCTGCCGGATCCGCCTATACCTACTCGTACGCCACCTTGGGAGAATTCCTGGCCTGGATCACCGGCTGGAACCTCATTCTCGAATACGGCGTGGCCTGTGTCGCCGTCGCTATTGGGTGGTCCGGTTATTTCAATAAGTTGCTCGGGCTGGCCGGGATTGAATTACCTCACTGGGCCACACATCCACCAGGAGGCCCTGACGGAGGCGTGGCAAACTTTCCCGCCGCCATTATCGTACTGCTCGTGACAGTTATTCTTGTCGTTGGGATCAAAGAAAGCGCCCGCGCAACCGGCATTATTGTCTGCTTGAAGCTCGCGGTCATCCTCTTCTTCATTGCTGTTGGGACCCCGGCCGTCAATGCCGACAACTGGACGCCCTTCATGCCGCAGGGATTCGCCGGCGTCGGCGCTGCAGCGGCAATCGTGTTCTTCGCCTATATTGGATTCGACGCGATCTCGACCACCGCAGAGGAGGCGAAAAACCCTCAACGGGATCTGCCGATCGGGATCATTGCCTCACTCAGCATCTGCACCGTGCTCTATATTGCCGTAGCCGCCGTACTGACCGGCTTAGTCCCCGTGGCACATATCGACATTCATGCGCCGGTGGCCGACGCGCTGAGCAGGGTGGGCTTCAAGTGGGGAGCGGCGATTGTGGCGATCGGAGCTGTGGCAGGAATTACCAGCGTGCTTGTCGTCATGATGTTGGGTCAGATCAGGGTCTTCTTTGCCATGTCGCGCGACCACCTCTTGAGCCCCTGGCTCTCAACCGTGCATCCGCGCTATCGCACACCTCACTACGCCACCATTCTCACCGGCATCGGCGTGGCCACGCTCGCCGCACTGATTCCCATTGGCGATGCGGCGGACATGACGAACATCGGCACGCTCTTTGCTTTTGTCCTGGTCTGTATCGGTGTGGTAATCCTGCGCTACACGAAACCCAACCAGCATCGGCCCTTTAGGCTTCCCTTCATGCCGGTCGTCCCTATCTTGGGTGTGCTGGCCTGCCTCGGCCTCATGAGCTTTCTCCCGTGGGTAACCTGGATCAGATTCGGCATCTGGACTGCCATCGGCATTGTGGTCTATTTGGGATACGGCATGAAGCACAGCAAGCTAGCCGGCACTGCCCCCGTAAAACGTGAAACGTGAAACGTAGGATTGCCGAGTGCGCTCCATCCGAACCGTTTCACATTTTACGTTTCACATTGCACGAACGACAAGGACGGCCATTGAGCTTCCGCCCTGCCACAATAGTTTTCCCGCAACGCACTATTACGATTACATACAGAGCGAATCAGCTCGATTTGTCTGCAGGCTGAGCCGCCAAGGCTGGGGGAGGATCTGGTGCAGCCTTCGGATGTGCGGCAGGTGGGTTCACTGATGCTGAGGCGGTAGTGGACGCAGCCGGCTTGGGAGGAGCAGCCGGCTTAGGAGGGGCAGGTTTCTCCGGCTTGATGCCTCCTTCCCACGAGGGACCGGAGTACATATCCGTCGAGAGACCCTTTGTTTTCCATTTCGCTTCGAAGTCTGCAGCTGCCTTGTTCGGCGTCTCACCAATCCCCACGACGTCATTCCACGGATAGGCCTTCGGGCCGATCTGGCACCCAGCCTCCGTCCGCTTCAAATACAAGGAGATTGGATTCCCCCGGTAGGGTCCAAGGTAGATATGCAGGCAACCGACAAATTCGAGCAAATGAGCCATCCCTGCCCCCAAAGAGGCGCATGATGCCATAAGAGGCGAGAGGAGGGCAAGGAGGGCGCGGGATGGAGCCTGCTGATCTTCCGTGCTCGCGCAACGCGCGGCCTCCGAAGGGTACGAGGGAGCAGGCAGACCGTTCTTCTTGCTCGCAGAGCCCCCACGATAAAGCTGTGGTCGCTCGATGCGCGCAGTGAAGAACAATCTGCCTACTCCCTCTGGGAAGTTGAGGAACCAGAAGGGCCTCGTTGAACGCGCGCAGTTAGGGAGCAAACCTCCTCGCCCTCCAAGAGAGTAGAGAAGGTGAGATTATGCGGTGAGTCCACGCATATGCCGCCGCCGATATCCCTTCACTTGTTGGATTGACAGGCTTTTCAACCGTCCCGTAGACTGCTTCTTATGCCATCGCAACTGATTACCCCCGCTCGCCCGAACAACAAGAAGACCACCATTGGTTTCGTCAATCTCGGTTGTTCGAAAAACCAAGTCGATTCCGAAGTCATGTTGGGCACCTTGGTGACGGACGGGTTTGCCTTGACCGATGATCCGAAGAAAGCCGAAGTCGTCATTATTAATACGTGCGGCTTTATCGAAGAGGCCAAGCAGGAGTCGATCGATACGATCATTGCGCACGGCAAACTCAAAAAGACAGGATCCTGTCGTGTGTTGATTGCCGCCGGCTGTCTGGCACAACGGTATCAAGGGGACCTCCTCAAGCAATTGCCGGAACTCGACGGAGTGGTGGGAACCGGCGAATTTGGGAAGATTGCAGAAATTTGCCGGGACCTGCTGGCCCCGAAGAAGCGGCAGCAACGGCTCTGGATCAGCGAGCCTCCTTACCTATACGACGCAGACTCGCCACGCCTCCGGCTCGGGAAGGCCCATAGCGCCTACGTAAAGATTGCCGAAGGCTGTAATCGGAATTGCGCCTTCTGCGCGATCCCCCTGATGCGAGGCAAGCAGCGGAGCCGCCCGGTGGAATCGATCGTGGCCGAAGCCACGCGCCTTGCAGCCGAAGGCGTAAAGGAGATTAACCTTATTTCCCAGGATACGGTAAATTATGGCGTCGATCTCGGTCTGCGCCACGGCCTCGTCACGCTGCTTCGCGAATTGGTGAAGGTAAAAGACCTGCGTTGGATCAGGCCGTTCTATCTCTACCCACAACAGGTATCGGACGAGCTGTTGGATCTCTATGCCAGCGAAGAAAAGATTACCAAATATATCGACATGCCGCTGCAGCACATCAACGACCGGATGCTCAAGCGGATGCACCGGCTGGGCGATCGGGCCACCATCACCTCCCTCGTCGATCGGATCAGGACGCGTATTCCCGGCGTCACGTTTCGCACGGCCTTCATCGTGGGGTTCCCAGGAGAGACGGAGCAGGCGTTCGACGAGCTGAGAGGCTACGTGGAAGAGGCCCAGTTCGATCGGGTGGCGGTGTTCTTGTATTCGGACGAGGAAGGCACCCCGGCCGTCGGGCTTGATGACAAGGTCGAGCGTTCGGTCATGGACGAACGACGGAATGAGATCTTAGCTCTACAAGAAGAGATTGCGGCAGCACGAGGCCAAGCCCGCATCGGTTCCGTGATGGAGGTCTTGGTCGAAGGAGTCTCCGAAGAGACAGAGCTCCTGCTTGAGGGACGCCATGAAGGGCTGGCTCCGGAGATCGACGGAGTCGTCTACATCAACGATGGTTCAGCCACCGCCGGGGAACTCGTCAAGGTCGAGATCACCGATGCGGCGCTGTACGATCTTGTGGGTCACATCGTCTCTTAGAAGGATGCTGAAAAGGGGGATGGGGTAGCTGGGACAATCCCCTTGCTCGCGCAACGCGCGGCCTCAGAAGGCCCTCGTTGGACGCGCGCAGTGGGATCATCCCACCCACCCCGTATAAAGTGATAGCTCGCTGCGGCCTTGCTGGCGGACTTTTTGAGCATCCTGTTAGCATCATTTTCAGCGAATTCATTACCTGCCCACTTCAATTAACAAACAAGTTTCTCCAGGAGTAATTAGAGACGATGGCACACCGAAAGGAATCTGTCGTCCTTCTGATTCACTGCAAGGATCGCAGGGGCATTGTGGCCCGGGTCTCGGGCTTCATTCATGACTTCGGCGGGAACATTCTCGATTCGGACCATCATACAGATGAAGAGACCAGCGAGTTTCTTATGCGCATGGAGTTCGCTGCCGAAGGGTTACAGATTCCGCCCGATGAGATCGCCGCCGCCTTCGCCTCGGTCGCCAAGACCTTCGAGATGCGCTATGAGGTTCACCCTTCAAGTCATCGAACAAGAGTTGCAATGTTGGTTTCGAAACAGGACCACTGTTTGGCGGATCTGCTCCAACGGCACAAACGCGACGAGCTGCACATCGATATTCCTGTCATTATTTCCAATCACGAGACCTGCATCGTCTGGGCCGAGCTGTTCAAGATCCCTTTCACCGTCTATCCCGTGACCAAGGAGACCAAGCCGCAACAGGAACAGCAAGTCCTGGCCCTGCTGAAGGAGCATCGGGTCGAACTCGTGGTCATGGCCCGGTACATGCAGATTCTGAGCGGCGCCTTTCTGGCCCGGATCGGCTGTCCGGTCATCAATATCCATCATTCCTTCCTGCCGGCTTTCATCGGGGCCAATCCCTACCGGCAAGCCTATGACCGGGGGGTGAAAATCATCGGGGCCACCGCACACTATGCCACGGAGGATCTGGATGAAGGGCCGATTATCGAACAGGACGTCATGCGTGTAGGCCACCGGGATACGGTCGAGGATCTGGTGAGAAAAGGCCGGGATTTGGAAGAGATTGTGCTGGCCCGCGCCGTGCGCCGCCATGTCGAGCGACGGGTATTGGTGTATGGCAGAAAAACTGTGGTGTTTGATTAACCCGATGCTGAAACAGTCGCCCTTCTCACCCACCCAACCCCGGCGACTACTTCACCCGCCCGCCCTGAGGCTACCAAGACAGCCTCTTTGCCCAGGGACGCGCCTTTTCCCGAGCATCGTTCTCGCACCGTTCAGACCCGCAACGTACCGCACATGGGAAATGAGCTGCTCGGCAGCTCGGGGTTGGGCGGGTGAGAAAGTTACGATTCTGGCCTTCACTCGCTGCGGCCTTGCTGACGAACTTTTCGAGCATCCGATTGGGTCTACCCTGTTGTCCTAGACGTGCAGACCCTTGAAATTCCGGCGTACCCACAGAGTCTTTCCGCCGCCTGCTAGCGCCTCATTTGGCACCCATCTGCACGAACAACCCCATCGCCCGCCGAATCTTGGCGCGTGAACCGAGTAACTAAAGCCTTCTGAGCTACCCCTTTTCATTCTCGTGCCTTGAGCAAGGCGATCCAAGAACGCGAGAAGGCCGAGGCGCTCCAGCAACGCGCCTACGAGCTAGCCACGACTGGCTGCCAAAATTCCGCCACGCGCCTGGTATTCACCGCTCCGATGGACTCCTCGATCTCTCGCACAACGCACAGAGGCAGCCTGAGTGTGAGCAGGGTGGACAGAGTCCTCCCCCATAGGTACAGGGGCATGCCGCACTGGCAGTCAAAGCCCCGCCGCGGCCGCGCCACCGGATTCAGCCCAAGTCGCCTCATCACCAACCCCGCCGCCGCGTCGTACCACTCATAAAAACAGCCCACCTGACAGGCGACGAGCGCCTTTGGGTACGTGCGTGCACCGCGTCATATTGCGACTTCAAACCCGTTCTCCCCACAGCCCCGGGCTCTCGCGGCCTCAGCAACCCGTCTCAACCATGAAGAAATACCCCAGCCACCACCCTCGACGCAGCAGAGCCTGCTTGAGCCGGTAGCTCTGCGCCATCTTCATATGCGCCAGCGAGGAGGCCCACGAGGCTCGCAGCTCGGCCAACGCGGCTGCCTCATGCGTGAAAACCACCCAGCCCGGCCGCCGGCGGACGAGAAGGAGCGTGTGTCGTAGTGCGCTGGGTTGATTGATTCACCTGTAAGGTGTAAAAGTGAAGGCGTGATTCGGCGGGTGGAATTACACGCGTTGGCGCGCAAACAGTTGAGGAGGATGCCGCGTCATATCGTGGAGAATCTGGCTGCGTGGGTCGATGACATTGAGGCCCGAGGCCTGGGGGCTGTCCGTAAAATTCCCGGCTACCACGATGAACCCCTGCACGGAGATCGGCAGGGCCAGCGGGCGATTCGGTTAAGCCGGGCCTATCGGGCTATGTACGTGGTGAAAGAGGATGAAGAGGGCACGTTCGTATCGATTGCGGAGGTGTCGAAACATGATTACTAAGTCGCGCAGGCAACGTGCCGAAGTTCCTAAGAAAAACAGTCCAACCTTTAGGTTCCTCGAAAAGACGGCCGGTCGTCCCTTGACCTTGGGGGGCCTTCTGGAGTCAATCCGCCTGGGTGAAGAACTGTCCCAGGCCGCCTTTGCCAAAAAGCTGGGGGTCTCGTCTTCCCATCTCTGCGACATCGAGAAAGGCCGCAAGGTCGTCGGTCCTGAGCGGGCCGCGCGGTTTGCCGCAATCGTGGGCCGATCTCCTGAACAATTCGTTCGGCTCGCTCTTCAAGAATTGGTGAGCGGGGCTGGCCTCACCATGAAGGTCAACGTGGGCGCGGCGTGAACGCAATGGGGAAAAGCACTGTCCAACGTATATTTGTGATAGCGGCTGAAGTTCCGCGCTACTTGCTCGAGATAGACCGCCAAATCCATAGCGGTCTTGTAGATCGGTACGTGTTCGTCGCGGGCCATCGCTATCCTTCACAAATCTCCGGTTCTGGGGGGGGCAGGCACCGCGCTGCGGAGCCAGTCCCTCAGGCAGGGGTGCTGCCGGCCTTATTGAAGTGGCTCACATTGCCATTGGAGAAGGACACGAACCACGCGCCGGTCGGAGAACCTGTGATCGTCGACGCCGACCAGTAGAGGGCCGACTGGACTCCGGTAAAGACGCTCGCCGGGACAAACGGCGCCGGGAGACTCATGAATTGCCCGCGGATTCAGGAACGCTTCGGCATGTGTGGCATAGTAGTCAAGAATATCGGCAGATAACGCGACTTCCGCTCGCGCCATGCCGATAGCTTACCCATTTCGAGAGTGATGTAACGGGCATACTCATCCGCATGTTCTCGCAGCTTCGTCGCCGCGCCTGACACGATTCATGCACGATCGGCGACTGAGCGATGACGCCAACCGGTCTCATAGCAAGCCTGCGCTGTGGCGAGCACATTTTCTAAATCGGTGTCTGATACTTCCGGGTACGTCTTTATGGTCAGGCCGGTGGCTGGGTTGATGGTTTGATAGGTCATGATCTTCGCCTCCGATCGTAAACACGTCGTTGAGCGCACTTCGATGTTGTCAACATATCTGGTCGTGAATAGCACCATGTCAGACCCCATATGCGCCCGCATGCTTGATTTCGACGCCAGATACCTAACCCTGCGAAGGCGTCTTTGCAGGTAGAAATGTGGCCCAAGAGAGATGACGTTGCCATGTTGGTCATCATCTCTCTTGGGTACGACTCCATCGACACAGGCCCCTCCCAACACTCACGGCAGCTAAACCGAAACCGAACGGTCCGCTATTCCAGGAGCGAGGATGAGATTAACAGGAAGTTTTTCCGCTAAGGTGTAAGGGCTTGGCTTATTCTCCTTCACCCACCGCTTCTCAGCCACAGACTCAAAAGGCGGAGCAAGTTCTCCTTGAAGTGACCACAGATCGCACGGTGTCTCGTCAATGGAAATCTCCCAATCGTACCCTCGGTCTTTTACGAAGGGAGCAATGACGGCATCAAGTGTCCTAACCCACCATTCTCTGAGGACCGGACCGGGTACCGTCCGAGCAATTTGGTCGATCTTGAACCGAACAAATTTATTATGCAGCTCGCCACCGACAAAACAGGAGTCCTTGGGAACCTCCTCGAAAATGAACACCACGTAGAACTTCGGGAGTGGAATGCTCGCATACACCTCCGTCACACGCTTAGCTAACGACTGTTTGTCTTCAGCAGTGAACGCTCCGGCAGGATGATACACTTTCCATAACGGCATCTTTTGTTCCTCCTTATCGTTGGGCATTTGCAATGCTGGGCCTGTCTTGAATATGAAGACCCATGGTCTTCTCTATTTCCGAATAGACCATGTGGACTCTTTAGCCCGCATGATGCATGAGCACTTCTGCTGCAATCGCGGATTTGCTGCTCTTGGGCGTGAAGCGTCGTCGATGCGTGGAACGTCGTTCGTGAAGCGTATTTCGTTCCGGAGCCGGACGCTTCATGTTTCGCACCTGATTCCAGCGCTTCACGCTTCACGAGATACGCTTCACTCTCTGCTGCGCTTCACGAGGAACGCATTTTCCTGGCGATTTCGTCCCTCGACTGTGCTCGGGACCCTGAGCTTTGTCGAAGGGCGACGAACCGTCATGAATCATGCGGGCTAGGGGCTACTGATGCATTGATCAGTCCTCCTTTCTTCTCAGATCCAGAATTGCCATTTGCCATGTCGCTTGCCAGGCAAAGCGCACGGTGACTTGAACAACCTTGCAACAAAATGACTTACGCAGGGAGTGCCACAGGCGCATTCTCATTGATCGAGCTCCAACAGATTACAAATCCTTTCTGGTTTGAACGCGCCACTCAGTCACTTGCATTTCAAAAGCTACAATAGCCCAGCCTGTTGCAACATGCAAGTGACTGCATTATAGTTATTTCCTGTAACTCAGCCGTCCCTCAATAAGCATCTGTTGAGTGCTATCGGGCGACCGTGAACAATGAAGAACAACATGACATTTAAGCGATCCTGCTGCCCGATCACCAATGTGCTGGACACTCTTGGGGATAAATGGACGCTGTTGGTCATTCGAGATCTGGTCTTGGGCAAGAGACGTTATCAGGAGTTCACGTCCTCTCCGGAACGCATCGCTTCAAACATCCTTGCTGATAGACTGAAGAAACTGGAGACTGCCGGCCTTGTGACCCGGCGGCCCTACCAACGGAGCCCCATACGCTATGAATATGAATTGACAGAGAAGGGCGAGGGCCTCAAGCCGGTACTGGAAGCGATCATCGTATGGGGGAAAAAGCATTATCCTGGCACCAAGAGATTCCCTCGCGTCGAGCAACGTTAACCCACATGGTTCATGAGGTTCGTGCCCAAATCCCCTGAAAACGCATTCCCTCCACCGCGTAGTGTATGGTTCGAGCAAGGTTCAATGCGCGGTCCTTCATATTCATTAAACATTGAGTATGGCGGCGACTGTTGCCGCCGGCCTCCCACCTCTCGCCAAAAAATCGACGGCGGCGGCAGACGTGCCATGAATCATGCGGGTTTGGAAGGGGCTGGAATTCTTTTCGTCGGCACTGGGGCCAAAGGCAGCATCACCGTAAAGGTCGAGCCTTCACCAACCTTGCTCTGGACCTCGATACGTCCTCGATGGCACTCGACAATCCAGGCACAGATGGAGAGCCCGAGGCCCGTGCCCTTCTTGGTATGGGCTCGCGCTTGATCGGTGCGATAGAACCGATCGAAGATCCGAGCATGATCCTCTTGCGCGATCCCAATGCCATGATCGGTCACGGCCACCCGTGCATGCGCCTGTTCGATCGTCAGTGCGATGTCGACGGTGCCGCTGGGGCGAGAATATTTGACCGCGTTATCGAGAAGATTCAAGAACAGTTCACGCAAGCGTAGTTCATCTCCCAATACCACTGCCGGCGCAGTGGTTCGTAGCACGACCTGGATGTCACGTTCCTGCCCCAACAGCGAAGCTTGCCGGTGGAGGTCCTCGATGAGCGTGTCCAGCGGGACCGGCAGATGTTCCATCTTCACTTCGCCCATGTCGGCTCGGGAGAGAAAGAGCAACTCATCCACAATGCGCGTCATCCGGTCGATTTCTTCAAGATTGCTCTCCAGGACGATTTTGTAGTCGTCGGTTTCGCGGGGGCGTCGGAGCGCGAGTTCGGTTTCCCCTTTCATGACGGTCAACGGCGTGCGTAACTCGTGCGAGGCATCGCTGCTGAACTGACGAATCTGCCGAAAGGAGGTTTCAAGCCGATCGATCATGTCGTTAAACGTATTGGTCAGGCGGCCGATTTCGTCTGGCGTGGCCGGAACCGTCAATCGTTGCGTAAGATCGCCTCCGGCAATGCGTTGGGCCGCCAGCGTAATCGCATCGACCGGGCGAAGCGCTCGACCGGCCATGAACCAGCCGCCGGCCAGCGACACGGCCAGCGCGATGGGCACACTGACCAGCAGCACAAGTAGGAGACGGTTCAGGGTCTGCTCGACGGAGTCCATCGAGGTGCCGACCTGAATGATGTAGAGCAGGTTGCCCTGATAGATGATAGGAACCGAGATGAGACGTAACGGCGGCTCCTTGGGGTATCTGGCGAATTCGAGGAGCTTGCGGCCTGAGTAGGCGACTTCCAAGGCTTGGCGACTCAGAGGCATCTCATGTTGTTTCATGTTCGGCGAACGAATGGTGATGGTGCCGGACGGGCTGAAGATCTGGAAGAATTTATCGATGCGCGCCAGTTCGGGAAACTGCGACATCAGTTCGTCTTCGTCGATCAGAGGGAGAAACCCACGTTCTTCCAGCGACCGAACGGCTGCCTCGGCAGTTTCTACCAGCGACTCATCGACCGCGTCACGGAGGCTTCGAGCCGTCACCAGGTACAGGATCGTTGAAAAGATGATGAGGATGAGCGCGAGCGCGGTGCCGTACCAGAGCGTGAGCCGGAGGCGAAGCGGCATCAGTCGACCTTCAGCATATATCCGCTTCCACGAATCGTGTGAATCAGCTTCTTTGACCGCCCCCGGTCGATCTTGTTGCGGAGATAATTCACGTAGACATCGATGACATTCGTGAACGTGTCGAAATCCTGGTCCCACACATGTTCGGAGATCATCGGACGGGTCAACACGCGGCCCGTATGGCGCATCAGATATTCGAGCAGGGCATATTCCTTCAAGGTGAGGTCGATCCGCTGGCCGCCTCTGGTCACTTCGCGCGTGGCCGGGTTCAAGGCCAGATCGTCGATTTGGAGCACGCCGGGACTCTCGGTGGAGCCGCGGCGAAGCAGGGCCCGAATACGGGCGAGCAATTCGTCGATGGCGAAAGGCTTGGTGAGGTAATCGTCTGCTCCTGCATCAAGGCCCTTGACCCGTTGGTCGACCTGCGATTGAGCGGTCAGAATTAAGATGGGGGTTTGAATCCGTGCCTGTCGGACACCTCTGAGAATCTCCAATCCAGGCAATGACGGCAGCATGAGGTCGACGATCAGTACATCGTAGTTGGTGTTGAGGGCCATCTGAAGGCCCTTCGCACCGTCCTCACAGAGGTCGACGGCGTAGCTCTCCTCTTCAAGCGCGCGCTTGATGAAGCAGCCGACTTTCGTTTCGTCTTCAATGACTAGAATACGCATAGCGCAGTCTGCTGCCCCCCCCAGCTTCGCTCTCAGTCGCTCAGACTCCTCACATACCCGTCGCGTACACTCCGGGGTCTTCACTCCCTGCGGCCTCGCTGGATGGCTGTTCGATCAGCCTGCAGGGTCGTCATCGCAGCCTATTCACACGGATTGAACAGTCGGTGAGGGAGGATTATACCAAACCAGCGCGGAGCAATCTTGTGGGAAAAATCCTACTGAAGTGAGTCCGTAGGTGGCTGAGGCGATGCCCCCACTCGGTGCCGGCACAAGGAGCGTAGATCCTTCCATTCTTCGCGAGAAAAGAATGTCACGGGATGGAGTGGCGGTACTCCAGCCAGTGCCATCAGCGTTTCAATCCGGTCATTGGTGTCAGGATGGGTGGATAAATAGGATGAGACCGCCACGTCTCGAGAATGTTGCGCCTCCATGAGACGGTAAAAGGCGATCATCTCAGCAGGGTCAATCCCACTCGCTTGGAGTAAGCGTACTCCCTCACGATCGGCTTCGTCTTCGTGCAGGCGACTGTAGCGTAGCGCCCCCAGCACACGAGCCCCCTCGATTCCATAAGCCAATGCCCCGGTGAAATCTCCGGATACCGCGACGATCAAGAGGCTGGTCGAGGCCTGTTCGAGAAGTGCGCGAGTCGAATGCTGCTTGTAGATATGCTGGAATTCGTGAGCGAGCACACCAGCGAGTTGTTCAGATGTCTCGGTCGCTTCGAGAAGGCCTCGGAACACCACCACCTGTCCTCCCGGCAATGCGAACGCATTGATGGCAGGCCGGTCCACGACCGTCAAGCGAATGCGATAGGGCGAGTCGGGCGCGGCCTGAGACAATCGCGTCACAACGCGTTCAAGGGCAGGAAGCCGGTTCTGATCGACGCAGCGGTTGGCTAACGGGGCGATCTGTTCGAGCACGGAGATCCCGAGTTGCTCTTCCCACGAAATAGGAATGTGCGGGGCGACCAATTTGGCTAACCCCGGAATACCCCAAAGGTAGAACCCGGCGGTCACTCCCACAAGGGCAATCCCGGCCAAAATCGTCAATCGCACCCGAATGGGTCGCCGTCGGGGGTTATGAAAACGAGAGGCGCTCGATGCGGCAGCCTGCCGTAGCGCATTGAGAAAGCCGGCGTCTTCGACGATCACCGTCTGCGGCAGGGGGGCGCCATATTCGAGGCGAACCTGTTCACCCTCGTAGGCCCCTTGCGTTTGCACAATCTCACCGTAGGGCCAGTGGATGATCGTCCCATCCGCGTTCACGATCTGCAGGGCGATTGTGGCGAGCTGAATCGTAACGGGGTGTCTGGCCGCGCTTCGACCGTCGAGGTAATGTCCCTGCCAGAGTGGCGACATGGCGGATCAGCTCAGATCGAATCCGGTATCGAGGAAGCTGTCCAATCCTTCGCCGATCGGTGGGGCGCCATCGTACGCCTGCACGATCTCATCGAAGTTGTCGAGACCGACGAGCGTCAACTGATCGGTCATAAATCGAATGTTTCGTATGGTGACCCAGGGCCAGGCGAGCCCAAGGGTGCACAGCATGAAGAATAGGTTGCCGAGTTTCAGCTTGAGGTACGGCCAGAGAGTAATGGGTAGCCAAAATCGCGCGGAGCCGATCGATGTCTGCTCCCAAAAGAAGCGCTGCTCGATCAGCGAATACGGCAGCCAAAGAAGACGAAAGACCAGCGCACCGATCATCAGGCCGACGATCGCTCCGAATACAAGGGTGCCCAGCGTTTCAGGATCTGCGATATTCTCCAGCGGCCACTCGATGAAGGAGGAGAGTCCCAGACCTGCGATAATCGCAACAGTCACCGCAAGAAGATAGATCCTCAAGAACGGACGGAACAGCACCGCCCCGTCACCGGAAAACGTGAAGGGCTCATTTCCAAAGTAGCTGTGTCCCGTGAGAAAGGCATGCTTCTTGGTCGAGAAGTACGGATAGTAGAGTCCAAGCGTGATGGCCGTCAGGAAATAGCCGAAGAGCCACAATGTGAGGAAGTCCCACGTTTTACCTTGGAATGAGAAGCGGATGCCACGCCAGGCTGTGCGACTCAACCGGTAGCGCCGCGCGCTGGCGATGGCAACGGGAATGAAGAGGAGCAACAACAGCGATGCGGCGGCTTGAAGCGAGACCTGAGTCACCATGCTGGATTCGAGAAAGAGGCCCACGTTGGACAAGAGGTAGTAGGGAACTCCAAAGACCAGGCCGGCCTTCATGGCCCCGTTGAGGAGTTCACGGGCACTCCCGTGATACGAGAATCGGTCGCCGGCAAATTCTGTTTGGCTGAACAAAAAGGTTCGCACACGAACCTTCGCCCAGTAATAGTAGATGCCGAGTGTGCCCACCGTGAGCAGTGTGTTGACCAGATGGATGCCGAATAATGTTCCGCCAGTTCCGTGGAAGAGGGTCTTCTGTCTCGTTGAACCGAGCCGTTGAGCCCCTTCAGCCTGGATCTCCTCCTGATCAACCAATCTCGGGCCTTGCCGAGAAGTGTCGTGAACGGCGTGAGATGGAACGGTGTTGTCCGGTGACGCAGTCGGCAACGCGACGATGACGAAGGGGGCTCCACAATTGGTGCAATACGCCTTCATCCCCGATGTAAGGGAATAGATATCTCGCACCCGATGGAACGTGGAGCAGCGCGCGCAGGACAATCTGACTGATGTCTCCAGCGCCATGGCTGTATTCACAGTATCTTCTCTTTCCGCACGACCACGCACAGGTACGGAACTCTGTCAGCATGGCGGAGGACCACGTCAGCATCTTTCTTGTACAGGGCATGATCGATGGGGCTCAGCACAACATCCACTCCCTATTTCGTCGCGAGCCCATCGGCTGTTGATCGTGGCGGTTGAACGGCTGTCGGCGATAGACCCGATGACGGTGAAGGCGGCGCGACGACTGGGGGCTCACTCGATTCAATCGGTACATAGTTCTCGAAGAATCCCGCTTCCCAGGACAGGTATCCGAATACAGCGAACACACATACCGTGGCCACGAGAATGAAGAGGCGTGATCGGAGGAACGCCGTGATCTGTCTCGCTCCGGGCAACGCACACTTCAGTCTTATGCCTGATTTCAGCCGACGCCTGGGAGTTCCTAATAGGGCCTCTCTCACCAGGACCAGATTGGCATCACAGGAAAAACACGAGACCTGCTTCCAACTGATCGAAGACGGTTGAGAGAGCACGTCGTTTGGATTTGTACAGAGGGGACAAGCAATAATCATGACGAACGGGAATTCCTCTCCAGGAAACGCATTATCCGTCACCTGCCTGAACCGATACGCTCGCACATACGCAGCAGCCACTCAACCATAGCGCAAAATGCCAGGAGCGCAACTCGACCCACCCGGCTCAGAACGGAGAGCCGAGTCGCAAGGAAATCACAATGTTGAGTGCGATGCCTATTGGGGTGGAAAACGACTGACCGTAACCGGCTCGTGGCTCAGGACAGGCCCCTGGGGAGTTCGCCGAGCTACCGTGTGCTTGAGCCACAGGGCATCGTCCCGCTTCGGAAAGTCTGATCGATAATGAGCCCCGCGGCTTTCCTCCCTGGCGAGGGCGCTGGCGACAATGGTTTCCGCAACATCCAGAAGGGACTGGAGCTCGAAGGCTTGGATGAGATCCGTATTAAACACCTGGCCTTTATCCTGCACCATGACAGACGCGGCACGATGGGTCAGTACCGTGAGTGCGGAAATCGCAGCAGACATGGATTCGTGCGTCCGAACGAGGCCAAGGTTGAGGCTCATCATCTGGCCGAGCTCTTCTCGAACCTGCCAGGCTCTGATCGATCCCTCCTGTGCCATCAGTTGCTGGACACGAGACTGCTCGGTGATGAGTTGGTCTGGTGTGCATGCCTGTGGCGCAACGGTTCGAGCATATTCTCCGGCTCGGATTCCAGCGCGCCGACCGAACACAACGGTCTCAAGAAGTGAATTGCCTCCGAGCCGATTCGCGCCGTGCACGCTGACGCAGGCACATTCACCGGCTGCGTAGAGACCGGCAACGCCTGTTTCAGTCCATTGATTGGTCCGAACGCCACCCATCTGATAGTGCGCGCCGGGACGGACTGGAATAGGAGTCTCGATGGGATCGATGCCGGCAAACTCAATCGCCAGTTCTCTGATCTGAGGAAGCCGTTCGAGAATGCGCTGGCGTCCAAGGTGCCGTAAGTCCAGTAACACGCACCCATCGACCCCACGGCCTTCGAGAATTTCTTGCCCGATGGCCAATGAGACCGTGGAGCGGGTGGCCAATTCCATCTGTTGCGGGGCATAGGTCTTCATAAACCGTTCGCCCAGCGTATTCAGGAGGTAGCCTCCTTCTCCCCGCGCGCCTTCGGTGATGAGGATACCGGTGCCCTTGAGCGTGGTGGGATGGAACTGGACAAATTCCATGTCCGCCAGCGGAGCCCCGGCACGATACGCGAGCGCCATGCCGTCACCGGTGTTGATGACGGCGTTCGTACTCGTCAGAAAAACGCGCCCGCTGCCTCCCGTGGCCAAGATGACGGCTTTCGCCCCGATCGCGTGCAGCCCTCCATGGATGAGATCCCAGGCCACCACACCACGACAAGCGCCGTCTTCCATGATCAACGCCGTGACATACCACTCTTCATACACCGCGAGTCTCCGTTTGAGCAGCTGTTCGTACATGGCGTGGAGGACGGCATGGCCGGTACGGTCGGCAGCATAGCAGGTGCGGGGGAACCCGGCTCCGCCGAACGGACGTTGGGCAATTCGTCCCTGCTCGTCACGACTGAAGATGACCCCCAGACGTTCTAATTCGTGGATTTCATCAGGGGCTTCGCGACACATCGCCTCGATCGCGTCCTGATCGCCGAGATAGAGCCCGCCCTTCGTGGTGTCGAGCGCATGGGCTTCCCAGGAATCGTTCTCTCCCAGCGCCGCATTGATGCCACCCTGCGCAGCCACAGAGTGGCTGCGAACCGGATGGACCTTGGATATCACGGCGACATCGAGATCAGGCGGTGCGGCAATCGCCGCCCTCATTCCTGCCAGACCGGCTCCAACGATCAGAATGTCGTGTAGTTTCATGGCCTGCACATCCGATCTATGAGACGGAACAGGTCACACGTGAAAGGTTTCGGACAATCCGACGTTTGACCTTTCACGTCTTACCTTTGATGGTTTTACTGTCCGCACTCATACGTGACTCTCAGTCTGAAGGCAAGTCTATTAGCTCCTGCACGACTCTTGGAGAACAGGGGGTCAGCGTGGTATTCTTCTGCCCGCACATGCGTCAACCGATACACCGAGGCCCTCAACCGACCAGAGAGATCCAAAGGACAACAGGAACCCCATGGCCACACCGGACTTTCTGAGCCCGACCGATACGTTTATCCATCGCCATATCGGCCCCACCGACGCTGACGCACAGGAGATGCTGGCCACACTCGGCTTGCAATCACTGGAGGAACTGAGCAAGGCCACGGTGCCAGCCAACATTCGCCTGCAGAAGGAATTGGACCTGCCTCTTCACCGCGGCGAACAAGCCGTCCTGGAAGAGATCCGGTCCATCGCCACAGAAAACACGATCTACCGTTCATTGATCGGCATGGGCTATCACGACTGCATCACGCCCGGCGTGATTCAACGGAATATTTTCGAAAACCCCTCCTGGTATACCCAATACACGCCCTACCAGGCTGAGATTGCGCAGGGCCGCTTGGAAGCCCTCGTGAATTTCCAAACCCTGGTGACCGACCTCACCGGCTTGCCCTTAGCGAATGCCTCACTCCTGGATGAAGCCACTGCGGCAGCGGAGGCGATGGCCATGTGCCTCGCCATTTCCCGTTCATCCGGCCGCGAACGGACCGCGTTCTTCGCCTCACAAGACTGTCATCCCCAGACCATTGCCGTGATGCAGACCAGGGCTGAGCCGCTCGGCATGACGCTACGCGTAGGGCCGACGCAGACCATCGACTTTTCCAACCCTCAGCTGGCCGGCATCCTGCTTCAGTATCCGATGACTGACGGCTCTGTCGTGGATTACAGTGCGCTGGTGTCTCAGGCCCACGCAGCCGGAATTCAGGTGGTGGTCGCTACCGATCTGTTGGCCCTCACCCTCTTGCGCCCACCGGGAGAATTCGGAGCCGATATCGCCGTGGGCTCCAGCCAGCGATTTGGCGTCCCGCTCGGATTCGGCGGCCCCCACGCGGCGTTTCTAGCGACCGCCGAATCATTCAAGCGACAGATGCCGGGACGTATCGTTGGAGTGTCCAAAGATGTCACGGGAAAGCTTGCCTACCGGCTGTCCCTACAGACCCGCGAACAACACATCAGGCGTGAGAAGGCGACAAGCAACATTTGTACGGCGCAGGTGCTCTTGGCCATCATGGCGAGCATGTATGCGGTGTACCATGGACCGGAAGGTTTGCGGCGGATTGCCGAGCGCATCCATGGCCTCGCTGTGATGCTGGCAGCAGGATTGCGGCAGCTCGAATTCGAGATCGCCACGGAAGTCTACTTCGATACGATTCGGGTTCGTCTGACGAAAATGCAGTCCGATGCTATCGTGATCCGGGCCGACGAAGCCGGCATCAATCTTCGCCGGCATGAAGACCACTCCATCATGATTGCGCTGGATGAGGTGAGCACAGAAGACGAAATCCGCCGCCTGATGGAAGTTTTTTCCGGCCACAACCGGCTGCCGTTTCAGATGCGGGACTTGAGCCAGAGCGTCGATACACGTTTTCCGGCGAACCTGACCCGCACCAGCACATACCTGACCCACGAGGTGTTTCATCGCTATCACTCGGAGCACGAGATGCTGCGGTATATCCACCGTCTTGGAGCGAAGGATCTGTCGCTCGTCCATTCGATGATCCCGTTAGGGTCCTGTACGATGAAACTGAACGGAACGACCGAGATGCTCCCGGTCACTTGGCCGGAGTTCTCACGGCTTCATCCCTTTGCGCCTATCGAACAAACCAAAGGGTATAGAAAGTTGTTCCATCAACTGGAGGCCTGGCTGGCCGAGATCACCGGATTCTCTGCCGTGACCTTGCAACCGAACGCCGGCTCTCAAGGCGAGTATACGGGACTGATGGTGATCCGGGCCTATCACCGGAGCCGAGGAGAAGAGCATCGGGATGTCTGTCTCATTCCCCTGTCCGCCCACGGCACGAATCCAGCCAGTGCGGCGATGGTGGGCATGACGGTTGTGACGGTCGCCTGCGATCGACAGGGCAATGTGGATGTACCAGATCTTGAAGCGAAGGCCGCTCAGCATCGCGATCGGCTCGCATCGCTCATGTTGACCTATCCCTCAACCCACGGTGTGTTCGAAGCCGATGTGCGCCGCATCTGCCAGATCGTCCATACCCACGGCGGGCAAGTCTATATGGACGGCGCCAACTTGAATGCGCAGGTGGGGCTCTGTCGTCCTGGAGACATCGGCGCGGACATCTGCCATCTCAATCTCCACAAGACCTTCTGCATCCCCCATGGCGGCGGGGGGCCAGGAATGGGACCGGTCGTGGCAGCGCGGCATCTCGCGCCGTTTCTTCCCGGCCATCCCGTGATGCAATTGGGCGGGCAGGACGCCATCGGAGCCGTATCTGCAGCGCCGTACGGGAGCCCCAGCATCGTGACGATTTCCTGGGTCTACATCGCCCTCATGGGGCGCGACGGCTTAACCAAGGCGACGCAGGTGGCGATCTTGAGCGCCAACTATATGGCCAAACGGCTGGAGAAGTACTATCCCATTCTCTATACAGGAACGTCCGGGTTCGTGGCGCACGAGTTTATCCTCGACCTCCGTCCCTTCAAGGAGACGGCGGGAATTGAAGCGATGGATGTCGCGAAACGATTGATGGATTATGGGTTTCATGCGCCGACGGTTTCGTTCCCGGTCGCCGGAACGCTCATGATCGAACCGACGGAAAGTGAAACGAGGGACGAATTGGACCGGTACTGCGAGGCGCTGATCTCGATTCATGCCGAGATACAAGACATCGTCGAAAGCCGCCAGCCCCGCACGAATAATCTACTGAAGAATGCGCCCCACACGGCACAGGTGGTGACGGCCGATGAATGGAATCGACCCTACAGCCGTGAACGGGCGGCCTTCCCCGCCCCCTGGGTACGAGACCATAAATTCTGGCCCAGCGTAAGCCGCGTCGACGAAGCCTATGGGGATCGGAATTTGGTCTGCACCTGCCCACCGACCGACACCTACTAGCCCGCATTCTTCATGAGCGGTTCTGCTGCAAGCGCGGATTCGCGGCTACGACAAGCCTGCGGCGGGCGGGCTCACCGCTCAGTCCTTCAACGTACTAGTTCAAGTACGCCTCAGTCCTTCACGGCTCCGCGCGCCCGTCTCGCACGCGACTACGTCGCTTTCGCGACGAACCGTCATGAAGAGTGCGGGCGCTCGGCTGCTGAAAAAGGTCTCTGAGTTCGTTCTCAGTCGTTTGCCCACCTCGACGTACCGCAAGGGTACGCCTCGGCGTTCAAACTCCCTGCGGCCTTGTCATAGAACCTTTTTGAGCAGCCCTGAAGAGAAGGACCAACGACATAACCCCGCTTGCTCAGCCTGCTCCATTTTTCCTCTCGCTGAAAAATCTGCGCCCCACAATTTCGCTGGCACCGCCGACCACGGTTCCTACCAAAGCAGACGGTATACCCGGGTAAATAGAAACAAAAAGTAGGTAGTAAGGAACATCTTTCAGTTCAAATACCGCACTAAATACGCCCACTCCCCACGGTATCATGTTGAATGGCACTACGATGAGTTGAATTACGCCATATACCTGTGAACCCAATAAACAAACCCACAACTGTACCCCAAGAGGCACCCCACCTCGGCCAACCAACGTTACGTTCGAAGATAAAATACAGGGTTGGAATGACGATCAGCGTCAGGATCGTCGAACTGACCATGCCGCCGATCATCGGGGCGGCGATTCGCTTCATCACGTCGGCGCCCGTGCCGGTGGTCCACATGATCGGGAGCAACCCGCCCATGATTGCGGCGACCGTCATCATCTTGGGCCTCACCCGTTGGACTGCGCCCTCCATAATGGCTTCTCGTAGATCTTGGGCTGTTGTCATGCGGCCTTCCCGTACCCGCCGCTCATAGGCCTCGTCGAGGTAGACGAGCATGACCACGCCGGTCTCCGCCGCCACGCCGGCCAAGGCGATGATGCCCACAGCCCATCAGTGCCGGTCGTGTTGCACTTGGAGCTAGAACTCAAGCTTGCTTACCTTGGGGAGTCATGCCTCCATATCTCTCAACCGATTGTCTTTTCGTTCCCTCCACCAGCGCCACATCACATAGACGGGTGGAATGACGAGCAGCGTGAGGATCATGGCGGAAAAGACCCCGCCGACCTGTGGCGCGGCGATCCGTTTCATCACATCGGCGCCGGTACCGGTGGCCCACATCACCGGGAATAGCCCCACGACATCGACAAGCCCGATCATGGCCATGGGTCGGATGCGTTCCACCGCCCCAAGATGGACGGTCTCGATGAGGTCTTGAAGTGTTCGTAGGCCCCCGGCCTCTTTTCGCCGCTTACAGGCCTCGTCGAGATAGGCCAACATCACGGCGCTGGTCTCCGCGGCGGTGCCCACGACTGTGATAAGCCCCACCCACACCGCAATGCTCATGTTGTAGTCGAGGATCGCCAGGTACCACACTGCGCCCACCAGCGATAGGGGTACGCCCACCATCACCATGCAGGTTTTCGCGACCGATTGGAATGCGAAATAGAAGATCACGAAGATGATGATGAGCGTCAACGGCACGACGAACTTCAGCCGTTCTTTCGCCCGCTCCATGAACTCATATTGACCGGACCAGACAATCGTATAGCCCGGCGGCAGCGTCACCTTCTCCCTCACCACTCGTTTGAGGTCCTCCACATAGCCGCCGACATCCCGTCCCGTCATGTCGAGGAAGACGTAGCCCGCGAGCAGGCCGTTTTCGTCTCGGATCATCGGCGGGCCGTTGACGAATCGGAGCGTCGCCAGTTGCGCGAGCGGCACTTGCGCGCCGGTCGGCGTATCAACGAGCACGCGTTTGAGCTTTTCAGGATCATCCCGCAACTCACGGAGATAGCGGACGTTGATCGGATAGCGCTCACGGCCTTCGATCGTAGTCGCGATATTTTCACCCCCGATGGCCGTTTCGATGATCTTGCCGACATCCATCAACTTGAGCCCATAACGCGCGATCTCGTCGCGATTGATGTCGAAGTCCAGGAAGTAGCCGCCGGACACCCGCTCCGCATAGACGCTACGTGTGCCTGGGACCTCTTTGAGCACCTGTTCCAGATGCTCGCCGATCTGTTCGATCTGCTTCAGATCCGGTCCAAAGATTTTCATCCCGACCGGCGTCCGAATCCCAGTCGTCAACATGTCGATCCGAGCCTTGATCGGCATGGTCCAGGCGTTCGTCACACCAGGAATCTTGAGCGCGCGATCCATCTCATCCACAAGTCCCTCATAGCTCAGCCCTGGTCGCCATTGCTCCTTCGATTTCAGCTCGACCACTACTTCCATCATGCTGAAGGGCGCCGGGTCGGTGGAGGTCTCCGCCCGTCCCGCTTTGCCGAAGACATGCTCAACTTCGGGGAAGGATCGAAGCTTTTGATCCATGATCTGAAGCAGCCGGCTGGCCTCCGTCACCGACAAGCCCGGCAAAGTCGTCGGCATATAGAGAATCGTGCCTTCGTAGAGGGGCGGCATAAACTCGGAGCCCATGCGCTGATAGACCGGGACAATGCTGATCATGAGTCCGATGGCCAGGACTACCACGGTTCCGCGATGCAGCAATGTCCACTTCAACAGCGGTGCGTAGAGGCGCTGGAGGCTCCTGCTCACTGGGTGCCGTTGTTCCGGGAAAATTCGCCCGCGAATGAAGGTCGGCAGGCAGGCGGGCACCAGCGTAATGGCCAGCACCGCACACATGGCGATGGCCAGGTTGTTCGTCCAGGCCAGCGGCTTGAACATCCGGCCTTCCTGGGCTTCGAGGGCAAAGATCGGGATAAACGAAATGGCAATGACGAGGACGGAGGCAAAAATCGGCGGACCGACTTCCTTGGCCGAATCGATGAGGACTTGGAGCCGGTCGCCCTTCCGTCCATCCCGCTCCCAGTCCTCTAAGCGCTTGTGGGCGTTATCCACCATCACGATCGACGCGTCCACCATGTCGCCGACTGCGACGATGATGCCGCCCAGCGACATGATGTTGATGCCGATCTCCATGAGGTACAGGGGAATGAACGCGATCAGCACCGCGATCGGGAGGGTGAGGATGGGCACGACCGCGGAACGGACATGCAACAGGAACGCGACAATCAACAGGCCGGTTACAATCAGTTCTTCCAGGAGACTCTCGTTGGCCGTGGCGATCGATTCGTGGATCAAGTCGCTCCGGTCATAGACCGGGACGACCTTCATGCCTTTCGGCATGGAAGGTTCAATCTCTTTCAGCTTCGCTTTGACTCGTTCGATCACATTGAGGGCGTTCTCACCGAACCGCATGACCACGATGCCGCCGGCCACCTCGCCTTGGCCGTTGAGCTCCGCCAGCCCTCGTCGCATGTCGGGTCCCAGCCGCACCGTCGCGACGTCGCGCAACAGAATCGGCGTGCCGTTCTCGTTGACTGCCACGGCGATCTTCTCAATGTCCTCAACCTTTTTGATATAGCCGCGCCCACGGACCACGTATTCGATCCCCGAAAACTCTACGACGCGGCCACCCACGTCGTTGTTGCTCTGGCGAATCGTTTCCACGATGGAGGGAATGGACAGACGATAGGCTGAGACCTTGGTGGGATCGAGATTCACTTGGTATTGCCGGACAAAACCGCCGAGGCTGGCCACTTCGGCCACACCTTCCACGGCGCGCAGCCAGTATCGCAAATACCAATCCTGGAAGCTGCGCAGACCGGCCAGATCATGCTGGCCGGTCTCATCGACCAGGGCATATTGAAAAACCCAGCCCACACCCGTCGCATCTGGCCCGAGCTGCGGGGTGACCCCTTCCGGCATACGTCCAGAGAGTTGGCTCAACCGTTCGAGAATGCGGGATCTGGCCCAATAAATGTCCGTGCCGTCTTTGAAGAGAATGTAGACATAGGAATAGCCGAAGTCCGAGAAGCCACGGACGACAGTGACCTTGGGGGCGGAGAGCAGCGCTGTGACGATCGGATAGGTGATCTGATCTTCCACGAGATCGGGCGAGCGCCCCGGCCAGGTGGTGTAGACGATGACTTGCGTATCGGAGATATCCGGCAGGGCATCGATCGGTGTCTGCCACATCGCCCAGAGCCCGACGGCTGAGAATGCGAAGACCAGCAGGAAGACGATGAAGCGGTTTCTCGCGCTGAATTCGATGATGCGTTCAACCATGGTCTTGTTTTTTGGTTTGTTTGGTTTGTCTCGTTTGTTTGGTTCAACCAGACAAATAGTTTCGTTATTTCATTCCCGGCATGCCGCCCATGCTCTCCACGACCGACTTCAGCCGGCTTTCACTGTCGATCAGAAAATTGGCCGAGGTGACGATATGCTCACCTTCTTTCAGCCCTTCCAGCACTTCGGACCACTCCCCGGTCTTCACCCCGGTTTTGATCAGGCGCGGTTCGAGTCTTCCGCCGCCATGGTGGAGAAACACGACTTGCTTTTGACCAGATTCGATGACGGCTTCTTGCGGGATCGCCAGGCGAGTTCCCAAGTTTACCCGCAGCTCCACGTTGGCATACATGTCCGGCTTGAGCATTTCATCACGGTTGTCGAGTTCGAACCGTACCTTTGCCGTGCGGGTCTTCTGGTCCAAGGTGGGATAGATGAAGCTCAGGTGCCCAGTAAGCACAGTGCCAGGGTCGTAGGAGAGGGCGACGGCAGCCTTCTGTCCCGTTTTCACGAACGACAACTCATACTCGTAGATGTCCGCCAAGATCCAAACGTGCGAGAGGTCAGCAATAGTGTAGAGTTCCACGCCGGCATCCGCATGCGCACCGGCGAGAGCTTCCTTCTTGATCACCGTCCCGGTGATGGGCGAATGGATCGGCAGGGCCTTCAGCACCTTCCCGGTCTTTTCGAGTTCTCGGATGTGATCATCTGTGATATCCCAGAGCTGAAAACGGCGCTTGGTCGCTTCAAGCAGGTCCTTTGAACCCCGAGCCACTTCAGGGAATTCGCTCTCACCCATTTGCTTGTGGCCTTGCAACGCCAGGAGATATTCCTCCTGACTCGCAACCAGATCGGGACTGTAGATCGTGAACAGCACCTGTCCTTTTTTCACATGATCCCCTGTCGCACTGACGAGCAGCTGCTCGATCCAACCGTGAAACTTGGTCGTAACTTTGGCCAGCGCTCGCTCGTCAATGGCTACTCTGCCGACCGTGCGGATGATCTTCTCCAGGGGACGACGTGCGACCTGCTCGTACTTCACCCCAATCGTTTGCAGCCGCTCAGGTGGAATGGTGATCACTCCTGACTCAATCGGCAGGTCGGATTCGTTAGGCTTTTCTGATAGCGGGGAAGTCTTGGCGTGCTTCTTCCCCTCGCCTGACTTCTCCATCCCTGGCTTATCCATCACCTGGTCTTGCTTGGAATCCGCCGGTAGAAGCACCGCCGGTCTCGACATGAGCCATGCAAGTGTGACACTGCCCGCGATGAGGACCGCTGCCATGCCGATGAGACGCAGACGAGTCATGAGCCCGGTTTCCTTTCTGACAGCGGGCCAGTGAGAGGTCCCCCGGTCACGGCTTCGAGCCGAGCGAGCGCTTTCTCGTGGCTCACCATCTCGCCATGCAGCTCTAGCTGGCTTTCTTGCAGCGTCAGGAGGCTATTCAAGAGCGTGAGGAAGTCTACTTTCCCCACCGCGTACCCTGCTTGCGCGGCCTGCAGGCCAAGCGTGGCCTGGGGAATGATGGCATCGCGTAAGATAGTGATGAGCCGCTCGGCGCGCTGCGCTTGGACGAAGCCATCTTTCACCTGGAACAAGAGATCCTGGCGAGTCGCCGTAAATTCCTCACGCGCTCCTTCCAGGCCGGCTAGCGCTTCTCGGACCCCTTGTTTCTGTTTGGTTTCATAAAATAACGGGATCTTGATGCCCACCATGACCTGATATCCGTTGTCGTTGCTGCGATCGTTTCGAAGTCCCAAGGCCGTGACATCGAAGTCCGGGTAATACTGCCGCTGGGCTAACGAGACAGACCGCTCCGAGCGTTCGATGCTTTTCGCTGTCGCCAACAACGCCGGAGAGAAGTCATCGGCGCGCTGGCTGAGTTCCTGTAAGGGGATCGTCAAAATCGTGGTGTGAATTTCCTTCGGTGTTCCCAATGGTCCGGACGGCGGACGATTCACGAGACGATTGATCGAGGCATGGAGACTTTCTTTTTGTTGATCTAAGACCGCTAGCCGATCGAGAACCCGCGAGATCTCGACCTGGGCGCGGAAGACATCCTGCTGCGCCGCTTGGCCGACGCTGTACCGCGCTTTGGCTGTTTTCTCGAACTGCATCAAGAGCACTTTGTTCTTCTCGACGATTTCGGTGCTCTTGTGAATAAAATGCAGGTTGAAATAGGCCTCTTTCAACGACGCGATGAGCCTTAAACGGGTGGCATGGAATTCCTGCTCCAGCCGGTCGACTTCACTTTGCGCAACCTCGCCCTTGAGGCTTAGCTTTCCTGGAAACGGAATCTCCTGGCCGAATCCATACATCGCGCCCTGAAGCGGCTCGGTCATCGGCATGCGCTGGTACCCGAACTGGAGCCTTGGATCGGGAAGCGTCTGGACTTGAGGCACAACGGCCTTGGCCGCTTCCCAGCGTTGGCGGGCTGCTTTGATTTCAGGATTGGTACCTTCCAGTTCCCGAATAAGAACCGGAAGGTCGATGCGCACCTCACCCTGCGAGTTTGGGACAGGCTTCTCGGCTGCGACCTGTCCACGATCTTCCGCTGCACGGATCGCCCAGGGCACAAGCACCACGACCGATAAAACGGCGAGAGGAACGAACCACCGTTGGCATTGAACAGATGGTCTCACGATGACACCTCCGGGCGACGATGGGGAAATGGATCAGCCGCTGCTCAGCCGACAGAGCCAAGCGGCGAGCAAAAAAACTGGAAGTGTGGGATCAGATTCGGAGGACCGAGGAAGAATCTATGGAGAGGGGGACAGGGGACAATAGGCTGCTCCCGGACCACGGCACCGGGACCGAAGGACGTATACGCGCTGTGGAAACGCTGAGCAGGATCGGCGCATGATCAACGTCCGAGACCATGCTGTGCTTGATCTGACGTTCGGGAGACGAGGTGAGTGACGGCGGGCACATGGTGGCCCCATCCATTGGACAGGCCATGCCCTCTTCCACGAACAGCGTAGCACCTGACGCAGGCGAGAGATCGGGTAACGTACAGGTCGTTCCGATCACCTGACACAAGGTGAAGAAGAACACTAGCGCAAAATATGGCATGGTCACTCGTCGAATCATGAGTCCACCCATCGTTCTTGCCGGCCCTGCTCAACTTTGCTGCTGAGTTATGCCGGCTGAAGCGGGCATGTCAAATCTTGCTGACTCATCGCTGCCTTGTTTCAGCAAGAGTGATACGCCGCATCCAGCACGCCATTCACCCGCCTCTCACTTCCTCGTCGATCTGCGCCGGCTACCCCAAACAGTTCACGAAGATCTGCCAGGATTCCCCACTCGGAAGAGCAGGGAGCAATCGCAGCCCGTAACGTAGTGGAGAAACAAAAGTCCGCCTGTTTCACCCCGCTCGCCCGGAATGGCAGGGTTCTTTACTTCTCCTATTTCAACATGCTGCGATGCGCCCGGGATAACTCGTCGGCTTCTTCAGCTCCCTTCGTATACAATCCGGCAAGGGCGTCGCAGTGCCGTTCCATACCCGCTTTGTGGGGCCCCCCCAGAGCAGTGTGGTCGTATGCTGGATTGTTCCGATACAACACCTTCATCTCTTCCATGTTCTTTGCCTTTTGGCGAAGTTGGGCCGCTTCCTTGTCATACCAGGCCGCTAATGCAGCATGATCAGTTGGGGCAACCTGAGATACCGGAGGATGTGCGACCATCGAGCAGCCGACTACTCCTCCGAGCAATAAACCACACAGAACACCACCCTGAATCCATCGTTTCCACATCGTCATGATCCCCTCCTTTGTGTGCAGTGAACCAACGCACTGCAATGTCTGAAGTGAAACTGCATCGATTCGCCCCTCTCGAATATTGGGAACAGCAAAACCTATACCGATAATCCTTGAAACAGCCGTTGGAGTTCACATTCAAATGCACGGTACAGAGGAGCCTGTTGCACAAACCCATCTTCATGCTTCGATACGCTCAGCACGAATGGGAATACCCCAATGTTTCCAACACTTATTCCGTTCGCCCTGAGCCCGTCGAAGGGTAAACGGAGGGTTTGTGCAACAGGCACAGAGCTAAAAAATTATTGAACGGCTCCGCACTTCACCACAAAATAGCAGACCCCTCAGAGGCACGACGACCATAGCTACCTCCCACCGTTGGCGGGGCTTCTTTGATTTATGGTCACACGGCGGCACCTCCCTGCGACGTTGGGAAAATGAACCAGCCGCCGCTCGGTCGACACAACCAAGCGGCGAGCGGCATCGCTGGTGGTATGGGATCAGATTCGGAGGACCGAGGAAGAACCTATGGAGAGGGGGACAAGGGACAACAGGCTGCTCCCGGACCACGGCACCGGGACCGAAGGACGTATATGCGCTGTGGAAACGCTGAGCAGGATCGGCGCATGATCGACGTCCGAGACCATGCTGTGCTTGATCTGACGTTCGGGAGATGAGGTGAGTGACGGCGGGCACATGGTGGCCCCATCCATTGGACAGGCCATGCCCTCTTCCACGAACAGCGTAGCACCTGACGCAGGCGAGAGATCGGGCAACGCACAGGTTGTTCCGATCACCTGGAACAAGGCGAAGAAGAACACCAGCGCAACGCGTTGCATATTCACTCGTCGAATCATGAGACCACCCATAGATCCTGCCGGCCTTGCTCAACTTCGCTGCTGAGTCCTGCCGGCTGAAGCGAGCAGGTCAAGTCTTGCTGACTCATCGCTGCCTTGTTTCAGCAAGAGTGATACATAGCAGCCCACCCGCCAGCCATTCGCCTCTCGCTTGCTCACCGATTTGCACCAGCTAACCCGTACAGTTCACTTCTCTTACTTCACCATGCTGCGATGCCCCCGGGATAAGTCGTCGGCTTCTTCAGCTGCCTTCGTATAGATGCCGATAAGGTTGTTGCAGTGCTGAACCATATTGAATTTGGGGGTGGACTGCCCCTCAATGTGGGAGAGGTGTGGGTCTTTTATATACCGTTGCTGCATAATCTCCATGTCCTTCGCCTTTTGCCGAAATTGGGCCGCTTCGTTGTCATACCAGGCGGCCAATGCAGCATGATCAGTTGGGGCAATTTGAGCGACCGTAGGATGCCCGACCATCGAGCAGCCGACCACCCCCGTCAGCAGTAAACCGCACAGAACACCACGCTGAATCCATCGCTTTGAAATCTTCATGATCCCCTCCTCTTAGTGTAACCGCCCCCCCCGTGTCGTCCTCTGCCGATCCTTCTTGAATGCCCAAGATCAGACCGTGAAGCCGATTCACGCCTCTCAACACCGGTATTTCGCTTCTATCCATCGTTCCAAGAAGGGACTTTCTTCGCACTCCATAGTGACTATCCCTTAATTCGATTCATCTGCACCATCGTGATTCAGCCTGTTCGAATGTGGTAATAAAAAACGCCCTCTAGTCCGTTGGGACCGGAGGACGCCATTGTCCATGCCGTACCGTCTTAAGTCCGAAGGGAAACGCCATTGTCCCCCTATCCGATAGATAAACCTTTGCAAGGCCGCTGAAGCCGAACCACCGGGCGTCCTTATAGCAAGCGTGGAGAAATCTGTCAATGAACTCGTGCGTTGACATTTTCCGAGCAGCTCCCCTACTGTTCTCCCGCTGCCTTCTTCGACTGAACCGATTGATGCCCCTGCTTGCTCGGCCTCACAATGGTTGTGATGACCGGGCAAGCCCTGCAAAGCCCCTCACGTGCTTGGGTGAAATGCAACTGCATCGATTCGCCCTATTCGCCTATGTACAGCAAAACTTGTACCGATAACCCGTGAAACAGCCGTTGGCGCTCACATTACAAATGCACGGTGCAGAGTTGAAAGGTCATTGAACTACTCCGCACGTCACGACAATGATGAATCCTTCAATGGCGTCACATGGTTGACATATATTGCGGGCGCTTGTGTTCCACGACCTCAAGAGATTTTTTAGAGTAATGGAATCTCATGGAGTTCGTCTGGGAAACACCTGGATTAACCGAGGCGCTGGGGCAAAACGGGACAGCCGATCCTGGTCTATTGCTGAGAAATGCGCCATTCACAACGGCCCTTTCCCCCAGCCTGTGGCGATGAGAGCGAGATACAATGGCAGAGAGGGGAAACAGACTTATCGGTGCATAGGATGGTTCGGGCTGTCGTTCATCATCGAAAAAGAGTTGGTGCGACGATGGCGCCCGCACGCGAATTGATCGAGCGCGGCGATCATAGATGACCGGCAGTCTGGTATGGGGGAGAAAAATGGGACGGCTGAGATAGCCCAGTTTGCGTGGACACTTTATCAATCAATAGGAGAGAATAAGCCTTGGAGGTCTGTGGCTTGGATATGGGTCCAGTCACGAAAAGACTCCTACCATTTTCCGTCATCCCGGTTCTGACGATGTGGGGCTGGCGACGGGCCTGTCGATCTGAGAGTCTGAACCCATCGTCCAACGCTTCCAAATAAAATACAAGGCTGGAATGACGATCAGCGTCAGGATCGTCGAACTGACCATGCCGCCGATCATCGGGGCGGCGATTCGCTTCATCACGTCGGCGCCCGTGCCGGTGGTCCACATGATCGGGAGCAACCCGCCCATGATTGCGGCGACCGTCATCATCTTGGGCCTCACCCGTTGGACTGCGCCCTCCATAATGGCTTCTCGTAGATCTTGGGCTGTTGTCATGCGGCCTTCCCGTACCCGCCGCTCATAGGCCTCGTCGAGGTAGACGAGCATGACCACGCCGGTCTCCGCCGCCACGCCGGCCAAGGCGATGATGCCCACCCAGACCGCCACGCTCATGTTGTAGTGCAGATAGTCGAGATACCAGATGGCTCCGATCGCGGCGAAGGGGACGGACAGGAGCACGATCAGCGATTTTGCCATCGAACGGAAGTTGAGGTAGAGCAGCAAGAGAATGATCGCAATAGTGACGGGGACCACCAGCTTTAACCGCTCTTCGGCCCGCACGAGGTGTTCATATTGACCGGCCCAAACCAGCCGGTAGCCAGGGGGTAATGGCACTCGGTCTTGCACCGCTCGTTGGGCCTCTTCGACGTAGCCGCGAAGGTCGCGGCCGCCGACTGCGACTGAAACCAAACCGGCCAGGGTTCCCGCCTCATCCGCAATCGACGACGGTCCCTGGGTGATGACGAGATCGGCTATTTGTCCGAGCGGAATCTGCGCGCCGCTCGGCGTGGGGATCAGCACCCTCTTGAGCCGATCCGGGTCATCGCGTAGTTCGCGCTTGTAGCGCACATTGACCGGATACCGTTCACGCCCCTCAACCGTGGTTGTGACGGTCTCGCCGCCGATGGCCGAAGTGATGACCTCTTGCACAGCTCCCACCGTCAGACCGTAGCGGGCTGCTTCGCGCCGGTTCACGGTGAGATCCAGGTAATAGCCCTCATTGAGCCGTTCCGCAAACGCGCTTTTCGTGCCTGGCACATTGGCCAAGACCAGCTCGATCTCCAAGCCGATTTTCTCAATGGTCTTCAGATCCGGCCCCAGGACTTTGATGCCGACTGGGCTTCGCACACCGGTTGTGATCATTTCAGTGCGAGTCTGAATCGGCATCCACCAGATGTTCGGAAATCCTGGAATGCGCAGCTTGGCATCCATCTCATCCAACAACCGATCCCAGGTCATGCCAGAGCGCCATTGATCTTCCGGTTTGAGTGTGACGGTGATCTCGGCCATGCCGACAAAAGCCGGATCCGTGGCAGTCGGGGCCTTTCCCATTTTGCCGAAGACCCGTTCCACTTCCGGGAAGGTCGTGAGCAGTTGATCTTGGACTTGCAGTATCTTGACTGACTCAGGAATCGAGAGACCAGGGACGGTGGTCGGCATGTAGAGAATAGTTCCTTCGTTCAGCGGCGGCATGAATTCCGCGCCGAGTCGGGAAAAGATCGGCGCCGTGAGTCCCACGACCACCACCGCTAGTCCGAGCGTCAGCCACCGGACGCGCAAGGCGCCGGAGAGGATAGGTCGATACAGCGCAACCATCAACCGATTCAAGGGATTCTTGGTTTCTGCTCGGATGTGGCCACGGATCAAGAGGACCATTAAGACAGGAGCCAATGTCACCGAGAGCGCAGTGGCAAAGAGCATCGAGAACGTCTTGGTGTAGGCCAAAGGCGTGAACAATCGACCCTCCTGGGCTTCCAGCGCAAAGATCGGCAGGAACGACACGGCAATCACCAGCAGCGAGAAGAACAAGGGACGTCCGACTTCTTTGGCCGCCGCAATGATGGTTTCGATCCGGTCCGCATGCGGCGTTTGTTCCAACCGCTTATGAGCGTTCTCCACCATGACGATAGCCGCGTCCACCATCGCGCCGATGGCAATGGCGATGCCACCGAGCGACATGATGCTGGACGTGATGTGTAGATAGGCCATCGGGATGAAGGCCAATAGCACGGCCACGGGCAGAATGAGAATCGCGACCAGGGCGCTGCGGAGGTGAAACAGAAAGACCACCGCGACCAGGCTGACGATGATGCTCTCCTCTACGAGCTTTTCGCGGAGCACCGCAATGGCCCGGTGAATGAGATCGGATCGGTCATAGGTAGGAACGATGTGAACACCTTTGGGAAGGGCCGGTGTAATCTCTGCTAATCTGGCTTTGACCCGCTCGATCACGGCGAGGGCGTTCTCTCCGGCCCGCATGATCACGATACCGCCGACGGTCTGGCCCTTGCCGTCCAACTCGGCAATGCCGCGCCGCTGGTCCGGCCCGATGTGGACATGGGCAATGTCCCGGATCAAGATGGGCGTGCCACGGCCATCCGTCCCGACCGGGATCAGCTCGATATCCTCAATCGAGCGCAGGTAGCCTTTCCCTCGAATCACATATTCCGTGCCGGCCATTTCCAAGACCCGGCCGCTTACTTCTGCGTTACTGTTCCGGACCGCTTCGATAATCGTCTTGATCGACAATCGATAGGCGGCCAATGTGTTCGGGTCTACTTCGATTTGATACTGTTTGACGAACCCGCCGACCGCCGACACTTCTGCCACGCCCGGCACACTCTCCAGTTGATAGCGCAGATACCAATCTTGCAGACTGCGGAGCTGCGCCAGATCGTGCGCGCCTGACTCATCGACCAGCGCATACTGATAGACCCACCCGACGCCGGTCGCGTCAGGACCGAGAGTCGGCGCGACTCCAGCCGGCAACTTCCCAGTCAGCTTCTGCATGTATTCCAACACACGACTGCGGGCCCAGTACAAATCCGTCCGGTCTTCGAAGATCACATAGACATAGGAGACTCCGTATTCTGAGACCCCCCGCACCCGTTTCACTTTCGGACCGGCAAGCAGAGACGTGACGATCGGATAGGTGACCTGGTCTTCGATCAACGTGGGACTGCGTCCCTGCCATTCAGTGTAGATAGTCACCTGGACGTCGGACAGATCCGGCACCGCATCCAGCGGGACCCGAAATCCTGCCCATAGTCCCCAGGCGCCCAACAGCAAGACGACAAGGATGACTAAAACCGGATTGCGGGCGCTTCCTTCAATCAGTCGCGCGATCATTCTTTCTCACCCATATTTGCACCCTCCCGCCCCGGCCTGCTCAGGCAGGCCGTATTCCCCGTGGCCCGCGGGCGCCGAGACGCCCGCTTTCCCCGATTACATGCCTCCCCCGGCGACCGAGAACTGAAACGTTTCAGCAATGGCCGGTCGCCCTGGTATCGTGACGTTCACCGTCACCACCCAGGCGCCGCCCATGCCGAACAGCACAGTCCCTTCATAGAGCCCGTCCTTGCTGTGGCGACCCGTCACTTTGGAATCAGTCATGCCCGGCATCGGCATCGTATAGACGAACACCACTTGCGCATTGGTCACCGGCTTGCCGGCCTGATCGTTCAGCGTGAGTCTGAGCAGCACGTTACCGGCTGTGGGTTTCTCCGGCGCAGTTGTGAGGGAAAGGGTCAGTCCATTTATCTGACGGGTTCCAGTCCCAGGCATCTCCTTCTTGCTCCCCATTTCCATACCAGGCATGTTGTCCATGCCCTTCATGTCACTCATAGGCATGCCCTGCATGCCTTTCATCCCTTCCATTCCCTTCATGCCACCCATGTCCATGCCTTCCATCTTGCCCTCGTATGCGCCGCGCATCTGCCAATCGCCCATGCCGATCCGGCCCATCATGGCCTGCATGCTCGACGCTGAGGCCAGCTTGCTCTCCGCGTCCAATAAAAAATTGGCCGAGGTGACGATCCGATCTCCTGCATGGAGTCCTTCAAGCACTTCGACGTGATCCTGATTCCGACGACCCAGCTTGACCGACACCTGCTCATACCGGCCTTGTCCACGATCTAAAAAGACGAGCTGGCGAAGACCAGTCTCCAGCACCGCCTCCTTAGGCACGACCAAAGCTTGGGCTGCATCCGTCTGTAACATGACAGTCCCATACATGCCTGGCTTGAACTTCAGGCCGGGATTCGACAGCTCTACCCGCACGCGCACCGTGCGGGCCTCGGTGTTCAACGTGGGGTAGACGTACGAAACCGTGCCCCGAAACGTTTCTCCTGGATAGGCAGCGAACGTGACTGAAGCCGGCTGGTTGAGTGTCACCGCTGCGACCTCGGACTCGTAGATATCGGCAGAGATCCAGACCGTGGAGAGATTTGCCACTTCATACAGTATCGTGCCTGGTTCTACATATTTCCCCGGCAAGGCCTCTCGCTTGAGAACAATCCCGGAAGACGGGGCATAGACTGTGAGCACCGGCTCCGCCTTACCTCGATGCTCCAGCGCTGTGATTTGCGCGTCGGTCAGATCCCACAGGTGCAAACGCTCCCGCGTACTGGCCACGAGAGAAGCCGCATTGTCTTTGACCTCAGCGAGCGGGCTGGCATCCAGCCGTCCCTGTGTTTTTACGGCAAGGAGATACTCGTCCTGCGTGGCCAAGAGGTCTGGTGAGTAGAGAGTGAAGAGGGGGTCGCCTTTGCGGACAGGGCGACCGATCGAATCGACAAAGACCTCTCGCACCCAACCGGATGTTTTCACTGTCACCTGAGTCAAGCCACGTTCATCGTAGCCGACCGTGCCGACTGCGCGGATCTCCTGCCCCAATGTCGCGATGCCGACCGGCGCGCTTCGGACTCCGATCAACTGTTTCATCACAGCCGGAACCACCACCGCCCCGGACGGCGATGCGGACAGGCCTGGCATGGGTTCCATGTCTTTCATGGGCATCGTGCCCTCCATCGGCATCCCTTGCATGTCCATCTGCTTCATGTCGCCCATCACTCTGGGAGCGATAAAGAAACCGACGGCAACTCCGGCGATCGCACCGATCGCCACGGCGCCGATCACAAATTTTTTCTTGTATGATTGCTGGTTCATCGTCGTTCCTCCTTCCTGTCTGAGTCAGCTCTGCCGATCGAGCGTGATGCCGACGACCTGTTCAAGTTCAGCCAGCCGATGCTGGCGGTCTACGAGGGCCTTGAAATACTCAAGCTGAAATCCTCGCCAGGCCCGCTGCGCGTCAATGAGATCCAAGAAACCCGCCGTCCCCGCACGATACCCAACACGCGCCGCCTCCAAACTCTGCACGCCCTGTGGCAAGATGGTGGTGCGATACAACGTGGCCACCTGGTCAGTCGCCCTGACCTTGGCCAAGAGGTCGTTGATCTGAAACCGGGTCAGGTTTTGCAAGGTATGTTGCTGCGCCTGCGCGACCGCGACCGCCGCCGCGGCCTCCTGCACGCCTGCGTCGTACTTCGGCTTGCTCCAAAACGCGAAGGGAAGACTCATCGACACCACCGCGCCGAATCCGTCATTGGCCTGAAAGTTCTGGAAGCGCTGAACTGCCACATCGAAGTCCGGATAGTACTGGCGCTGAGCCAGCGCGCGGGACTGCTCGCTCCGCTGCACACCCAGCTCAGCGGCTTTGAGCTCCGGCCTGTCGTTGAGCGCGAGACGGTGCAGACCGTCGAGGGGCTGTTCGAGCGGCAATTGGGAGGGGGCTTGCGCAAGCCCCAAGGGCGATGCGGGATCCCGATCAAGCAACGTATTCAGCATCGCCTCGGCGGTTTCCCGACGCTGTTCCAGAACGGGAAGCTGTTGGAACAGGAGGGACAGCTCGACGTGGGCCTTGAGGACATCGGCCTGGCTTCCCTTACCCGCACGGAACTTCGCGTTGGCAATCTCCACAAATTGTCTGGACAGCTCCACCTGCTCATGATGAATCTGGATCGCCTTCTGTGCCAGAAACAGATCGTAGTAGGTCTGTTTCAGGCGGGCGACCAATTCCCGTTCCTTCGCGCGGACCGATTGCTCGGTCATCTCGGCCGAGCGGCTGGCAACCCCCTCTTTCAAAGCGAGTTTTCCGGGAAAGGGGAATTTTTGGGACAGCCCAATAATGGTGTGTCCTGATCGCCCAAGGTTGAAAGATTCAGGGAAGTTCCACCACTGGACCGACAGAGTCGGATCCTCCAGCGCCCGTGCCTGTGTAATCCGTTGCGAGGAAGCTTCCCATTGCTGCCGCACGGCGACCATCTCGGGATTCCGCGCCAGGACCTCTTGGATCAATTCCGGCAGCACGACCACGGTGCGCGACATAGAATCGGTATCCTGTGCCCGCGATAATCCGCTGCCGAAGAACATCACCAACACTAACGCAACCATCACACACTGACGCTGTCTATTCCGTCTCATAGCAATGACCTCCCAGAGTTCCCACGCGTTCGCAGCCCTGTCTGCGCTCTGGTCATACATGGCCAAGAGAACGAGACTAGAGGCCTGACGCTGAAGCCGAGCGTCGAACGGCACAGGTGATGGCAAAGAAACGATGACGAGGTATGGACGGAGAAAGATCAGATGCGAAGTACGGAAATCTTGAGCAGGAGATCCTGGGGAGGAGCGACTGTGGGATGATCGGACAAGCGGCTGCTGGGAAAGGTGTGAAGGTCGAGAAGAGCTAACGACTCAGTGTCTTCAGAGCAGATCGCCTGACAGTCACTGCTGAGGTGGAGCTTATCGACAGACTGCACGCCGAGCGTCTTAAACGTATCGCAGAACTGATAGACAGGCTGTTCATCCGGAGTCGAACAGCCATTGCCCATGGCACCAGCCGTGACGCCAATCACCGGCAGGAGGCAGGCATAGGCATTGAAGCTCAACGCAAAGAAGAGCACGATGAGCGTGCCGGCCAGCACCGAACGGGCGCGATGGGAACCTATTCGCATGGGGTCAGTCTATTCCTTCTTCATTCCATCCGTCAATGCTATCGCCTATACCTAACGACAGGCCGCGGAACAAGACTGTTATTTGGTGTGTCTCGTGTGTTTGGTTCAACACGACCAACTAAATGAACACAACAAACCAGATCGACCAAACAGACCGGGGCCTGTCTCAGACAGGCCCTACAGCGCTCCCTCGGAGGGCTGATCCAGCGTATAGAAATCAATCGGGTCCGTTCGACGCTGGATCGCTTCAGTCGGTTCGCTGCCCTTGGTAAAGAGTTCGACGGTACTCGCCTGCCCCTCCTGCTCGCCATCAAGTAACCCCGTCGATGGATCGACCTTGACGAACGTGATGCCTTCCGGAATGGTAAAGGCCACGACCGGCAGCGGCTTGAGCGCGGCCTGCATGAAGTTGATCCAAATGGGCAACGCGGCATGCGACCCCGATTCCGTCCCGCCGAGTGAACGTCGATCGTCAAACCCGACGTAGACACCGGTGACCAAGTTTGGGGCGCCGCCGATAAACCAGGCATTCATAAAGTCGTCCGTGGTTCCGGTTTTCCCCGCAATCGGCCGCGCGATCACTTTAGCGGCTTGACCGGTCCCCTTTTGGATCACGTCTTCCATCATGTTCGTAATCAAGTACGCCGCTTCTTTGGAAATCACCGGCAGGGCTTGTGGTTGCGCCTGCTCAAGAACCGTTCCCGCGTTGTCCTGTACGGACAGAATCGCATAGGGTTCTGTCCGGTTCCCCTGGTTCAGAAACACACCATAGACAGAAGTCAGTTCCATCAGCCCGACGGAGGATGAGCCCAGCCCCAAGGATAGATCTGCCGCCAACGGACTGGTGATCCCGACTGTTTTCGCAAACTCGATGACATTCTTAATGCCGACCTTGTCCAGCAACCGGACCGTCGCGAGGTTGTGCGAATGGGCCAAGGCATCCCGCAAACTCACCATGCCATGGATTTTCCTTCCGTAGTTCTCCGGCTTCCACGTTTTCTCATCCTCTTCCTGCTCGTAGACAACCGGCGCATCGAGAATCACCGACGCGGGGCTCATCCCCTGGCTCATAGCCGTCGCGTAGATAATCGGCTTGAAGGCGGACCCGGGCTGACGGTGAGCCTGTATGGCTCGATTGTACTCGCTACGACCGAAATCGTAGCCTCCGACCATAGCCCGAATGGCGCCCTTGCCTGGCTCCAGCGCGATCAACCCTCCCTCAATGAGGGGCGTCTGTTCCAGTTGCACATGGACCATGTCACGATCCAGTTTCTTGACCATCACCTCGATGACATCGCCGGGCTTCAGCATCTGCTTGAGATTCACATTGACGACAATATTTTTTGCCAGATCCGGCCCAGTCAGACGGCGACTGGCCCATGCCATATCCTCAAAGGCAAGCTTGGCCACTGTCGTGCCGGCCTGCACCAGATAATGGTCCTTCGCCACCTTGGTGACGAACCCCTCAAGATAATCTCCCACCTTCACCGCCTGATCGGTCGCCACGGCGACAGGGAGCGGAGGTGGCGCCGTCATATCGACCGTTCGGAGTGGGCCACGCCATCCTTGGCGCTTATCCAATGCGCGCAGGCCTGCCGCAAAGGCCGCTTCAGCCGCCTTCTGCATCGCCATGTTCACGGTCGTGTAGACCTTGAGCCCACCCTTGTACACCATCTCTTCGCCATACTTGGCGACCAGCAACTGCCGGATATACTCCACAAAGTACGGCGCAGCCTGCTCACTCGCAGGACGGCGGAAATGGAGTATCTCCGCAACAGCCTCCTCGCGTTCTGCCTTCGTGAGAAACTTCGCCTCTTCCATGCGCGCCAGGACATGCTCCTGTCGGTTTTTTGCGCGGTCGTAGGCCTTAAAGGGTGAATAGTGGTTCGGCGATTTCGGGAGGCCCGCCAGAAATGCCGATTCGGCAATCGTGAGGGCGGAGAGGTCTTTCCCAAAGTACGTTTGGGACGCCGAGGCGACACCATAGGCGCCTTGGCCGAAGTAAATCTGATTCAAATACAGCTCGAGTATTTTCTCTTTCGTCAGGACCAATTCCATCTTGTAGGCGAGAATGAGTTCGCGGACTTTGCGGTCGAAGGTGCGTTCGGATGAGAGAAACAGGGACCGTGCCAACTGCTGGGTAATGGTGCTGGCCCCTTCGACTTTGCTCCCTCGGCGCAGATTCGTCCAGGCCGCACGGAACATGCCGATGTAGTCAAGGCCGGGATGCTCAAAGAACCGGACATCCTCGACCGCAATCACCGCGCGCCGCAAGCGCTCAGGAATATCCGCCCCAGAGGCCAGGATGCGACGCTCGATGAAAAATTGACCGATACGCGTCTGATCGCTCGCATAGACCTGCGTCACCAGACTTGGCTGATACGTCCCCAACTGCTCCAAATCGGGAAGGCCTTTTGAGAAATGCCACAGCAACCCGCCCGCGGTCAGTGCTCCCATCACAATGACCGCCCCCAGCACTAGGAGCGAAATCTGCCACCAGCGCCATGGGCGACGAGGCGGTGGTGGGCCTGATGTATGAGAGAGTCGTACGGGTTGATCGATCATGGTTACGCGGGGTTACCCTCGAGGCGGCTTGGTTTCCTGAGAAGATGATCACGGTCACCATACCCTGGAGGCCCTCAAAACTCAAGATTGAAGCCGGTACCGGCGCACCATCCACGCGTCTTCCGGTCCATCGCTTGTACCGGACATCGTGCTTCGGATATACTGCGTAGGACGCCTGGGTTTCTGGGCGTCTTTTTTTTGGAGCATGCAGCAATGTCTATGGATCAGACAGCCACAACAGAATCTCCGGTCACCACACCACTCGAACCGAAAGGGCGCCGAAGCGATATTCGGAATATTGCGATCATCGCCCACGTCGACCATGGCAAGACGACGTTGGTCGATGCCGTGCTCCGCCAGACCCATGTCCATCGCAAGATCGACGATATGGGCGAACGGATCATGGACTCGATGGACCAGGAACGTGAGCGTGGGATCACCATCAGAGCCAAGAACGCCAGCGTGACGTACAAGGGTGTCAAGATCAATATCGTCGATACGCCGGGACATGCCGACTTCGGCGGTGAAGTGGAACGGACCCTGCGCATGGTGGACGGCGTCCTGATCTTAATCGATGCGAAAGAAGGCCCGATGCCGCAAACGACCTTCGTGCTACGGAAGGCCTTAGCGCTCGGCCACAAGGCTATCGTCGTCATCAACAAAATCGACCGGCCGGACGCGGTGATCGATGACGTGGTGAATCGGACCTTCGACTTGTTTGTCCATCTCGGCGCCACAGACGAGCAGCTCGATTTTCCGATCGTCTATACCGCGGCCATCAAGGGCACGGCCACGCTCGACATCAATAAGCCCGGCACGGACATTACCCAGCTCCTCGATACCGTGCTGGACAAGATTCCCGCACCGACTATCGATGCCGACGCGCCGCTCCAGATCCTGGTCCTCTCCCTGATTCAAGACCTTTACAAAGGCAAGATGGGCGTGGGGAAAATTCAATCTGGGTCGATCGCCCGCAGGCAGAATGTGGTCGTACTCGGGAAGGATGGCGCCAAGTTCCCCGGAAAAGTGTCGGACCTCGCCGTCTATTCAGGGCTCGAACGGACGGATATCGAACGCGCGGAAGCAGGAGAAATCGTCGCGGTGGCAGGCCTGGACGAAGTGAGCATCGGCGATACGATCGCTGACGCAGCCTATCCGGTCGCACTGACCAGGGTCACGGTCGACGAGCCAACGGTCCAAATGACCTTCTCCGTCAATAATAGCCCCTTCGCCGGACGAGAAGGCAAGTACCTGACGTCGCGGCATTTGCGCGACCGGCTCTTCAAAGAGCTTGAAACCAACGTGTCCTTGCGCGCCCAAGAAACAGATAGTGCGGACAAGTTCCTCGTCGCCGGGCGCGGCGAGCTGCATCTCGGCGTCTTGATCGAACAAATGCGCCGAGAAGGGTACGAATTACAAGTCTCGCAGCCGGAAGTGATTGTCCACCGGGACGGGGACACAATCCTCGAACCCTACGAGGAACTGACCATCCAGGTTCCGGAAACCTATCAGGGCGCCGTGATTGAAGAACTCGGCAAGCGTCGCGGCGAGTTGCGCCATATGCGGCTCATCCATTCCGACGCCGGACCGAGTGAAATGCATCTGGAATACCATATCCCCACCCGCGGCATTATGGGACTCAAAAATCTCTTGGTGGCAAAGACTCGCGGCACCATCATCATGCACCATGTCTTCGTCGCCTACGAACCGGCGGAGAAGCGTGACCTCACGGTGGCGACACACGGGTCGCTCGTCGCATGCGAAGACGGAGCCAGCACCGGCTATGCCATCTTCATGACTCAGGATCGAGGGACGATGTTCATCGGCCCTGTCGTGGATGTCTATCGCGGGATGGTCGTCGGCGAGAACAGCCGGGACGAAGACATGGACGTGAACGTCTGTAAAGAAAAGCAGCTGTCCAACATGCGGGCATCGGGTACCGATGAGGCCTTGGTCCTCACGCCGCCACGAGAAATGGGCTTGGAGCTCGCGCTCGAATATATCGGCCCGGATGAACTAATTGAAGTCACACCGAAGAGTCTGCGTATTCGCAAACGGATCCTCAACTCAGATGACCGCCGCAGGGCCAAGAAATCCAGCAAATAGTCTCGCGTGCAACCATGAGGATCAAAAAGAAAACCCCCAAGCCTTCTGCCCGCCGCCCCCCGCTCTACTTTGTCGGCTATCGGGGGACCTCGCCGGCCACGGACGAACTGAAGGTCTGGTACGACAAGGAATACGGCGGGCCGCTGACCATTCACCACGAAGCGGGCTCAGCAGAATCCTGGCAAGCGACTCACGGACCCTGGTCAGCCCATGTCGTGATGCCGCTGCCAATGAGCCACGTCGCCGACGTGATGAAGCAGTTGACCTGGGAACACGATGTGATGGGGGCCGTCGCGCCCTCCCTTGTTTCCCCGCGTGACATGCCGGACACGATCCTCTTTGCCGCGCGACTCGCACGAGGCCTCACGCTCCTCTTGCAAGGCACAGCCCATGACATCGTCACCAACCAATACGTCAACCCGTCTGATTGGCAGGATCGTCCCCTTACCCACTTTGCCGCCGCTGATCACATCCCGATCATGCAGGGCGAGGATGAGCCGAACCATCGGAGCTGGTGCTACACCCTTGGCCTCAGCAAGTTTGGGGTAGATGAACTTGAAATGTTTCTCCCCCTTGGTCTCCCGGACCAACCTGCGCGCGATCTACTCAGGGGAACAGCAGACGAATTGACGAGGGTCGGCCAGTCGCCCAAAGTCGGAAGCCGCATCCGCGTAGAGCAGTCGGGTCAGAACATTGAGATTGTCAATCACCGCACCGCTGCACCAGCCGGACGCATGCTGAGTTTTAGAGAAATTCGTTTATTCCCATAGTCCGCCTGCTTTCTCAACCACTTATAGAACATCTAGACCTCTGTTAGGTCTTCAAGACTGTTGACAAGATTCCAAGCCACACGGTACAAAATTGTAGCTGACAGTGTCAGAGGCCGGATTAAACCCAGTGAAGGAGGTTCACAGATGAGCGACGTAGCGGCAGAAATAAAGGTAGGCGATACCGCACCGGATTTTAACTTAAAGGATCAGGACCAGAAGGATGTGAAGCTGAGCGACTACAAGGGCAAGAAGAATGTCGTTCTCTGCTTCTATCCGCTGGACTGGAGCCCTGTCTGTCAAGGCGAGAACAAGTGCTTGACCGACGACTTCCCCAAGTTCCAATCGGCGAATGCAGAACTGTTCGGCATCAGCTGCGACAGCTTCTTCTCGCACAAGGCCTGGGCCGATTCGATGGACCTCAAGCATCGTCTGCTGTCGGACGTGCATCGGACCACGGCAAAGGGCTATGGTCTCTACTTTGAGCCCTTGAACTGCTCGAAGCGCGCCACCGTCATCGTCGACAAGAACGGCAAGGTCGCCTACGCGAAGGTTCAGGAAATCAAGGTCGCGCGGGAGGATAAAGACATCCTCGCAGCATTGGCGAAGCTGAGCTAATTCAAATAGTACTGGGTGCTGAGAGCCAAGTGTATGGCCGACTCAGCACTCAGAACTCAGCACTCAGAACTTTCAACCATGCCCGGCACCGTCCAAGACGTCAGAGACGAAAACTACAAGGAGTTCACCGACGCGCCTGCGTCGATCGTGGCCTACGGCTTAGCGACCTGTGAACCCTGCATGGTCTACGACCCGATCCTGGTAGAAACCGCCGCCAAGTTTCCTGACGTGAAAGTCGGCAAGGCCAAAATGCATGTCCCAGGCCGCTGCCGCGAGATCAAGAAGGCTCACACCTTCGAGACCTATCCCACGACCCACTTCTTTTCCAACGGCAAACTACTCCTCACCCGCGAAGGAGTGGTGGAGCCGTCAGAACTCGCTGCGCTGATTTCGGATCATCTACTGAAATAGAAAAAGGGGATGGGGCCTGATGATCTTCTGTGCTCGCGCAACGCGCGGTCGCGGACTCCCCTCGTTGGACGCGCGCAGTGGAAGATCAATCAGCCCCCATCCCTGAAGAGAGAACGAGCGAGCTTGGAAGGATTATCTGTAGCCTCGTTCGACGGCCGCACGAGACCAACATGGGTGCCCTTCCAAGAGAGAAAAACAAGCGAGCTCAGAGGGATCATTTCGATGGATGGCGGTCGTTCGATGCGCGCAGTACAGGGCAGCCTTGACCACTCCCCTGGAGAGATGTAGGGAATTAGGAAGATGATCGTGCAACGCGCACATTCGAGAATCGGCCAGGCTACCCTTGAGAAAAGAGCGCTTCAAAGAATGTTTGAAAGGTCGCGGGCTCTGAGAGGGGAAGTAGATAGAGCGGCCTCTCGCCAAACCGTCCACATGGCAAGAATCCGAGAAGCAATGCAGCATTCGCCCAGCCCACTGCGCTGATTAAATGTTGCTCGCGCTCACTTGGCTATCCAGGCAAGCTCGCAAAGACGCTGATACGTAACACGGATATGCTCCTGGCGGAACATCTTCAACTTCCTCTCGTTCTGATTGTCATAGCCGGTCTTCAAGTATTAACGGGCACTGTCTTCGCGTCAGGCGCCCCTAACGGACTGAATAATTGCACTTGCGTGTTCGGCAGTTCAGCGAAGGCAGATTCAATGAGGGGTCGTACATTTCGCCAATCAAGACCACTATTCCCACAACCTAACGGTGGCATGGCAATGGAGCCGATACCCAATCGCTGCACATCTGCGACTAACGCGCGCAGCCCGCTTCGGATATCTTCAATAAGAGATTTCTCTCTCCAATGTCGTTTAGTTGGGAAGTTGATAATGTATCGAGGATTGACCATTCGGCCCGTTTCCCAGATGAACATCTGTCCCGGACGAACTTCCTTGGCACGACAAGTCTTGGCATAGGCGTCAAAGTTATCCGGTCAGGCCTGCTTGAATTGCAAAGCAATGCCTTTGCCCATAAACCCGTCGCAGTTGACAGTATTGACGAGAGCTTCGACGTCAGCTTGGAGGAGATTACCTGTATAATTCAAGACTTCACTTCAACTTACTGCCTTCGCGGCTTTTGTCATCGCTACGTCCAAGACAGAACGGAAACCAATACCTCCACTATCTCGAAGCTTCTGAAAGAAGACGTCGAAGCTTTTCGGTGACATCATGTTGAACTGATAACGTGTTGGAATTTTTGCCTTCTCAAGCCATTTGTTAAGCCGCTTGAAGTGGTCTATAGCGTATTCGTGTTTCTTGATGTTATCTGCAGATGGGTCCACGATTTCCTCGTCGCCCTTAACCTCGACAACGAAGATTTGGTCAGCCTGTTTGATGAAGAAGTCTGGGCTAAACTCCCCGCGTTTCGGAGTATTCCCTTTCTTCCATGCGTACTCGATCCAGTAGAAGCCTACCGCAGTATTCTTGAGCCAAGCATCGAACTTCTGCGCGTTCTCCCGAGTAACCAGGTGCCGAACGAACTTCCTTTCGGGCGTGGCATCGGCAATGACGAGGTTCACCGCCGTCTTGAAATCCGCTGCCTTGCCAACCTCTTCACGACCGCCACGAAAATCGCCATCGGGATCCAGCACTTCACGGAAGAATTCCTTCTGCTCGTCAACCAGCGTGCTCTCGCAACCCGGAACATAGAACACAGTCTTCGACACACGACGAAGCTCAGCAGCGCTGCAGCTCTCAACCTGGCGGGTGGACGCATTCACTGGGACCAGCGCCTTGGGCGACAGTTTATAAACCACCCGCTTCGCCGCTTTGCGTCGCAACGTGCCCAACGCCTGCAGAAATCTCTGACGATTGTCGTCGGTGACCTTGCCGTTTTTAACTTTCAAGCGCTTCAGCGATGCCGCGACAATCTCTTCACACCTCACTAGCGGAAAGTTCTTCGCGTAGCTCGTGCGGTCCTTCGGGTCATGAGCATCCTTCGATTCGTCATCAATCGACTTAAGCCGCTGATACATCTGCTCTGCGACTTCCTCGACCGTCCATGTCTTGTGCTGGATCGTAGTCTTAAATTTGACGTGCTCACCGGAGACCGCGCGCTCAAACCCTACTGTCACATCCTCGGCTTCGACCTGCGTCGGAAGATCGACGTAGCCGTCCTCGAAGAGCTTGTATTCGCCTTTCTTGGCGTAGGTCGTGACGTCCTCTTCTCGTGTGTAGTCGAGATTGTGTAGTTCGAAATTATGAGGCGAAGCCGGGTCCACCGTGGATGTCAAACGGCGTTCAATCTCCAGAATCTCGTTCACCAGATGCTTGATCCGGTTCGACCATGAATCGTGATTGAAAACGGTGACAACTGGCTCTTCACCCTTCCAACCCTCGGGGCGGCGCAAGCCACGCCCCAGCACCTGAGCGATGAGCAGTTTGCTGTTGAAGGCACGTTCTTCGTGCGGAACGATCTGGAACACGTTCTTAACGTCCCAGCCCTCACTGAGCATCGAGACCGATACGATCCATTCGACCTTGCTTGCGGGACTGTCCACGACCCGCAGCTTGGCGACGTTAGGCTGGTGCTTCGCCGCCGAAGTCACGCACAGAACCTTTGCCGCCGCCTGGTCAGACTTGAGCCCTTCCCATTCCTCCAGGAAGTCCTGCAATTCTTCCGCCACCTGCTCTGCGCCTTTGATATTCTGCGTGACGACAATAGTCAGCGGACGGATGCCCCGTGCCTTGAGCTTCTTCTTCCAGTCGATGTGCCGGTTATAAACCAGTTGCCACTTCTCCTCCGGCTTCTCCGCAGCAGGTGGGAGTTCGTCCACATACTCCACCTTCTTGACAAATTTCTCCTCAATGGCCTGCCGCAGAGAATAGCGGTGAACCACGTCCGCAAAGTAGTCGTCGGCCACGTAGCAGGTGCCGGATGCGCCAACTACCATTCTAAAGCCGTAGTCGGCATCTTCGAGGAACTCCTTCCACCGTTTGGGCGTCGTCCCTGACTCGTTGGCAACGTGATGCGCTTCGTCGTTGAGCACTGCCACCCGTGCCCCCTTGCCCTTCAAGCTCTCGCGGATGGACGACTTGGTGTTCTCCAGAATCGCATGGTAATTTTCTACGCAGATCGACCCATCCACGATGCTTTCTGATGCATTAATGATCTTGGGCGTCTTGAACTTCGCGCTGTCGGGCAGTGCATCGCGGAGGTCGCTGTTACCAGCCAGGTCCTTGAACTTCTTCAGCAAGCCGTGCTCGATTGTATTCGACGGGCAGAGCACCAGTACGCGATCGGCCGCACCTTCTGCAAGCAAGATCAGCGCGAGCCCGTAAAGCACATAGCTCTTTCCCGTTCCCGTGGCCTGATCCACCGAACAGGCGAGTTGATCGGCCAATTGAAGCTGCTTCTCCATCCCTGCCCACGAACCGTAGCGCTCCTGCAACTCCGTGTTGTCGTCGAAGTTTTCCTTCGCGAGTGCTCGAAGGTTGGCGTATTTACCGCCCAGCAAGAAGCGTAGCGTCGTGCGGATAGCCTCCTTCTGATATTCCCGGTAGCCGCAAAGCTCGTCCAGGAAGGCCTCATACTTCCCCTCGTCCCATTTCTTCGGGTCGATGTTCTCCGTGACCTTCAGGATCAGGTCTTCATTCCGAAATGTGCGCTTGTCGCCTTTGGTGCTCATGGTGGATTACTTCTTTGCCTTCTTCCCTGCCTTCTTGGCGGGCTTTGCTGCCGCCCTCGTGCCTCCCAGCCCGAACTTGCTGGCCGGGATGACTTCGCGCGCCTCGTTGCCGTAGATGTCCACGAACACCGCCATGAGTTGCTTGCCGACTGATTCAAGCGGGAAACGCACCTCCCAATCTGCTTTCTGGATCGCCTCCGCGTAAAACACCGCATCGAGATCGAACACGTCAGATTCCGTGTCGAAATCATAATCTAGCATCACCATCGAAAGCGTCTCACGATTGGCCTTCTTCGCGGAATCCCGGACCACGGCTTCACTCTTGAATGTTTTGATGCGGATCACGCCCTCGCTGAGCATTTCACCCTTCCGCTTGTTTGCCGAGGCCACGTAGTTCAACTCAGGCGAGCGGATGAAATCAAAGCCAACCGCATCCACCGTGTCGTTGACCGCCATCTCGTCGGCAGGCTGCCTAAGCGCGGCAAACTCGCGCTGGTGAAGCTCGTGGATGATCGAATAAGGGATGCGCAAGGCGTAGTAACGCACGCCGTCCAGCGTCAGGTAGTCCTGCTGGAAATCGAAGACCAAGGCAGGGGCGATGATGAACAGCCGGCTGCCCACCTTCGTTCCCAGCGCTTCGTGCATGCTTTGCACTGTCTCTTCGTCGATCCGCACTCCCGGCTGCTTCTGGTGGTTGAACACCAACACGCTTGCACCCTTGAGATGGCCGTCGAGCTGGATGCCGCCGATCTTGTGCGCATCGTCCCGGCATTGGAACAACTGGAGGGCGAAGAATCGCCACGCATCCCACGTCAATTCCTTGAGCTTCGAGAAATCGTAGAGGCCTGCGTTATCGAGCGTGAACGGCTTAGGCTGGAGCGCCTCGCCCTTGTTTCCGATCTCTTGGCGCAGGTTCAGCATCCGCTTCTGGATTGTGTAAATGGCCAGCTTGCCGCAATCGATGCCGATCCAGCGACGACCCAACTTTTCAGCTACGGCGCAAGTAGTCCCCGAGCCAGCAAAGGCGTCGAGAACCAAGTCCCCGGCTGCGAGAGCCACCCCACAAGCCTGAATAGCAGGTCCTCGTTCTTTTCCGTCGGGTAGGCCGTGACACGCCCAATTGTACGGACGTCGGTCCACATGGTGCTGGCAATCCGTGAGTCCCTTGGAGGGACATAATACTGCACAACTTTCTCTTCATTGAGACGCACAAAGTCCAATTCGCAGCCAGCTTCGAGATTTCGAAGGTAGTAGTCATCCACACTCTCTTTGTCGGCGAACTCCCTCAGGTATCGCTCGTAGTTCTTCTTGGCGTCGAGGGCTCGGCTCTTCTTCCAACGCCATTGCCCAGTCTTCGGATTGTGCCCAAGTAATGGGTAACGCATCGTCTTGCGATCCGTCCCTCTCCAAAAGGTGTCCCATTTGCCTACTGCATGAGCGTCCAGTTCAATGCGGAGGTGAGGAATCTTTGAACGGCCAGATTTTGCGTAAAGCAACAGTGAGTCGTCCCCGACTGTCAGCGCGGTAATTTCCTCGAACTGGTTCTGCACGTTTTTTGTTCCGCGCGGCACTTTGATGTCGTTTTTGAACCCTCGCGGAAGGAGTTCATCCAATACCACTTTCACATAGTGACCAAACCTGTAGTCAATGTGGACCACGATAAAACCGTCATCACACAGGATCTCGCGGAGCAGAACGAGGCGTTTCCTAATAAATTCGATGAACTGCGCGCCAGCGATCTTGTCTTGGTAGGCTTTTTGGTCCTGAGTCCCCGCGAATTCTCGTTTGGTAGCAAACGGAGGATCGATATAGACCAGCCTGACACCCTGCGTGCCAGCGGTGTTGCAAAGCCCGCCCGTGCGCTTCAACTCCAGCAGGCTCTTCATCACCTGTAGGTTGTCGCCAAAGATGAGCTTGTTGTGCCATCCGTCGCCGTTCTTGCCGAAGGTGCGGACCTTCTGAAGCGGCACGGCCAGCGTGTTGGCAATGATGTCCTCCTCGCGCTCCTTTCCGTGATAGACGAGTTCGTATTCTCGTTTCTCCGGTGGGAAAAGGATGCGCGCCCACTCGGGCGAAAGCTCCTCGCCTTGTTGCAGTCGGCGGATGATGTCTTGGCGTTGTTCGTCGTTCATATCAGTCAGTCTTCTTTGAAAGTCTAGAGTGCCGTCCCGATTCGCCGGGAGCGAGGCAAAGTAATTCCAACTCGTCCAGCAATCCGCTGTCGGCGAAACTAAATGTCATCTCTTCGCCGACAATCACATGGTCGAGTACCTTCAGCCCAAGCGGGCGGCTGGCGGCGATCAAATCCTGAGTCAGCATCCGATCCGACTCGCTCGGCTCTGCCGCGCCGGATGGATGATTGTGCGCCGCGATCAGCGCCGAGGCGTTCACCTGCAAAGCCCGCGCGACGATGTTCCGCAGCGATGGCCGGACAGCGTCCACAGAGCCTTGGGCGATGAGAGTATCCTCTAGCAGCGCGTTGCGCCGGTTCAGGTAAAGCACGCGGAACTGCTCTTCCGCCAGCCCGCGCAACCGCTCCCGCAAATACTCTGCCGCCGCCGCCGTGCTCTTCATCACCAACTGCCCACGTTCCGCAGGCACGGAAACGCGCCGCGCAATCTCCATCGCCGCGATCAACTGCGCCGCCTTCGCGCCCTTCAGTCCCTTGACCTCCAACAACGCGATGACCGGAGCTTCCACCATCGCCCGCAACGAGCCAAACTGCTTCAACAACTGCCGCGCCATTTCGACCGCGCTCGTCCCTTTGAACCCGACGCGTATCAAAATCGCAACCAGCTCCGCATCCGTCAGCGCCTCCGCTCCCTTCGACAAAAGTCGCTCCCGCGGACGCTCTTCCATCGGCCACGAGGCGATCCCTTTCGACTCATGTTTCTTTGCGAGCATCAGTTCACCGGCGATCTAGCGCGATCACTCTCCGTTCCGGACACCACAAACTGTGTCGGAAATCTATGTTCGAATCAAAATTCGCCGCCGCAGAATACCCCTTTCCTACTGATAAATCACCCCGCCTTCCGTGGGAGAGGGATGAAATGTTGAATGTTCAATGGTGAATTGAGAAGGACTGAGGACGGTTTGTCTGGTCTGTCAGGTTTATCGGCCAAGAAAACGAGATAGACCAAAAATCCAGATGGACAAGAGAGACAAGCGGGTCCGGTCTATTTGGTCTGTTTTGTTGGCCAGCCTGGCACTCGCACTAGGCGAACCAAAGAAACCAGAGCGGCAAATGGCGATCAACTGCTTCGCTATACCCCTGGCCGGTCTACAAACCTAGAGCGCACGACGGAGTCCTTCATCAAGGGATACGGCTTGAGGTCGGCGATCACTTCTTGCCGCCCTTCTTCTTCGTCCGTGGGCTGATCGCAGGTACCACCGGCGTGGCGTCCGGCGCATTCAAGGCATAGAACTCATGCAGCTTGGCCGCCAGCAGCCGCTTGTCCGGCAACTGGGTCTGGTACTGCGCCACCAGCGCCGGTGAGAGCGTGCGGCTCAGCGCGTACTCCACCACCTCGCTGTCCTTGGACGCACACAGCAGCAGGCCGATGGCCGGGTTCTCGTGGGGCTTGCGCACATCCCGATCCCTCCGTGTCAAGATGAGTGAGACAGTCAGCGGCAGAGAGTTTACTGAGCAGGGCGAGCAAGGATTCTCAACATGAGTGCACAGAGTTCCGCAGTGGTTCTGGAT
>Ga0163146_10000595_pt1 | contig 51443 bp, 43 predicted proteins | sample OliLakLV19MP7G1_FD_148648 | JGI IMG/M metagenome (GOLD analysis project Ga0163146, IMG submission 148648) | Freshwater microbial mat bacterial communities from Lake Vanda, McMurdo Dry Valleys, Antarctica - Oligotrophic Lake LV.19.MP7.G1 | ecosystem: Environmental > Aquatic > Freshwater > Lake >... | reverse complement strand
GTGTCGGGGTCCGGGGGTCCCGGGGTCGGTGGAGCGGCTGCGCCGGACTTCCTCAAAGGAAGCCCCTGCGAAGCAGGCACCACCGACTCCGGGCCCCGGGACCCCCGGACCCCGACTTGATCTTACGTGAGCGTAATCCACCCTTCCGACCGCGCGTGGCCTCCGCGAACCGCCGACAGATACGCCTCACGGATGGCGCAGGTGATGGGGCCCGGGGCGCCGGCGCCCACAGGTCGGCGATCCACGCTCGTGATGCCAACGACCTCGGCGGCCGTCCCGCACACAAACACTTCGTCCACCACATAGAGGTGATCGCGGCTGAGTTGCGACTCCTGCACGGGAATGCCCAGGTCCTGCGCGAGCGCCACGACGGTGTCGCGTGTGATGCCCTCGAGGATTGCGTCGGCGGGTGGTGTCACCAAGCGTCCGTTGCGCACGGCAAACAGGTTCGCGCCCGTGCATTCGGCCACGTAGCCCTGCGGATCCAGCATGATCGCCTCGTCGAAGCCGTTTCGCTGCGCATCGGTCTTGGCCAGGATCGAATTCACATAGTTGCCGCTGACCTTGGCCTTGGTCATCATCGCGTTCGGATGGTGGCGCGTGAAACTCGAGACACACGCCTTGAGCCCCTCGGCCACCGTGCTCTTCCCGCCATACACCGACTGCTCCCAGACCGTGACTGCGACGTGAGCCCTGCCCGAGTCGATCGTCAACTGCCATCCGCCCTCGGCGAGCCAGAGCAGGGGCCTGATGTAGCAATCGCCGTATCCGTTGGCGCGCACCGTGGCGCACACGGCGTCCATCATCTCGTCGATGGAATGCGGCAGGTCGAGAAAGCCGGCGATGCGCGACGAATCCTCAAAGCGCTTCATGTGTTCGCGCAGGCGGAAGACGCCGAGGCCACGCGGGGTCCTGTATGCGCGAATTCCCTCAAAGATGGCGACGCCGTAATGCAGACCGGCCGTCAGAAAGGGCACGGTCGCGTGTTCAGTGGCGATCATCTCGCCGTTCATCCAGGTGAATCTGCTGTTCATGTCTGTGCTCTACCAAATGCCAACACGGCCCGACACTGATGCAATCAGTCTCGCGCTATCGAAACCAATACCCTGCCTGAAGACCAGTTCCACGTTCCTGACATCGCCGATCGTGGCTGACGGGTCGCCGGCAATGACCATGAGGTCGGCCTGTTTGCCGACCGCGATCGACCCCACCGTCCTGCCCCGGCCCAGATACTCCGCGCCGTTCAGCGTCACGATGCGAATGGCCTCGACGGGCGTGAACCCGGCTTCAACCAGAAGCTCGACCGTACGCTGATTCGAGAAGCCCGGCACCACACCGCCGCCACCCGTGGGGTCGGTGCCTGCGATCAGAGTCCCACCGGCGCGCGCGAAGGCCACATCAAGTTTCAGGGCCTTCGGAAAGAGACGCGCATAGATCGATTCGGTATTCTTCGCCGTCCGCGCATAGCCCTGTTCGAACTGCTCCCTCAGCGGCGCCACCAGCACCTCGAGCCCCGGCGGAAGCGGCCGCCCCGGTGTGAATGTCTCAAACACCGTTGGCGTCGTGGTCAGCGTGACCTTCTTGTCGATGAGCTTGCGGACGAGCGCCTTGAAGGGTTCGCCGTTTTCGTCGAGGGCTGCGATGGTCTGCTGCCCGGTCCCCTGACCCGGACACACATCAGGAAGCTTCGTGGGCACGAAGTCTGTGGCCGCAAGGAACCCGTGCTCGAGGTTGTCGATGCCCAGGTCGGCCGCCTCGGCATAGGTAACCGAACATAAATGGCCGGTCACTTTGATGCCGCGCGTGTGGGCTTCGTCAATCGCCGCGCCGAGGTCGGCGCGCGAGATCTGCATGTACGCCTTGAACGACGTGGCGCCTTCATCTGCCCAATAGTTCACCTGCCGCCGCGCGTCGTCTGGTCCCGTGAGCGCGCGCATCTGGATGAAGGTGTTCGGGCCATTCAGGTACGGCGCCGTCGCGTCGATGGCCGGACCGGCCTTGCTGCCCGCATCGATGAGCTTCTTCATGTTGATGTCCATGAAGCCGTTCACATTGCCGCCCGTACGGATCGTCGTCACGCCGCCAGCCAGATACAGACGCACGAAACTTTCGCCGAGCTGTCCGTACACGCCGGGGCCGGTCGGGTAATACAAGTGCTCATGCACCATGACCATGCCTGGCATGAGCGTTTTGCCCGTCAGGTCCAGCACACGAGCCCCTTCGGGCACCGCCGTGCTTGCAGTTGGTCCCATGGCCGCAATCAGGCCGTCACGCAGGATGACGGTTTGATCACTGCGAACCGCGCCGCCCGTCCCATCAATGACTCGCGCATGCGTCAGCGCGACGACGGCGGCATCCACAGTTACGAACTGTCGAATGGCGTTGCCGACAGTCGGCCGCTGTGCGTAAGCGGTCACCGATGTGGCAGCCATGACCACAGACAAGATCCACTGTGCTGTTCGCATGGCGCGAATTATAATCGACGAATGCTTTTTCAGACGTTCGTCACCACCCTGGGCATTGCTCTGAGCGTTGTGAGCCCGGCCCCTGAAGCTCAGGCGCCCCAGGCGCCGCCAGCCGTCGTGCTCCCTGACGTCAATGTCCTGGCTCAGAAAGAGCCGGCGAAGGCTCAGACCCTGCCGATCAGCCTGACTGCGATCACGGCCGAGATGCTGCAGCGCGCGGGCGTGATGATCGTGTCTGACGCAGCCGTGCAGGCCCCCAACGTCATCTTCACCGAATTCACGGCGCGCAAGCTGAGCAACGCGCGGTTCCGCGGCGTGGGATCCAGCCCGGCGAACCCGGCGGTCACCACGTTCCTTGATGGCGTGCCGCAGCTCAACGCCAATGCGTCGAGCGTGGAACTGCTTGACGTGGACCAGATTGAATTTGTCCGCGGGCCCCAGAGCGCGCTGTACGGACGCAACACGCTCGGTGGCCTGGTCAACGTGTTGTCGGCGCGACCGTCACTCTCGGCATGGACTGGGCGAGTGATCGCGCCGCTGGGCAACTTCAACTCGCGCGACGTCCGGGCTTCTGTGTCCGGCCCCCTCGCAGCCACGGTGGGACTTGCTGTGGCGTTTGGTCATGGTGCACGTGACGGCTTTACGACAAACCAGGTCACGGGTCGGACGGTGGATGACCGGTCGGCGTCGTTCGGCAAGGCTCAACTGCTGTGGACGCCCTCGGCGCAGTGGGAAACGCGCGTGATTGTCAGTGGAGAACGCTCACGCGACGGTGACTATGGACTGTCGGACCTGGACGGCCTGCGCGCCAACCCATTCACGGTGGCACGGGACTTCGAAGGCCGTCAGGACCGCGACATCATGTCGGGCACGCTGCATGCCCGCCGCGAAGGCTCGCGCGTGAGTCTCACCAGCACCACCGGCGTGGTTCGCTGGAAGACCCAGGATGTGACTGACCTCGACTATTCGCCGCTGCCGTTCATCACGCGCGACAACACGGAAGAAGCCACGCAATTGAGTCAGGAACTGCGTCTGGCGTCCTCTACCGGCTCGCCGGTGCGGTTGTCGGACTCGGCCACGTTCTCGTGGCAGGCCGGCGTCTTCGGCTTCAGGCACAACTACGAGCAGGACGCCGTCAACACGTACGCTCCGTTCCTGCTCTCGCAGTTCATCACGTTCCCTGTCACCGAGCATTCTCCCCAGGGCACCATCGAGGATTTCGGGCTCGCGGCGTTTGGACATTCGACGCTGACGTTCAACAACCGGGTAGACCTCACACTGGGCGTTCGCGCGGATCGGGAACGCAAGACGGCTGACCTTCGGACATTCCTGTTGCCGGAGATTGCCCCGGGAACCGCGCTGGACGCAGAGAAGACCTGGACCAACGTCTCACCCAGTGCCGCCCTGACCTATCGGATCAACGACAGCCACAGGGTCTACGCCTCAGCCAGCCGCGGCTTCAAAGCCGGTGGCTTCAACCCTGTTGCGCCGCCGTCATCGAACATCTATGACGAAGAACAGACGTGGAACGCAGAAGGGGGCGTCAAGGCGACCTGGGCCAACGGCCGCGTGCGCACCAATGCCGCCGTGTTCTCGATCAACTGGACCGACCTTCAGCTGAACCTGCCCATCTCCAACGCGCCGGGGCAGTTCTACATTTCGAACGTAGGCGAGGCCACCAGCCGCGGTCTCGAGGTGGAAGTGGCTGCTCGAGCGGCCTCAGGCGTGGATGTGTTCGGCGCGTTCGGATACACCCGTGCCCGGTTCTCCGACGGCAGCCTGTCCAGCGGCATCGATGTGTCGGACAATCTTGTCCCGTTCACACCCGACTTCACCGCATCGGCCGGCATCGACGTGTCACGCGCGGTGCGCCCGAACGTTCAGGTGTTTGGCCGGGCCGAAGTTGTGCGCCACGGCGCGTTCCAGTACGACGACGCGAATACGGCCGGACAGAAGGCATATTCGCTGGTCAATATGCGCGCAGGCGTCAGCGTTCGAAAGGTCGCCATCGAAGCGTTCATCAAGAACGCCTTCGACACACGCTACATCCCGACGGCATTTGCCTACCCTGGTCTTGCACCATCGGGATTCGTCGGCGAAATGGGCCGGCCCAGGACCTTTGGGATCAGCTTGTCTGTTGGATTCTGATCCCGGTCCAGAGTCCAGAGTCCAGAGTCCGGCCTTCGTACGTAGCGCGGCCTGGGTCTCAAGGCCGCAGATATCCCGCGCGCTTGAGGCCCAGCGCGCGCTACGAAATGCGAGCCACGCGCACGCTATCCGCGCGGGAAGCGCTTCGTCAGGATCCGTCGCATCTCAGTGATTGGTTCCGTGTGGTCGTCCACCTGGAGCCGCAACACAACATCGTTGTGCAGCCACGGCCCGCCGTCTTTCTTGACGATGAGCATGGCGGCCGATTGCATGCCGCGCGTGTCGCCACCGGCGGCCTGACCAGCTTCGAGCGCGGCCTGTAACCGGAACGCCAGCCGGCCCTTGGTCGTCTCGAACGCCTTCACCATGCCTTCAACCACCGCGGGACCGGCCAGGATGTTGCCCTGCGCCGTGCACAGGATGCCCTGTTTGTGTCCCGCCCATTCACTGGCCTGCGGCCCGGTGAACACGGCAGTCTCACCGACGGGATTAATCACCGCGAACTGACGCCCTGCCTTCGGCCACGGTTGGTTGCGCAGTCCGGGATCGGGATCGCGCTCCCAAATCTGCTTCACGACGTCGGCGGGCTTGAGCCCCTTGCGCAACAGTTCCAGTGCCTGCGGCCCATAACTGACGTCAACAATGGCCTGTGTGGCTGCGGCACCAACCCCGGCCTCGGCCCACAACACCCCGTTGCCGACCGAGAAGACGCGTGACTGCACCGCGCCGCCGAGTTCACCCGACTCCGGGTCGTAGCCGAGGATGGAAAACGTCGCCACAGGATCAGCGGGCAGTGCCGGCCGCTGCGACGCGGCGGAATGCGAAACGGCCACGGCGGCGAATGCGGCAAGAACCAACAGGACGCGACGGCTGACTGTGTGTGTCGTCATCGAAAGACCTCCCGAATCACCTGCTCACGATAGTCGAAGATGCGGCTGACCTGACGCCGGACGATGGGCAACACGATCTCACCCATCGGCCATAGGGGCAACTGGTACTGCACGTGGTCAAGGACCTCGGTGCCGTCTGCATTTTCCACGAACCGGTGGGTATGAATCCACTGCCGGTACGGCCCCTTGACCTGTTCATCGATGAACAGCCGCGGCGGTTCCCACGTGGAGATCAGCGTCTGCCAGCCGAACCCGACGCCGAAAAGCGACAGTCGGTAGTCAAGCCTGGTGCCCTGTGTCATCAATACGGGCTGCGGGGTCAGGATGTGGAAATTGAGTTCCGGCGGAGTGATACGCTCGAGGTTGCCGGCCTCGGAGAAGAACGAAAAGACCTCATCGATCGCGCGAGGGATGACGATCCGGCGGTTGAGGTGGTGCGATTGTTCGATCATTGTCCCCTCAGCGCCGCACCGCGCCCGGGCGCGTGATGAATTCTGCGACAGCACTGATGAAGGACGCGTGGGTGTCTTCAAGCTGAGCGGCGTGATCACCACCAGGCAACTGTGTCCATTGCCGCTGGGGGGACCCGATTTTCGCGAAGAACCTGGCCGTTACATCGGCAGGCACGCCCGGATCGCTCGATCCATGCAGCACCATCGTCGGCATCGTGAGACGCGCGGGATCGAGGGCGTTGAATTCGTCTTCGCGGATCCAGTCCACGCGCACCGGATCGGCGGCCACCGCCTGCGCGGCGAACGCCCTCATTACAGCCGGGGGAGTCACTGCCGGCGAAATGAAGTCGCTGAGCGCGTCTTCGGGCGTCGTCTTGGCGAAGGCCGGACGCTCAGGTACCGGCAACGCTGCGTATTTCAGCCCCGGGTCCATCGTGAACCCGAAGAGGACCAGCGCAGACAACGTCACTCCGGGCGTCTGCGCCGTCAGATGCGCCACCGCGCCGCCCTGCGACCAGCCGAGAAGCGCGGGCGGTGGCAGCGACGGATGGCGCGCAGCGGCCCACCGCACCACCGCGCTCACGTCGGCCGCGGCCCGTCGCGGGGTGAGAAACCCGGTGGCATCCCGTCGAGTTTCGCCGTAACCACGCAGGTCAACAGCGTACGCAGCGATGCCCTGGGCCGCGAGTGAACTCAGCACAGACCGTTGCAGTCCGGGCACCTGAAGATCGAAGTCTGGACGGCTGCTCCACGTGCGGCCATGCACCAGCACGATGACCGCGCGCGGCGCGGTTGGCCCTCGCGACCACACGACGAGCGGATGGCCGTCTGAGAGAACGAGATGGCGTGCAGGCGGCGGCTGCGCCAGGGCCGCCACAGGAAGGCAAAGGGTGAGCAGGAACAGGCCCGCAGCCACGATGCGCACAGTCTACACGTTGAACTTGAAGAGCAGCACGTCGCCGTCGGCCACGACGTACTCCTTGCCTTCCATGCGGTACAGGCCCTTGTCGCGAGCGGCGGCAACCGAGCCACACGAGACCAAATCGGTGTAGGCCACGGTTTCGGCCTTGATGAAACCTCGTTCGAAATCCGAGTGGATTACGCCCGCCGCCTGTGGCGCCGTGTCACCGGCGTGAATCGTCCACGCGCGCACTTCCTTTTCACCTGCGGTGAAGTAGGTGCGCAGGCCGAGCAGGTGGAACGTGGCGCGAATCAGCGATCCGAGGCCGCTCTCGGCAACGCCAAGTTCCTTGAGGAACGCCTGGGCTTCGTCGGGCTCCAGATCCACCAGGTCGCTCTCGATCTGGGCGCTGATCACCACGGCTTCACACGCCAGGTGTGCCTTGACGTATTCCCGAACCTTGATGACGTAGGGATTGGTGTCGGCGGTGGCGAGGTCGCCTTCCTTCACGTTGCACGCAAAGATCGTCGGCTTGTCGGTGAGCAGGAACAGGGCGCGCGACAGCGCCCGCTCCTCCGGCGTCAGGTCCACCATCAGCGCGGGCCTCCCGGAGTCGAGCACCGGTTCCACTTTGGCGAGCGCGACTTCTTCGGCGGCCGCGGCTTTATCGCCGCGCTTCACGTCTTTGGCAAGACGCTCGCGGCGCTTCCTGACCGACTCCAGGTCGGCCAGAATCAGCTCGGTGTTGATGATCTCGATGTCGCGGACCGGGTCCACCGTGCCGGACACGTGGTGCACGTCTTCGTCTTCAAAGCACCGCACCACCTGCACGATAGCGTCTACTTCGCGGATGTGCGTCAGGAACTTGTTACCCAGTCCCTCGCCCGTGCTCGCGCCCTTGACCAGCCCGGCGATATCCACGAACTCAATCGCGGCCGGAATCACCACATTGGTTTTGGCGATTTTCTGCAGCTCGGACAACCGCGCATCGGGCACGGTGACGATTCCCACGTTGGGGTCGATGGTGCAGAACGGATAGTTGGCGGCCTCGGCCTTCCGAGTACGCGTGACGGCGTTAAATAGTGTGGACTTGCCCACGTTGGGCAGGCCCACGATCCCGGCTGTCAGCATGGCAGCGCTTCAGTTCTTCGGCGCCGGAGCCGGAGCGGCCGTCCGCGCCTGGCGCGCACGCGTCAGGTGCGGCACGACGCCAACTAACCGCTGGCAGACCATCAACTGGGCGCGATGGTGCATCTCGTGTTCTTTGGTGCCCATCAGCATTTCGAACCGCGTTTTGGACGGCGGATCGAGGGGAGCCGGGAAGCCGACGCGCTCGGCCAAATCGGACTCGCTCAGGCCATCGAGGAACGCGGCAAACGTCTCGCCGTCAACCTCGAGGGCGCGCAGCACCGCGTCGCGCGTGTCCATCGCCTGTTCAAAGGCCTTGGCCGCACCGATGTAGGCGCCAAAATCCTCGAAGGTGACAAACGTCTTTTTGTCCTGCCCATGCAGCTTGAGCTGCCAGGTGGTGGAAGCGGCCAGATGCGCCAGCATCTCGTGCACGCTCATCGATTCCGGCGTGGCGCGAAAGCCCCACTGCCCGGCCGGAATATCCATGGCCACCTGAATCGTGTTCTTACGCACAGTGCGGAACGCCCGCCCAAAGTCAGTACCGGAGTAGCTCGTCATAGCGTTTGATCGTACACCAAGGGGAACTGGGGAACTGGGGCACCCCACTTCCCCTCTTCCCCAGCCTCAGTTCCCCAGTTCCTAACTTCCTCATTTCCGTCTGAAGCGGTCCTTCGGCTCCAGCACACCGAGCGCTCCGTTTCCCTCGAGCCAGACTCTTGCTGCCGGATCCTGCCGAAGGAAGGCATCCCAGAGGGCCGTGCTGAGGGCCATGATCGCGCGGTGATGATTCGGGTTCCGCTCCACCTTGTCGCCCGGCAGATCGCGGTCGGTGAAGGCCGAGTGCTGACCGTCGAACAGCACGAGTTCGTACTTGTTGCCAGGCGGGAGCGCGGGAAACACCTGGAGCCGCGACTCGAAGGTGGCGCCACCAATCAATGACTCGTCGCGCGTGCCGGTCATGAGCAACCAGGGAATTGCGACCTTCCCGAATGCCGCCTGTGGGGTGCCGGCAGCAGGAACACTGGGGCTCATCACGATGGCGGCCTTGATTCGAGCATCGGTCAAACGGAGCGACGGAAGGTTGCTCGTCTGTCCGCTCACTGCCTGAGTGGTGACCCCACCAAACGAATGGCCCGACATCCCGACGCGCGCCATGTCCAACCGGCCGCGCAATGGGTGGCCGGCCTCATGAGTCCAGCGCGTCAGTACATCCAACACCGCCTTCACATCCTGGGCCCGCCACAGGTAGTTCTCGGCGTTCGCAGCGCGCTGCATCGCCGCCAGGCGCCGAAGCGGCTCCACGTCCTGCCAGACCGATTCGTCGCTTCCCTTGTGCTGGAGGAACACGGCGACGTATCCCCGCGCGGCCCAATGACGGCCGAGGAACGCCGACCCTGTGCGCGCGCCTCCCAGCCCGTGACTGAACAGCACGACAGGGGCCTCACTCTGGCCGGACGGCAAATAGACAAGGACCGGAATGTCTCGCCTCCGCTCATCGTCGCGCACAACGAGATCGCGAGGCTCGGGCTGCGCCTCGCGAGTGAGCACCAACGGGTCGTACGGCTGAACCGCGATAACGGCACCGACGACCGCCGCAGTGAACCAAGGGTGTCTCACGAGAGCGACCATCACACAACCTCCACAGAGCGACCTTGGGGACCTGGGAACTGGTGAGCCAACTTCCCCACTTCCCCACTTCCCCACTTCCCAACTACCAGTTCGTCGGCTTGTAGTCCTTCAGGAACTGCCCCCAGATGTGCACGCCGGTATTGATGCCCGAGATGATGGGATCGACGATGCGGGCGGCGCCGTCCACGATGTCGAGCGGCGGATGGAACCGGTGTTCTGCCGTCTTGCGGGCCGCCACCTCCGCCGGATCCTCATCGGTCACCCATCCGGTGTCCACGCTGTTCATGTGGATACCGTCGGTCTGATAATCGGCCGCAGCCGTGCGCGTCATCATGTTGAGCGCCGCCTTGGCCATGTTCGTGTGCGGATGGCGTGTGGTTTTGAAGCTGCGGTAGAACTGCCCCTCAACTGCCGACACGTTCACGATGTGTTTGTCGCGGTTCGCCGTGCGCAGCATCAGCGGCTTCAGCCGCGCATTGAGCACAAAGGGTGCGACCGCGTTCACCAGATGCACTTCGAGCAACTCGACGGCCGGCACTTCGTCCATCAGCAGCCGCCACGAGTTGCGATCTCTCAGGTCGATCTGCTGCAGGTCCTGGTCCAGTCGGCCTTGCGGAAACAGGCTCTTCTGCGCCTGCAACTCCTCGGGCAGCAACGCCACTTGCGACAGCGCGGCGGCATGCGTCAGGCCGGCCACCTCCGACAGACTTGTCGCCAACGCGCCCTGGGGCGCCTCGGGCAGCAGGTGATAGCCGCGCAGCCCTTCATAGGCGCCCACGAGTTTGCGCACAGGCTCGGGCATCGTATGCAACGCCGCCGTTTCGCCGTCCATCATGTGCGCGTAAAACTCGGGAGGCCGGCGCACGGTCTGACACGCGTTGTTGACGATGAAGTCGAGACGGGTGCGGGTGGCGAGCATCTCGCGACAAAACGCCTCCACCGACGGCGTGTGCCTGAGATCCAGACCGAAGACCTCGAGTCGGTGGCCCCACTGATCGAAGTCAGGCTCGCTCGCGTAGCGCATGGCGGAATCGCGCGGGAACCTGGTGGTGACAATCAGGTGCGCGCCGGCACGCAGCAGTTTGAGGCCTGCCTGGTAGCCAATTTTGACGCGACCGCCCGTGAGCAGCGCGACGCGGCCAGTCAGGTCAGCCAACTCGGTGCGCTTCCGGAAGTTGAACTCGGCACACGACGGGCAAAGCTGGTCGTAGAAGTGATGCACCTGGGTGAAGCGGGTCTTGCAGGCGTAACAGTGGCGCTCATCCGCCAGGTGCGTTCTGGCTGCAGTGCCTGAAGCGTCGAGGGGCTCACCTTGTTCAGTGGCCGGTGGTGGAAAGACGTTCGGTGTCGTGAACACCGGCTTGCGCCGCAATTCGCGGATGCCCGTCACCTCGCGCACGTGTTCGTCGCGCTGCGTCCTTTCGACTTTCCGCAGGCGTACCACCGCTTTCACCATACGGCGCCGTGCGGCCTGATCGGGAATATAGACTGCGCCAACCGCGATCAGCAGGCGCTTTCGTTCATCCGGCGTCAAGGCCGCCAGCAATCGGCGGTCCGCCGCGATCGACTCCAGGGTTTCGACGGTGGATCGCAGTCGCGCGATCAGGTCCGCGTCAATGGCGTCTTCAATCATGGGCTACCGTCGGATGAGATACGCCAGCTTCACAAAGAACCCATCAGAGGTCCGACGCAGGGCCTCGGTAGCAAACCGGTTGGGGTCACGTTCCTGACTCGCGCCGTACCCGAGGAACACGACTGTGCCCGGTGTCGGTTCAAATGACAGCAGCCAGTCGGATCGCAGCCCCTTGAACGTCTGGGCAGCCCGCACCTCCGACCGATACTCCGCGATGACGCGGAAGAACAGCGACCGCCGCGGCTGGTACTCGGCCTTGACTCTGGGAATGGTGGACCGGGCAAACTCGGTATCGTCACGCTCGCGATGAATGCGCGACGACACCAGGCTCGCCTCGATTCGCGCCGATCGCGTCGGCCGCATCCCCACCGTGGTCGTGACGCGCGTTTCGCGACCGTCGGCGCCTTCCACGAAGATCGCGGTGCCGCCGGTCCGCACATCGACCTTGGCGTTGAACTTCTCGAACACGGGTGTGGTGACCGAGAATGTGCCGCTCAGGTTGCTCACGTACGGGTCCTGCCCGCCCTGCTCAAAGTGCACAAAGTCGCGCGCCGGCCTGGCGCTGAGCGACCAGCCGCCGCGCAGCGTCGCCGAAAGGCTCAAAGACTCGCCACCTTCAATAGCGTGTGCCTTGCCGAAATCAGAATAGCGCCAGATGCGGGTGGGACCGGCGAACGCCGTGATGCCCTCCACGAGCGAACCCCGGCTGCCGTAGTAGCTCACCCTGTTGAAGGCCTGGAACTCCACGATGTTGTTGCGCGGCACAAAGCCCGATGCCGCCTCGAAGCCTTCGCCAATGCCGCCGAGCTTGTAGTGGAATCCCCACAAGCGGGCCGTACGGTCAGCTTCCACTGTCCACATCGGCGCCGACACCGCACCACTGCCGTTGTCGGTCCACGACCCGCCGACTTGTCCGAGCACATAGTAGAGCCGCTTGAAGACAATGCGCGCATCGGTGGCAAGGACACGGTTGGACCCGCCATCGGATGTTCGATCGGTATAGGTCACGCCCGCCAGCGAGTCTTTGCCGACATCCCGACGGATGCGGGCCAGGTTCACCCACGTCCAGTCGGGCCCAGCCTCGTCCATCGCCGAGAGGAACGCCAGTCCCGTTCTGCCGACTTTGCCGGTGAGTTTGGCGCCCGCGATTGGATCAGCGATGCGCCGGGTGTACACCAGTTGCCCCGGCGTGGCGAACAGTTCAATTCCCTCAAGAAAGAAGGGACGCTTCTCGGCAAAGAACAAGGCGAACCGTTCGTTGACCGTCACCTGGGCGGCGTCCGACTCCACCTGACTGAAGTCGGGATTCACGGTGGCATCCAGCGAGAGGTTCGTGAAGCCAAGGCGCAGATTGACGCCAGGCTCCACATCGACCCCGCCGCGCGAAAACCGGCCATCCGCCGCGCGTGTACCGTTGGTGGCGCCCGTGACAAAGGGCTGCACTTCGGTCACGACCCCACGCTCCATGTCATGAAGCCCGGTCATCGTGCCGGTCTGGCCCAGGAAACTCGCCACCCGCTTCGCGTCCGTCCACGTGTCTTCTCGGCCGGTGCGCTGGGTCTTGCGCAGCACATTGATGCCCCACTTCACTTCGGCAGCCGACGGATACCTGAGGCTCTTGAAGGGAATCCGGACCTCGACAACGTAGCCGTCGGGGGTCAACTGGCCGCGTGAGTCGAACTGATAGTCGGGGCTGAGGTCCACAACGCCGCCGAAAGTGCGCCCCGCACTGAACGCGCCCTCGGTCTGCACGCCATCTTCCTGCGCGCCCAGCGGGTTCACGCCGAAGACAAAGGCTCGACGCCGATCGTTAAAGGTGTCGAGATAGATGCGGACAGAGTCCTCCCGATCGAGGTTGTCTCGATCGGCCTGCGTCGCTCGCACCGACGAGGGGTCGGAATCGTGCGCGATGATGCCGAAGTGCAACGCGTCGGGCGAATACCAGACCAGCACGTCGGTGCGTTCACTGGCCCGCTGGCTGTCTACCGGGCGATATTCGGAGAAACCCGTGAGCCGGGTCGCCTTTGCCCAGGCCGACTCATCCAGCCGGCCATCGATGACGACGGTGTCTTCAATGCGTGGAATAGAGAACGACGGGGAGCCGGCGCCATCTACCGCGATCGGAGCTTGCGGCGGCGCGGCCGCCTGGGCCAGGGCAAATACAAGAAGGAATGGCAGAGTCATCACCAGCCATACAGCATACCGCTGACTGGTGAGTGGTTCACTGTGTCGCTGTGCGTTCGGTCCGCATGAACACGAGGTACAAGACGAAGCTGAGCGCGAACGTGACAAACCACGCGTAGGTATACAGGTCGTCCAGAAGGCCCGGGCTGGGCACCTGTCCTCCTGGCGTCATGGCCGCGCGGATAAACCCGGGGGCCACCGGCACGATCGCCAGCACCAGCGCCGCCACGGCCTTCCAATTCGTGCCATTCGTGTAGTGGTACCTGCCGGCAACCTTGAAGAGATCGGGCACCGACAGCTGTTGCCTCCGCAGCACCCAGTAATCGGCAATCAGGATGCCGCCGATCGCGCCCATCAGGCTTGAGTACCCGATGAGCCAGGTGAAGATGTACGCCGAGGCGTCCGCGTACAGCTTCCACGGCATCATGGCGATGCCGATGAATGCTGTGAGCAGTCCGCCCATGACATAGGTGATACGCCTGGGCGCCAGGCTCGAAAAGTCATTCGCCGGCGACACGACATTGGCCGCCATGTTTGTGGTCAACTGCGCCACCAGCACGATAAGCGCGCCAAGAATGATCACTCCCGGGTTGCCGATGCGCGTGAGCAGGACGACGGGATCCCAGATGGCCTCGCCGAACACCACGACCGTTGCGCTGGTGACAGCGACGCCGATGAACGCAAACGCGGTCATCGTGGTGGGCAATCCCAACGCCTGTCCGAGCACCTGGGAGCGCTGACTTTTTGCATACCGCGTGAAGTCGGGGATGTTGAGGCTCAGCGTCGCCCAGTAGCCGACGTTTGCGGTCAGCGCTGCAGGAAAGAGGGCCCAGAACGATTGCTGTCCCTGCTGCAACCGGACAGACCCGTCCAAGGCCGCGCGCAGGCCGCCGGTCTGCCCGACGGCCCACCACAGGAGCAACACGCCACCTCCGAGCAGCAAGGGCGCAGACCAACTCTGCAGCCGGCGGATGCCTTCAAGCCCGCGCAGGATGAGCCACACCTGCACGAGCCAGAACGCGCCAAACGCGATCCATTCGCTGCCGGCGAGATTCCGCCAGGCCGGCCAGGCCGCCGTGAGCAGCGCGTCCAGCGCGAGACCGCCAATCCATGTCTGAATGCCGAACCACCCACACGCCACCAGCGCACGGAGCATCGCCGGCAGATTCGCCCCGGTCGTCCCGAAACTCGCGCGGCACAAGACCGGGAACGACACGCCGTACTTGGTTCCCGCATGCGCGTTGAGCACCATCGGGACCAGCACGATGGCATTGCCCAACAGGATCGTGAACAGCGCCTGCGCCCACGTCATGCCTTGCTGCATCAGGCCGGACGCCAGCGTGTAGGTGGTAATCACCACGCTCATGCCGATCCACAGCGCGGCGATGTTGTAGGTGGTCCAGGTACGCGCCGACAGCGGCGTCGGCGCCAGATCGGGGTTCCAGAGCGGGCTGCCGGACAGATCGTCAGTAGCCATCAGCGTTTCTCTTCCGGCGAGACGGCGTAGCCTTCGGCGTCATGGCCGCCGTGATAGGCCTTCGCGTCCGGCCGTCGAATCTTCGAATGCGTCACGACACGATCGCGGCGAATCCCACGGAAGTCCTCAAGGGTTGAGTAGCCGTGTTTCTCCATGAACGCGAGCATGTCCCGGTTGAGCGCCGCAATCACGTTCGGCCCAATCGCGTGATCCAGCATCGCCGCCGTACACACCTGCACGGTACCGCCACCGAGAAGGAAGTAGTTCAGCGCCTGGGCGAACTCGGCGACGCCGCCAATGCCGGAGAACGACCTGTCGGGGAACGCCTGCGTCAGTTGCGACATCTTGGCCAGTGACTGCGGCAGAATGGCCGGTCCGCCAAGGCCGCCGCTCGACGTGTAGCCGTCCACGTTCATCTCGAACTCGAGCGTGTCAGGGTCGATGAGGGTGATTGACGGAAACGTGTTCGACGACACCACCGCGTCGGCGCCGCCCAGAAACGCGCCCCGCGCTTCGATGACGATGTCGGTGGTGGATGGCGTGAGTTTCGCCCAGACGGGCACCGTGGCCACTTCCTTGACGACCTTGGTGACGATCGAGATCTGGGCCTGGTCCTTGCCGATGTTCGATCCCATGTCCATTCGATCCATGTGCGGGCACGAGAGATTCAGTTCGAGCGCATCGGCGCCCTCGTCCTGGCACGTTTTGGCCAGTGTCTGCCAGTGCCGCAGTTCCTCGTCTGAGCCGGAGCCGGCCATGATCGACGCCACCAGGATGCGCGTCGGGTGCGCCAGCTTGATGCGTGCGATGCGCGGCGCCCACCAGTCGAGCGGCTTGTCGGAAATGAGCTCCCAGTTCCACGAGGAGTGCAGCGCCATGCCGGGCTTGCGCTTCATTGACAGATGTGGCGACTCGGGCATGGCCCGAAGAAACTTCGTCTTCGGTCCATCGACGTTGACCACTGGATGCAGCCCGATCGTCTTGGTCACAACCCCACCCCAGCCGGCGTCGAATGCGCGCAGGATATTGCTTTCGGATTCCGTGGGGGGTGCAGACGACAGCAGGAATGGGTTCTCGAAACGCAGGCCGGTGAACGTGACACCGAGCGAAGCAGCCATGGGTCTCTCCCCTTCCGTCAGAACAAGGCCACTATAGCGCACGGGCGCGCCCAACGGAGCGCTGCTATGGGAAGACGGGGCCTCACACGAGACGTGAAGGTATGCAGGTGCCTTTCCTGGCGCAGGAACGGATTAGAATGGGCGCCTCTTCATGCAACCCAAGCGGCTCGCGCCACCGACCGTCGCCGACATCGCGGCCTTCCCTGCTGATGCCGCGCCAGTCAGGGAACACCTGGAACGGGCGAAAGGCACGTTGTGACACCAAACGTCGGCCGATCGTACGGGCGCGCTCATTGGTATTTCCTCGCCGCTCTCGCGGCCATCGTCGCGGGCTTCTGGCCGTCGTTCTTTCAGCCGCTCACTGGCGGCAGTCCGGCGCACACGGTGCATGGTGTCTCGGCCACGCTCTGGGTCGTGGTACTCATCACGCAGTCGTGGCTGATGTCGCGGGGCCTCGTGTGGTGGCACCGACGCGTGGCCTTCTTTGGAATCGCACTGCTCCCGGTCCTCGTGTTCAGCGCGCTCTTGATGGTGAAAGCGATGCTGGTGAACCCGCAGATGCCGCCATTCCTTCCGCCGCTCCTGGCGTTCATCGACCTTCCGTCGCTCGCCTTCCTGCTGGTACTGGTCGGGCTCGGCCTGAGGAATATCCGTACGCCTTCGGCCCACAAGCGGTTCATGGCGGCGACAATCCTCTTGTCTTTTCCACCCGCGTTGACGCGCCTCTACGCGCGGGTCTTCGAGCCCCACGTAGACTTCATGATGGCGCTGCACGGCAGCTTCGTGACTGTTGAAGTCATCCTTGTGGGCCTGATCGCCTCCGACTGGCGATCGCGAGAGCGCGGTGCGGCCTATCCCCTCTCGCTTGGGTTCTTCGTCTCGGTCCACGCGCTCATGACGCCGGTGACCGCGTCGGGTTGGTGGCAGGGCTTCCTCGCCTGGTACGGCGCACTGCTTTAGCGGGCTGCTGCAGAAGCATTCACACGCGGCATGAAGGCATTGTAGGTGCCGAGCCTCGGATCCTTCATGCCTCGTGTGGGGATCTTTGAGCAGGCTCTGAGATCAGAACGTCAGGCCCAGGTGGGTCTGCGCGAACGCCGCAAGGGCTCGGACCAGATTGCCGGCAAACGACGCGCGACTGTTCGCCGAGTCGCGAATGCCAGTGAAGTTGCACTCGATCTGCAGGCCCGGCAGGATCGTTGTGTGCCGGCTGGTGCTGTACCCACCGTTGAAGTAGTCATCGGCGCCCGGGGTTGGAATGGACGGGCTCGGCACGGAGGGCACTGCGGGCTCAAGCAACCCCCCAAGACTCGTGGGTCCTCGGAGCAGGGCCGAAAACGGGAGCGGTGACGACTGCGCAATGAGCCGCAGGCTGCTGGCGGCGGCGACAGATGATGCGTTGAGTTGCTGGTCGGTGCCGTCAAGTGTGGACGCCGACAGCAGGTAACCCAGTTCGAGCCGCTGCTTGGCGTGTCCGTGCCCGTGCAAGTCGATGTAGAAGCCCGTCCCGGATCGCTGGCGGGACGCCTCCATGGCCTGAGCAACAAAGGCGTGGTACTCGGTCCAGGCCCGAATCGCCTCGGCATTCCCTGCCGCGCCTTCAACCACTTCCCTGTTCGCGTCGAGCTTTGTTCGACGAAGATGCACGACGACCAGGTGCGGCGTGCGGCCAGCACGGGTTGCCAGCGCGGTCGAAATCGCGCGAGCCAGTTCGATGGTGTTCGAGTCGGTGACGGTTGTCCCTACTGTGCGGTTGGGGATCGATGCCGGCGTCAGCGCGCCGCCGTGCGGCACGCTGATCACGATCGGCAGATCACCCGGGATGTACTCGATGTAGTTGTTGATCCCGAAACATGAGACGCCCGGCGTACTGCAGGCGACGGGCGCCGGCGGCTGCGGGGTCGCCGGCAGGGGCGCGCCAGGCGGCGGAGTCGCGGAAGGCGCGGCGGGGCCGGCGCACGACAAGACTGCCGCCGTGACGACACCGTGGGCAATGGCGAGAAGTGTCCGCTTCTTCACTGTTGGCGAAGGCTAGTATACGGCGTAGACTCGGCCCATGCAGGCGCAGACCCTCTCGAACTTCATCGGCGGCCGCTGGGTTCCATCCACCGGCAGCCGCACGATCGACGTCCACAACCCCGCGACGGGACAGACCATCGCGCGCACGCCGCTCTCGGGCGGCGCCGACGTGAACGCCGCTGTGCTGGCCGCGACTGCGGCCTTCCCGGGATGGAGGGAAACGCCGCCCGTGGTTCGCGCGCGGTCGATGTTCACCTTCAAGGCGCTGCTTGAAGCCCACGCCGAAGAGATCGCGCGCATTGTCACGACCGAACACGGCAAGACCCTGGATGAGTCGCGCGGCAGCGTGCGACGCGCGATCGAGTGTGTCGAAGTGGCGTGCGGCGCCCCGTCGATGCTGATGGGTGACGCGCTGGAAAACGTCGGCGCAGGCATCGACTGCACGGCAATGCGCCAACCGATTGGCGTGTGTGCGGCGATTGCGCCATTCAATTTTCCGGCGATGGTGCCGCTCTGGTTCCTGCCGTTTGCAGTGGTGTCGGGCAACCCCTTTGTGCTGAAGCCTTCGGAGCAGGTGCCCCTGTCGCAACAGAAGATGTTCGAACTGTTGGAACAGTGCGACCTTCCGCCTGGCGTTGTGAATCTGGTGCATGGCGGCCGAGAGGTGTCAGAAGCCATCTGCGACCATCCGGGCATTCGCGCGGTGTCGTTCGTCGGGTCCACTGCTGTGGCCCGCGCGGTGTATCAGCGGGCCACCCACGCAGGCAAACGCGTGCAGGCCCTGGGCGGCGCCAAGAACTTCATTATCGTCATGCCCGATGCGGATTTGGATCGCGCCATTCCCATCATCAGCGAGTCGTTTTTTGGGTGCGCCGGCGAGCGCTGCCTCGCGGGAAGCATCCTGGTGCCTGTGGGTCCTGTGCATGCCGACGCGCGCGACCGCCTGGTCGAATCGGCCCGCACCATGAAGGTGGGCGACGGCATGGAAGCCGGTGTGGACATGGGTCCGGTGATCAGCGCGGCGCACCGAGACCGAGTGCTCGGATATGTGGAACGCGGGGCGACCGAGGGCGCGAAGCTTGCCCTGGACGGGCGTCAGCGCACGTTGCCGAAAGACGGCTATTTCGTGGGCCCCTCGGTGTTCGACGCGGTCACTCCCGCGATGACCATCGGACACGAGGAGATCTTCGGGCCTGTCGCGGCCATCTGCCCGGTGGCGCGATTGGAGGACGTGTTTACGCTGATGGAGGCGCATCCGAACGCGAACGCGACGTCCATCTTCACGTCGAGCGGGAAGGCCGCCCGCGAGTTTGCGCATCGGGCGACGGCATCGATGGTGGGCGTCAATATCGGCGTGGCCGCGCCGATGGCCTACTTTCCGTTTGGCGGCGCGCGCGACAGCTTTTTCGGGGACCTCAAGGTTCATGGACGCGACGCGTTCGAGTTCTACACGGACAAGAAGGTCACGATCAGCCGGTGGTTCTAGACGGGAGTGAGCGAATGCCACGAAAGGTTCTCGGGGGCCTGATTCAGGCCGCGTCACCACTGACAGACCCGTCGCTGCCGATCGACAGGATCCGGCAGGCGTCGATCGACGCGCATGTGCCCTTCATCGAAGAGGCTGGAAAGCTCGGAGTGCAGATTCTGGGTCTGCAGGAAATCTTCAACGGTCCGTATTTCTGCCCGTCGCAAGACTCTCACTGGTATGACATCGCCGAGGCTGTGCCGGGGCCCACGACTGAATTGATGGGCCGCTTCGCAAAACAGTACGGCATGGCGATGGTTGTCCCCGTGTACGAGCGGGAACAGGCTGGCGTCTACTACAACACGGCCGCCGTCTACGACAACGACGGCTCGTATCTGGGCAAGTATCGCAAGAACCACATTCCGCATACGTCAGGGTTCTGGGAGAAGTACTTCTTCAAGCCGGGTAATCTGGGCTACCCGGTCTTTCAGACCCGCCATGCGAAAGTCGGGGTCTATATCTGCTACGACCGGCATTTCCCAGAGGGCGCCCGGCTCCTGGGCCTGAACGGCGCCGAGATCGTGTTCAACCCGTCGGCGACCGTAGCGGGACTGTCGCAGTATCTCTGGAAACTGGAACAGCCGGCTCATGCAGTGGCCAACGGATACTTTGTGGCGGCCTCCAACCGCGTCGGGACCGAGGAGCCCTGGAACATCGGCAAGTTCTACGGATCTTCGTACTTTGTTGACCCGCGCGGCCAGTTCCTGTCGGTGGGCTCTGAGGACAGGAACGAGCTGGTCACCGCCGAGATGGACCTGGACATGATTGAAGAGGTGCGCCGCACCTGGCAGTTCTTCCGTGATCGGCGGCCCGAAACGTACGGTCCGATGGCGGAGCTGAAGTCATGAGCATCCTCATCACCGGCGGCCGCATCATCACGGCCACCGACGACTACGTCGGCGACATCTTCATCGAGGACGATCGGATCACGGCCATTGGCACGACGCTGCCCATGAAGGCCGATCGCACGATCGACGCGCGCGGCAAATTCGTCTTCCCCGGCGGCATCGACGTACATACGCACCTCGACATGCCGTTCGGCGGGTCCACATCGGCCGACGACTTCGAGACGGGCACCATCGCCGCCGCCTTCGGGGGCACCACATCAATTGTCGACTTCGCCATCCAGTACAGGGGCCAGACGTTGCACCATGCCTGGGAGACGTGGATGAAGAAGGCCGACGGGAAGGCGGCCATCGACTACGGATTCCACATGATCATGACCGAGCTCAACGATCAGGTGGAACTGGAGATGGACGCGCTGGTGCGGCAAGGCGTGACGTCGTTCAAGCTGTTCATGGCCTACCCCGGCGTGTTCATGCTGGACGATGCGAGCATCTTCAAGGCGATGTTGCGGACTGGACAAAACGGCGGGACGATCTGCATGCACGCCGAGAATGGCGGCGTGATCGACGTGCTGGTGCAGCGGGCGCTGGCCGAAGGCAAGACCGCGCCGAAGTATCACGCGCTCACGCGGCCTGCCCGAGCCGAAGGTGAGGCTACCCACCGGGCGATCGCGTTGGCGGAGATGGCCGACGTGCCCGTCTACATCGTGCACTTGTCAGCGGCCGAAGCCCTGGAGATGGTGACCGAGGCCCGCGACCGGGGCCTGCCGGCGTTTGCCGAAACGTGTCCGCAGTACCTGTTCCTGTCGTACGACAACTACGAGGAGCCCGGCTTTGAAGGCGCCAAGTACGTGATGAGTCCGCCGCTCAGGCAGAAGGAGACACAGAACCGGCTCTGGCGCGGGTTGGCCGGCAACGACCTTCAGGCGATCGCCACCGACCACTGCCCCTTCTGTATGAAGGAAAAGCATCTTGGGGACGGAGACTTTTCGAAGATTCCGAATGGTGCGCCCGGGATCGAGACGCGCATGAGCCTGGTGTATGACGGGGGCGTGCGGACAGGGAAGATCTCGTTGAATCGGTTCGTGGAGCTCACGTCCACCTCGCCGGCAAAGATCTTCGGCCTGTTTCCGCGAAAAGGCACAGTGGCGCCCGGGTCCGATGCCGACCTCGTGATCTTCGATCCCGAGAAGACGATGACACTGCGGGCGAAGACGCTGCACATGAACGTGGACTACAACCCGTACGAAGGGCGCGAGGTCACCGGCGTGACCGAGACGGTATTGTCGCGAGGTCGAGTCATCATCGATGGGGGCACGTTCACGGGCCGCCCGGGCGCCGGATCCTTTATCAAACGTCAGCCGAGGTTACTGTGATGGGGAACAGTGGAAGCATGAGCGGCCCGGAAATGATCGCGCTTTCCAAACGCCACACCATTTTCGAATGGTCCGCTCAGGGCGCGATGGATCCGATTCCGGTGGCGCGGGCCAGCGGCGTCTACTTCTACACCCCTGACGGCAAGCGGTACCTCGACTTCAACAGCCAGTTGATGTGCGTGAACATCGGTCACGGCGACGTCCGGGTCGTCAAGGCTATCGAAGCCCAACTTGCCGTGCTGCCGTACGCCAACCCCTTCATGGCCACAGAGTCGCGGGCGAAGCTGGGCGCGACACTGGCGGGTGTGACGCCCGGAGACATCGACTGCTTCTTCTTCACGAACGGTGGAGCCGAGGCCAATGAAAACGCGATCAAGATCGCGCGCGCGTACACCGGCCGCCAGAAAATCCTGGCGCGATATCGCTCGTATCACGGCGGCACGGCGGCGGCCATTGCCGTCACGGGCGATCCTCGACGATGGACCGAACCCCCGATGCCGGGCATCGTGCATGTCCTGCATCCGTACCACGGCATCGAACGGGGCTGGGAGTCGGCGGCCGAGGCCCTTGAGTATCTCGAGGAAGTCATCCAGCTCGAAGGGCCGAAACAGATCGCCGCATTTATCCTCGAGCCCATTACCGGCACAAACGGCATTCTGATTCCGCCAGACGGCTACCTCGAAGGCGTTCGGGCCATTTGCGACAAGTACGGAATCCTCATGATCTGCGATGAGGTCATGTCGGGATTTGGCCGCACTGGCGAGTGGTTCGCTGTTGATCACTGGAATGTCGTGCCCGACCTGATGACCATGGCGAAGGGGCTGACGAGCGCGTACGTCCCCCTGGGCGCCGTTGGCCTGCGCCGACACATCGCCGATCATTTCGCCGAGAGGGTGTTCCCGAGCGGCCTGACCTACAACAGTCACCCGCTGGGGTGCGCTGCGGCACTGGCCACACTCGCGGTCTACGAAGAAGACGGCCTCATCGCCCGCGCGAAGGCACGGGGTGTGCTGATGCAGTCGCTGCTCGAGGACCTGGCGGCGAAGCACCCTTCGGTCGGCGCCGTTCGCTCCATCGGCCTGTTCGGCATTGTTGAACTTGTGCGCGACAGGGCGAAGAAGGTCCCACTGGCGCCCTTTGCCGGGTCGGCACCGGAAATGTCCGCACTCGGACGTTTCTTCAGAGACGAGGGGTTATACACATTCGTCCGGTGGAACTCGTTCTTCACGAATCCACCGTTGACGATCACCGAGGACGAGCTGCGCGAAGGCTTCGCGATTATCGATCGCGGCCTGGCAATCACGGATGCCGCAGTGCAAGACTAGTGGCATGCGGCTACTGACAGCAGTCTTCGCCCTTGTGGCGACGCTGCCCGGCCTCGCGATGGCGCAGCCACCCGATCCGCCTCGGGCTGAACTCGGCGTTCAGGTGTCCACACAGACCGGGCAGGCACGTGCGGTCACGTGGTCTCCACAAATCACACTGAACCTCACGCCGATCACGGCGATTGAGGGCTCAGCGGACTTCCAGCTCGCGAGGACCGATCCCTTCGGCACGCGCACATCGGGGCGGGCGTTCAGTCTGCACTGGCGCCAGGCGCTGTTCACCTCGGGGCGCTGGCTGGTCTTCGGCGTGTTCGGCGCGGGCGACAGTCGGCAAGTCTTCGAGTTTCCGGAGCGGATCGTGGAAGGGCGTGACGGCCCCGAAATGTTCCCGGCGCAAAAGTACGTTGATACCGGTCTGGCCGTCCAGCTGGGACCGGCCGTGCAGTTCGAGGCTGCACCCTGGCTGGCGCTGCGCGGCGACCTGCGCCTCACTGCGGGCGACAACGGCGGACTGCGGGGCATGGTGGGGGCAGTGGTTCCGGTCGGGCGCTTCCGCGCGGGCGACCGGCCGGGCGTGTCCAGTCAGACGCCGCCCCTGGCCGCCTGGCATCGTCTGAAGGCGGGACGCGAAGTGTGGGTCACCACCTCGTCTGGAGCGTTGGTGCACGGCGAGGTGTCAACGATTTCCGACCGCAGCCTCGGTGCGTTGCGCAAAACCGACTGGCCGGCTCACGTACGAGCCAGGTCGATATAGTTCGTCACCAGCAGGCCGGTCAGCACAATGAACAGCGTCAAGGCCAGCGCGCGGCGCTCGGCGAGCAGGTCCTGCACCTCGGGCTGGGCCAGCCAGAAGGCCAGACAAAACGCGGCTGGAAACAACAACCCGAAGTCGAACAGATACGGGTGAATCGATACCGCCTGGGGAAACACGACGATCCAGAGGAGAGCTGGCGACCAGCAGAAGAGGAGCTGCCGGAACATGCGCGCGGCCAGAGGCCGAGCGAGCGCGAAGGTGCCGGCCGCCACGGCAGGGGCGGTTGCGATCAGCGGGTAGAAGCGCCAGTCTCTCCCACCTGCATCAAACGGGTGGGTCACGGCCTGAAGCATGGAGGTGAAGTACTGAGTGCCGCCATCGAGACCCGACCTGAAGAAGACGCTGCTCCCGATACCCCGCCAACCACCAAGCCACACCATCACGTACGGAATGACAATGCCAAGGGCGATCAGGACGCCAAAGATGAGCCCTTGCGACCGCCAGCCCTCCCACCGTACGCCTGCAAACCTGGTCCCGCCCAATGGTGTGGCGAAGAAGACAAGGGTGATAAACAGGCACGCGGCATACATCGGCGCAATGAGGGCGACGCCCACCACGGTGAGGAATCCCGCTCGGCCAAGCGGCCTTGCCTGAAAATCGAGCACGCTGATGAACGCCACGCCGATTGCGGCGAGGAACCGGTGGTGGTCCTCAGGATTTCCGACGATCGAGGCCACCCAGAGCGAAGGCAGCGTGGCGACGACCGAGAAACCCAGCACGACCAGGGGAAACCAGATCATCCACATGGCCACAGGGTCGGTCGGGCTGTCGCGGTGCGACAGCGACAGCGCGGCTGAGATCATCCACAACAGGACGCCGAAAGTCAGGAATACAACGACGTTCTGGCCGGTCGCATAGGGCACGCCCAGCCACGTCAGCGGCTTCATGAAGACATACACAAACCCCAGCCACGCCGGAGTCAGATGCTGATAGGCGCGCCCGAGCGCCACATCCTCCGGGACGTTGAACGACAGTCCCAGATGGCGGGTGACAGACGTGTTATCCCAATAGCCAAACGTCGTCGGCAGCATGACGTACTCGCTTGGAGACGTGAGCGCGCGTCTCATACTGCCCAGCTGAAGGCCGAGACCTGCCGACACGAGACACGCGATCAGCACGAGGGCGGGCAGAGTCGCGCGTTTCATGCCGAGAGCTTATAGCAGGTCTTCCACCCACGGACCGCCTTGACTCCACTCCGTCCAGCCGCGTACAACCAGATTGATGCGTCGAGACTGGCGGCCCGATGCACCACAGGAACTCCTGCTCCGTGCGGCCCTGTGCGAGACACCTGCCGCCCTGACGGCATGGCGCGAGTGGCAGGCCGCTGCCGACCACGATGGCCTGGACTGGGGTTCGCGACGGTTGCTGCCGCTCGTCCATGACAGTGTCGGGGAGCCGCAGGATCCGCAGACGTGGATCGAGAACCAGTTGCTCTTCCAGGAAACGGCATCGCTCGTCACCTTGCTGCGTGAGGTGGGTATTGAAGTCCTGGTGCTCAAGGGCGTTGCACTGGCTGTGCTCTACTACCAGGATGCCGCGCTCCGGCCGATGACCGACGTCGATCTGCTCGTGCGGCCCGAGGACGCCGGCAGGGCAATCGCCGCGATGCTGGGAGCCGGGTGGACCACTCGTTACCGTGTTCCAGAACGCCTGATTCCGTTTGGGCGAACGGTGGAGCTTCGGAATGGCAACGGGACACTCTGCGATTTACACTGGCGGGCATTCCGACAGGGACGGCATCGAGAAGATGACGATCTGTGGGAACGCGCGATCGGACTGGAAGTGGCGGGTACGGCTACACACACGCTCGAAGCCGCAGACCAGTTGCTGCTGGTCTGTGTCCACGGCACGGACTGGAACGACATGCCCTCAATACGCTGGGTCGCTGATGCCACGATGCTCATCCGCGCTCGTGTGGACTGGCCACGGGTCGTCGAGCACACACGAGGCCGACGCCTCATGCTGCAGATGGTCGATTCGCTGACGTATCTACAGCACTTCGCGACCGTACCTGGCGCCGTACTGGACACGATTCGACGAATGCCCGTGACGCGCCTGGAACGCCTCGACTACCGGGCCCGAACCAGCCCGAATCCGGCGCTGCATTCGCTTCTGCTCGTGGCGTTCTGGGAACGGTGCTGGCGTGTTCTTCCGGAGCGCCGATTCGGGAGAAAGGTCACGGTGTTCCTGCGTTATTTGCAGTCGCTCTGGAACGTCGAGCACCTGTGGCAGACGCCGTTTCGGCTGTTCTACAAGTGCCTGGAAGTGTCGGGTCGGATGATCTTTCGATCCTCAGCCCGACATCTGTGAGAGTTGCCGCATGTTGCCATGGCGGGTGATCCGCGGCTTGCTCCAGACCTTCGCAGCTTTGGTTCCCGCACCAGCAACGGTGCCGGCTTTCGGTGTGCTTGGCTTGCCAGCTGGTTTCATAAAATGATCCTAACATGCGAGGTCTAATCAGCACATGTCTCATCGTGCGCAACGAAGAACAGCTGCTTGCCAATTGTCTGGCGAGCGCGGCTCCTTTCTCTGATGAAATCGTCGTTGTGGATACCGGGTCCACGGATCGGACGCCGGATATCGCGCGGTCGTTCGGCGCGCGACTGATCCGCAAGTCCTGGATGAACTACAGCGATGCGCGCAGCACCTACATCGAAGCCGCACGATGCCGATGGATTCTCGTGCTCGACGCCGACGAAGCCATTGCCCCCAGGGACCACGGGGCCGTCGTCCGGCTTGCCAGAAGCCGGACGCCTATCGGCTACCGGCTCACGGTCAGGAACTACACCGACGAACACGACCTCATGTGGCGATGGTTCCCCAACGATCGCCGCTATCTGAAGGAGGAACGGTTCTCGCAGTGTTCCGGCTGGATGAAGACTCGCGCGTTGCGCCTGTTTCGGAACCTGCCGGCTGTTCGCTACCAGGAGGGCCCCACGCCACATCCGACACCGCTCGAGTCGTTGAAGCAGCACCGAGGCCTGATTGAGGACTGCGACGACGTCACGATCCACCATTTTCAGTACCTGAAGGGCGGCGCCAGATTCGTCGCCGCCAAACAACGTGAGCGCCTGAAGGGGGAACGCGCGCACCTGAAGCGCTTTCCCGGGCAGACGTACCCGTACCTCAACGTGGCCCGGACTCTCTTCGCAGAAGGCCGCGATGCCGAGGCGCTCAGGCACCTGAATCGGGCGCTGAAACACGACCCGGAGTTTCATGACGCCTGGCAGCTCCATGGGATGATCGACTTCGAAAACGGACGGTACCGGTCCGCCGAGCGGGCCCTGCGCCGTGCGATTGCAATCGACCCCGGCTCTTCCGACGCCTGGGCGTTGCTCGGCATGGTGCTGGTGGACGCGGGCGAACCGGTTGCGGCCCGTGAGGCACTGCAGACAGCGATCGGCCTCCACCCGGGCCACTTGCTCGCGCACAACTCGCTCGGCGTGCTCTATGAGGACCTCGGCCATCAGACCCGGGCGCGCCGGCAGTTCAGGACGGCCATGCGTCTCCACCCCGGATTCAGGCCAGCCTCTGCGAACCTGCGGCGCCTTGAGCGCTCTCTCGGGAAGACCCGCGCATGACCCTGCGCCGACTGGCCGGCCGTTGGCTCCGACGGCTCGGCTGGAGGCGATCCACCGACAGACAGGCACCGCGCGTGCGAGCATCCGAACGCCTGCGCGACGTCCCGACGAAAGTCACGATTCGAGACGATCGGACCCTCCTGGTTAACGGCGAGCCGTTTTTCCCGAACGGCCTGTATTACGCCAGAGACCAGATCGCGGATGCGAGTGGGGATGGCCTGCGCGCCTTGCGCGACATGGGATTCAACAGCGTCTTTGTGGATGGCGACATCGAGTCGGTCGATGACCTCGACCGCATCCATCGCGCGGGCTTGTACGTCTGCTGTCGGCCTGGAGGACGCCTCTACAGCCAGTTCCAGCATCTAAAAACCATCGTCGCCATCTACGGGGCTCACCCGGCACTGCTCTTCTGGGAGATGGACGATGAGCCGGTGCTCAATCATGTGCCGCTGGAGGAGACGAAGCAGGGTTGCCAACTGGTTCGCGCCATCGACCCGTTTCATCCTATTCTCTGCAACCAGTGGCTCTCGACGATGGCTGAAGAGCAGGAGATGCGCGACTGGGGACAATTGGCTGACGTTTATGGCTTCAGTTGCTACCCGGTTCCCTCGGCGCGATGGGGCAGCCGGATGCGGCTGGTCGAAGAGGGCTGGCCGCACTCGATCGCGGTGGTGGGCACGCAGACGAGGGCCTGGCGGTCATACGCCCCAGGCAAGCCCATCGTACCCGTGCTGCAGGCGTGGGCGTGGAACTGCCTCGAGGATGGCGACGCGGCGTATCCGTCGCTTCACGAGGCGCGCTTCATGACGTACCAGGCGGTCATTCAGGGTGCGAATGGCCTTCATCACTATGGCGTGGTCAATCCGACCCGGCCACATCTTGCTTGCGGCATCCCCCCGGTGCTGCGCGAGGACCTCGACCGTACCCACGCCGACTTCGAGGAGGCGCAGTGGCGCAACCGGATCTTCTGGACGTACTATTCGTCCGTGGTTGAGGAGATCGCGCGCATGGGCGCGGTGTTCACCTCACGCGACAGTGAATGGCGGCCAGGGCCCCTGCCCGCTTCCATTGAATATCGCGTGAAGCACCATGATGGGATGAACGTGATCCTGCTGGTGAACGCGTCGGCCGAACCGGTGGCGCTGCGGATTGAGGGCGTCACCGACGAGGTCGTCGAGGGGTTCGGCGTCAGGGTCTATTCAGGAGGAACACGGTGATTCCGACGAAACACAGGCACGTGAAGTGGAAGAAGACCGGCTCAACCGGCGTGCTGTTGAATCTGGTGAGTGGTGACTATTACGAACTGGACGGCACTGCGATCGCGATCTGGAACGCCATCGATGGCCGGACGCCGGTGGCGGGGATCGTCAGAAAGATCGCGACCGCGTACCGTGTGGCGCCAAAGACCGTGGAAAAAGACGTGACGAGCTTCCTGGCGGCACTGCACAAACGAACACTCATTCAGTCGATCGGAGGGCACGGGCTTTAGCCCGTACCATACCGGCGCCGAATGGCCTCGTCGCGGATCTTGTTGACGTCGCGATGCCAGTTCCGGTCGGTCTGCGTGAGGCTCGATGGGTGACGACGCCAGAGGTAGTAGACCTCTCCCCGCAGATATTTGAAACGAGCCACCTCGGCCACTTTCATCCAGAGGCTCCAGTCATCCACTGAATACACCGACTCGTCATAGCCGCCAACCTGACGAACCAGAGCCGTGCGGCTCAATGACCCTGCGTGGTTGACGGTGTTTTCGACCAGGTCCCAGGCGGCATGGGCATCCTTGCCATGGATCGCGGCCGGTCCAAGCACTCGGTTCCTGCCGTCCGTCATGACCTCCAGCACCGCCCCATACACGACGCCAATCTTCGGATGTGCATCCAGGTAGTCACTGAGGCGTCGCAGGGCGCCCGGCAGCAACAGGTCGTCGGCATCACAGGGCATCACGTATCGGCCGCGCGCAAGCGACAGCAGCCGGTTCCTGGTCGCGCCGGCGCCGCGGTTCGTGTCATTCCGAAACAGCCGGACCTTCTCGTGTCCCGCATACTTCTGCAAGCGCTGCCACGTCGCATCGCACGACGCGTCGTCGACAATCAGGAGTTCGAAGGAGCCGAACTTCTGGGCCAGAACACTCTGAATGGCCTCGTCAATAAATGTCGCAGCATTAAACGCCGGCATCGCGATGGTGACCTTCATCCGCCCCACCTCCGCTGCCAGCTTTCGAACATGAACAGTGTCCAGAACTTGTACCCGTGCACACGCTCGAGCCGGTCGTGTTCGCGCTGCATCCGTTCGAGCATCATCATGTCGAACAACCCGCGTCGGCGCAGCGAATCACTGAACACCGTGTCGTAGACCATATCGCGCCACGGTCCCTTCTCCCAAAGCCACACGTCCATCGGAATGCTGAAGCCCTTCTTGGGACGCTGGAGGACCTCGCTCGGCAACATGTCTCTCATGGCTTCGCGCAGCAGGTACTTCCGGACGCCGCTGCGGACCTTCATCTGATCCGGAAGCCGCAGGGCGAACTGCGCAAGCTGGTGGTTGAGAAACGGCACCCGGAGTTCCAGTGAGTGCATCATCGAGACGCGGTCGGACTTGAGCAGGATGTCGGACGGCAGGTACGTCTTCAGATCGTCCAGGAGTGAGTGCTTGAGGGGCGAGAGTCCATGAGCCGGTGCGGGACGTCGCTTCGTCCGCCTCCACACTGACGCGTACAGCTGGTCGCGCTCCTCCCGGGTGAAGACCGCCCGCGATGGATGACCATCCGACCGGCGCGACCCGTGCCAGGGATACCCACCAAATAGCTCGTCAGCCCCTTCGCCTGACAACGCGGTCTTCACGACCTGACTCGCCGCCTGGCACACAGCGAACATCGGGATCGACGACGAATCTGCGAATGGCTCGTCAAAGTGTTCGATCAATTGGAGCGCAATCTCAGTCGCCGTCGACTTCGTGACCAGAACCTCGTGGTGCCGTGTGCCGAACCGCTTCGCCACCAACCGCGCCCAGGGGCCCTCGTCGAAGTCGCCCTCTCGGAACGCCGCCGAAAACGTGTGCAGCCTGGTTTCACTCGCGCGCGAGGCGACCGCCGTGACCGTGCTCGAATCGAGTCCGCCGCTCAGTAACACACCGACCGGGACATCACTTCTCAGGCTGATGCGAACGCTTCGCTCGATCTCGTTCTGCAGTCGGGCCACCGGATTGGCGAGTGGCCTCCTGCTGGCAATTTCTGGCACCGGGTTCCAGTACCGCGTCTGCTTCACGCGGCCCCGCCTCACGGTCAGGACATGCCCTGGTGCAAGTTTGTGCACATGCCTGAACACCGTCTGCGGCTCCGGGAGCGCGAGTGTGCCGAAATAGCTGTCGAGGGCGCCCCGATCGAGTGCGCGATCCACACCGCGATATTGCAGCAGTGCCTTCAACTCCGAGGCGAACAGGAAGGCCGACTGGTCATGGTAGTAGTACAGCGGCTTCACGCCAAACCGATCGCGGGCGAGATACAACGAGTCGGCTGCCTCGTCCCAGATCGCGATCGCGAACATTCCCTCGAGGCGCAGAAAGCCGGCCACGCCCTCGGCCGCGAACAATCTCAGGATCACTTCCGTGTCGCTGCGGGACACGAACTGGTGGCCCGACTCCTCGAGTTCGCAACGCAGTTCAACGTAGTTGTAGATTTCGCTGTTGGACACAAGGCGCAGGGGGCGGGGGCCCCGTAGTGTCATGGGCTGTGCGCCACCCGCCGCATCGATGATCGAGAGGCGCCGGTGCCCCAGGCCAACGGCGCCATCAAAATGAAACCGCTCATCGTCGGGCCCGCGGTGCGCGAGCGCGCGCGTCATCCGCCGCACAAGCGCGCGATCAACGGGCGTCGCATCGAACTTCACCTGACCGCTGATACCGCACATAAACGCGTGTTAGGATTCTACCGTGATGAGCAGCCTGCTTGGCCGTGTGCCGGCCAGAGGCGAATCGGTTCAGTGGCGTGAGTTCGGCGCAGAGGCCATCCTGCTCGACCCGGTGACCGGTCAGTTCGCACAAGTCAACGACTCAGGGATGGCCATCTGGGCCCGCATCGACGGGTGTCGAACGATCGAGGACATCGGCCGGGAGATCGCCGGGGAATGTGAAGTCGATCCAGCGGACATTGTGACGGACGTTCAGGCGTTCATCGATGACTTGGTCGACAAGCGCCTGCTCACACTCGCGTCATGACCGACGCCTTCCGCATCGCCGGCGTGGAGATTCACGTCGAGACGGACGACGGCGCGCTCCGCGCACTGGTCATGACACATTGGGAGCCCTTTGCCGTTGGCCGCGCAGGCCGGCGCAAGCCCGGCGCCATCTTCCGTTTTACCGACCACGGTGGTCCGACGCTGTCCCGCCTGAAGACCTGGGCCTCCTTCTCGAACGACCGGGTCATCTTCCTCACCGACGGGAAGCGCTACCTCCTGACGGGCTATTGCTATGACCGTCCGTGGCAATTCGATTGCCGATCGCTGCCGGCGTGGAACGCCGATTTCGTTTATTACTACGTCTTCGAACCGGTGTTGCACGACGTGCTGAAGCGCCTGGGTGTGCTCGCCTGGCACTGCGCGGCACTGGAGCGAGGGGGGGCCGCAGCCCTTCTTCCTGGAGTATCGGGCAGTGGAAAATCCACCACCACCCTCAACCTGCTCACCTGCGGGTTCCGCTTTATGGCTGACGACGCGGCGTTCTTGCGAGTGAAGGGGCGAACGCTGGAGGTATTCGGGCTCGACACGGGCGTCTATGTGACGGAGCGGTCGTTGCGCCTGCTGCCAGAGTGGCGTCCATCCGTTCTACCCGGCCGGCATCGAAAGGGTCGGCAATGGAAATACCACGTGAACCTGACAGATCGACGATCGAAGCGCCGTTCGCCGCCTATCGTGAAGTACTTGTTGTTCCCGCGAATTGCAGAAGGCCTCACCACGAGGATCGAGAGGCTCACACCAGCTGAGGCCCTGCTCGAGTGTCTGAAGCAGACGCCCAAGGAGTTCCCCTCGTCGCTCATCGGACCAGCGGCCGTCGAGGCACAGTTCGAGATCTATTCCCTCCTCTCGCGTTCAGCCGCCGCTTATCGAGTGCATCTGGGCTCCGATCAGGATGGAGTTCGGACCGCACTCTCGCGCCTCTGATGAGCGTGCCCATTCTGTTCGAGATCCATCCCGCCACCTTTGGCGGCACCGAACGTTTTCTCTCGCTGCTGCTTCCACGCCTGGACCGGCGCCGCTTTGCGCCCATGGTGATTGCACCGCGAGCCGGTGCGCCTCTCGCACGTATTGCGGCCCTCGGAGTACCGACCGTGGTCGTCGAGCACTATTTCTCGCAACGCGGCATCCGGGCGATTGCGAGCGTCATCCGGGAACACCGAATCGGCCTGGTGCAGTCGAACTACTACGCCTCGCACCTGGCGATGGCGGCCAACCTCGCGGAGGTGCCACACATCTGGCGCCTGGGCGGGCACGTCGGCGTTGGCAGCGGCGCGAGCAGCGTCGCGGACGAACATTTGACGCTCAAGATGATTCAACTGCTTTCACAGGTGGTCGTCTGCAACTCCCAGTTCATCCGCCACCAGTTCGGCCGCGCCAAGGCGTCGGTCCAGGTCATTCCGAACGGCGTCGAGATTCCCCCTGTTCGACCAGGGCGCAACCGGCAGGGACCGTACCGGATCGGCATGATTGCCCACTTCACGGCACAGAAGCGGCATGAGGACTTCATCGAGGCGGCCGCCGCGGTTGCCTCCGGGCGCGACGACGTGACGTTCACGATCCTCGGTCGCGAGTATGCACACGGCGAGAGCCGCCGCTATGCGGCCCGGATGCGGCGCCTTGCTCGCGACGTGCCTCGAGTGACCCTGGGCGAGTTCTCCGACGGCCACGCGGCTCGAGATTTCGACATCCTTGTGCTGCCGTCGATCGGCGAGAGTCACAGCAATGCCGTGCTCGAGGCCATGGCGGCGGGCGTGCCCGTCGTTGCTGCCCGATCGGGCGGTAACGCTGAGTTGGTGCGGCACAAGGTAACGGGCCTTCTGGTCGCTCCGCAGCATCCTCAGGCGCTGGCCAAGGCTGTGATCGCCCTCCTTGATGCCCCGTCAACGCGTCAGGCCATGGGTGCGGCTGCCCGTACAGATGCGCGTGACAGGTTCTCGATTGGCGGCTGCGTCAGGCGGTATGAGAATCTCTATCGCACGATCCTGCGAGGGACACTCCCTACGGCCGAATCGTGACCTTCTTGATCACCTGGGGTGTCACGGGCGCGCTCATGTTGCCATCCCCACCCATCCTCGTTGGGGTATTGGCAATCGCGTCAACGACGTCGAGGCCCGCGGTCACCTTGCCGAAGATCACGTAGTTGGGCGGCAGCGGATAGTCGTCGTGCATGATGAAGAACTGGCTGCCGTTGGTGTTCGCGCCGCTGTTGGCCATCGCCACAATTCCCCGGCGGTAGCCGGCCCGGTAGAGGGCTGAGTCCGCGATTTCGTCCGCGAAGGACGCGCCCCACGCACTCTGCCCGCCCGAGCCGTCACCCGCAGGGTCGCCGCCCTGGAGCATGAAGCCTTTGATGATGCGGTGAAAGGTCAGGCCGTCGTAGTAGCCGTGCTCGGCGAGCAACCGGAAGTTCTCCACCGCCTTGGGCGCATCAGTGGCGAAGAATTCAATCTCGACGGCGCCCATGCCTGTCTCGACGATCGCGTGTTGTCCGCCCGAACTCTTGGCGCCCGCAGGCACCCTCGGATTGCCGACCTCAGGGGGTGGCGGCGCCGCACTGCACGCGGCCAGCATCAACAGCACAAGAGTCAGACAACAGCTCAGTCGGCGCGATCTCATGGTCATCAAGTTAACACGAGCGCGGCCAACGAAGGCGTGAACGGCCGGGTTGCCATCCATGCCAACCAGTCCGATAATGAGACATGCACATCGTAGGGCGACGAACCGTGGACGGCCACGCCCTCGCCGACCAGGGGGCGCTCGCCAGGACGGCGGCGTTGCTGCGCGGCACCTCGGCGATCGTGCCTCGGGGCGTGTACCGATTCTCCAGCTTCGACGAGGCCGACACGTGGATGACCAACGCGATTCGGAGTACGCACGAGCGCCTGAGCCGGCCGACCTCCTCCGCCTCTGTCGGGCGCTGAATCACGAGGACGCACGGTACGTCCTGATCGGCGGCTTTGCCGTCATCGTGCATGGTGCCGGGCGCTTTACGAAAGACATCGATCTGCTGATTGATGACGCTCCCTCAAACGTGGCACGGGTCAAGCGGGCACTTGGCGTCCTCGCCGACAATGCGGCGGCGGACGTGCTCGACACCGACGTCCGGGATCACGTGGTCGTGCGCATCGCGGATGAAGTGGTGATCGACCTGATGGGTCGCGCCTGCGGGCTGTCGTACGAGGACGTCATCAAGGATGCGGAGTGGTTCGATCTGGAAGGCGTCCGCGTGCCGGTGGCCAGTCCGGCCGCGCTGATTCGCACCAAGGACACGTACCGGCCGCAAGATGCGATCGACCGCGCGTTCCTGGAGGGGCTTCGTAAGAAGGACGACCGGCAGTAGGCACTCACAGTGGCTGCGCTACTTCGACACGCCGCGGTGCGTCGTGAGGTACGTCGCGAAACTGCCGAGCCAATGTCCGCCGGCATAGTGCTCGCCGGTCACCGCCGCCAGTCCACTGGCGGCATGCGTTCGAGCGGCAGCCAGAAGCGACTGGCGGCGCGCGTCTCGCTCGGGCAGGCCCGAGGCAATGCCTTCGAGCATCCACGCGCGACTGAGGTTGAGACCGTCCAGGTGGGCGAGTTTGCCATCGGTCTTGTCGGTCACGACACCAATTGGCAGCCAGGTATCAGTGGCGGTCTTCGGCAGTCGTGGCAGACACTCCGTGAGCCACGTCGCAAACTCGCCGGGCTGGAGTACTCGTCGCATCACGTCTGCCTCGGCAAGGCACGGCGACAGAAAGTCCTGTCCGGATGGCTCGTATCCGATCGGGCAGTCGCGATCCTTGAGATGAAACTCTCGAATCCTGCTCTTGACGAGCACCTCGAGCGCCACGTCGTGGCCGCGCGCATAGTCGAGGATCAACCCAAAGGCGAATGCGGTCTGGGGATGCTCACCTTCGCGAATCGGATACGCGAGCCTGGGCAACCAGGCCTTCAGCCGGCCGAGCACAGCGGCCTCGAGCGGCGCCAGTGTGGCCGAGAGCCGAGCGGCCTCGGGCGACTGCCACTCGCGCAGTTCAGCGGCCAACTGCAGCAGCCACGCCAGTCCGTACGGCCGCTCGAACGACTCGCGCCCCGTCCCGTTCAGGTACGCCACTTCGTCGGCGATGTGTGCGGGCGTCAGATTCGCTTCGAGTGCGGCCATGGCATTCGCGGCGAACGGCGCATCGGAGAACGTGCGTGTCAGCCGGGCCAGCAGCCAGTGGCCATGCACGGACGAGTGCCAGTCGAAACACCCATAAAACGCAGGCGTCAGCTCATGCGGCGCCTTCACGTCCTCAGGCGAATTCAGGACGTGGGCGATTTTGTTCGGGTATTCCTTCTGCACGCACGAGAGCGCAAGCGCCGCAAACCGGCCGGCCGTCTCCTGCGAGAGGACGGGCGCAACCGTGAAGCTGACATCGGCGACTGGTGACTGGTCCCCGGATCCGGAACAGGCGGAAGCCACCAAGCCTGGCAGCACCAGAAGACTGATGATAATTCGAATGGTCCTCACAGAGAGGACTCTACCCCAACATCGCGCACGTCTTCGGCGCCGCAGATTTGCTCCCGAAGATACACGCAGCCGGCATCGTCCACGACAGGGCTGGCCCAAGGGGCGTCGCCGGTGTCACAATGACCCGCCATGCCACTGACCGCAGGAACCCGACTGGGCACGTACGAGATTCTCGCGGCCATCGGGGCCGGTGGGATGGGCGAGGTCTATCGCGCCCGCGATACCAAGCTCAACCGCGACGTCGCCCTGAAAATTCTGACTGAGGCGTTTGCCGGCGATGCCGATCGGCTGGCCCGCTTCACGCGCGAAGCCGAAACGCTGGCGGCGCTCAATCACCCCAACATCGCCCACGTCTACGACGCCGGGAAGCCCGACGCGTCATCATCGGCCGCCTATCTGGTCATGGAACTCGTCGAAGGCGAGGACCTGTCCGCGGTCATCGGTCGCGGTCCGATCGCCCTGGCCGATGCAGTCGCCATCGCACGCCAGATTGCCGACGCGCTCGAAGCCGCCCACGACCAGGGCATCGTCCATCGCGACCTCAAGCCGGCCAACGTGAAGGTGAAAGCGGACGGCACGGTGAAGGTGCTGGATTTCGGATTGGCCAAAGCGCTGGGGTCGGATCCGTCCGGCACGTCGGCCGGCGCGATGAACTCGCCGACGCTGACCGCACGCGCGACGCAGATGGGCATGATCATCGGCACGGCGGCCTACATGGCGCCGGAACAGGCGCGCGGGCGCGCCGTCGATCGGCGCGCCGATGTGTGGGCGTTCGGCGTCGTGCTCTATGAAATGCTGACCGGCCGGCGCGCGTTTGAGGGCGACGACATCTCGATCACCCTCGCGAGCGTGCTCAAGGAAGACGTGCGCTGGGACGCGCTGCCGGCCGACCTGCCGGCGCCCCTGCGCCGTCTCCTCCGCCGCTGTCTCGAGAAGGATCCCAAACGCCGGCTGAGTGCGATTGCAGATGCGCGACTCGAGCTGGACGACATCAGCGCGGGCGCCGATCGGGACGCCACGAGCACGCCCCTCGCGCCCCTGACTCCGGCAGTTGCTGTTCCCGCGTGGCGGCGCGTGCTGCCGTGGGCGACGACGGCGGCAAGCCTCGCGGCTGCGATCGGCATACTCGCACTGTGGGCGCCCTGGCGCTCGGAACCGACGCCGTCGCTGCGCAAGTTTCTGGTGAACATCGGCGCGAACGCGTCACTGCAGACCAACGTCGGCGCCGCGGCGATTCTGTCGCCTGACGGCACGACACTGGCGTTTGTCGGCCAGCAGGCGGGCGCCCTGCGACTGTTTGTGAGGAAGCTCGACCAGTTGCAGGCCGCCCCGCTTGCAGGCACGGAAGACGCGGTGAACCCGTTCTTTTCGCCGAACGGCGAATGGATTGCTTTTTTTGCCGGCGGCAAGTTGAAGAAGGTTGCGGTCACTGGCGGCGCAGCGCTCACGCTGTGTGACGCGCCGTCGGGACGCGGCGGCACGTGGACAGACAACGAGGAGATCATCTTCACGCCCAATTCCACATCTAATGTGACACTCATGCGCGTGTCGGCCTCGGGCGGCAAGACCGCCACGGCCTTCGGCGTGCTGAGCGAGGGAGCCGTTACGCAGCGCTGGCCGCAGGCACTACCCGGCCAGCGCGGCATTCTCTACACCGAGAACGCGAACACCGGCTTGTGGGACTCGGCGAATTTGGTCGTCGCGCCCGCCGATGGCGGCGCGGGGAAGGTCGTCGTACGCGGCGGCTACTACGGGCGGTTCGTGCCGAGCGGGCCGGGCGCGCCCAACCGCGCGGACCGCGCCGATGGGCACCTGCTGTACTTGCAGCAGGGCACGGTGTTTGCCGTGCGCTTCAACCTCGACCGCCTCGAGACCGTGGGCGAGGCCAGGCCGGTGCTCGACGGTGTTGCCGCCAGCGAGGGAACGGGTGGAGCCCAGCCGGCCTTTTCTGACGAGGGCACGCTTGTCTACGTGCCAGGTTCCGTAGTCGGAGCGTCCAATCCCATCAATTGGATGACGCGTGACGGCAAGACCTCTGTGCTTCGCGCCGCCACTGCGGATTGGTCGCAGCCGAGCTTCTCGCCGAACGGCCAGCGGCTGGCCGTGGCGATGGGCAGCGACAGCAATAATCGCGACATCTGGGTGTATGACTGGGCGGGCGACGCCATGTCGCAACTGACCATCGACGCCGGCAACGACAGCAACCCGGTCTGGTCGCCGAGCGGTCAGCATATTGTCTTCACGTCGGACCGCAGCGGCGTGGCGAACTTGTACGTCGCCAACAGCGACGGTACCGGCGCGGTGTCGCGGCTCACCAATAGCCCCAACGTGCAGCAGGTGTGGTCGTTTCATCCCAGTGGGAAGTTTCTCGCCTTCCAGGAGACCAGCAAGGACATCTCGGGGATCGACTTGATGATCCTGCCTCTCGAGAACGATCCCGCCCGGGGATGGATCGCCGGCACGCCGACGGTCTTTCTCAAAACCCCGGGGACCGAGCTGCAGCCCATGTTCTCGCCCGATGGGAACTGGATCGCGTACTTCTCGAATGAAGCAGGCAACACGACGGATGTGCATGTGCGCCCGTTTCCGGGCCCTGGCGGCCAGTGGCGGGTGTCGAACGAAGGCGGTCGGTTCCCGCGGTGGTCCAGGACGTCGAACGAGCTCCTGTATCTGAACCAGGGCACGGTGATGGTGGCGCCCTATTCGGTGGTGGGCAATTCGTTCCGGCGGGAAAAGCCGACGATCTGGTCGCCGGCCAAGTACATGCCGCTGGGCAACCGGAGCCCCTACGACATCCATCCGGACGGCAAGCGGCTGGCGCTCGTCGCAGCGCCGGATCAAACCACGGACGTGCTGGACCAAATCGTCGTCGTGTCGAACTTCTTCGACTATCTCTGGCAGATCGCCCCGGGACGAAAGTAAGGGCAACGATGCCGCGTTGAGGCGATAGCCTCATTCTTTACCGCACTCGCTCTTTGAGACTCAGCCAGCCAGTTCACAATGATCTCGAACCGCGTCACCGGCTCGCGCCTGCGTTGAATGGCAAGGAACCGCCCGTTGGGCGCGACGCCGACGACGGTGAGGTTCGGACGCGCGAAGACGTTGCGAGGCTCGGAAAAAGGTGGCGGCAGCTCGATCGGACGCGCCTCCGGGCACATCGTCGGTGACAACAAGCCACTTGCCATCTGGAGAGAGAGACCAGCCACGAACGGCTCGGTCGGGTGGAATACTGACTTGCCGCTCCGGCGCTCCCAGCACTGACGTCTGATACAGACCCGCTTTCTCGCGCCAGGCCGAGAAGAACACCTGCGCGCCATCCTTCGACACGACCGGGCTGTAGTCTTCCCCTCTCGTGTTGGTCAGTCGTGCGCGGCGACCGGCGGTGACGTCGAAGGTCCAGAACTTTTTTTCGCGCGTGGCCTGTGTGCTGACGAACACGATGTGCCGGCCATCTGTCGATAGCCGCGCCGCCCCGATCTGCGGATCCTGGAACAGGGTTTCGATGCGGCCGTCGGCCGTCACCCAGCGACTGATAAGGCCGGTTATGTCAGGGACAACTCCTCAATACGGCCTATCGGCCGCCGCGATGTTCGGGTGATTGAGGGACGCCAGCACCTGCGCCTCGCGCTTGAAGCGCGCGACGCGATCCGTATCTGTCGCGAACGACTCAGGCAGAATTTTGAGCGCCACGTCTCGATCGAGCTTCGTATCGCGCGCGCGATAGACCTCGCCCATGCCGCCCGCGCCCAGTGGCGAAAGGACTTCGTAGGGGCCGACTTTCGAGCCGGGGGGCAGGGCCATGGAGTAACGGATTATAGGCGCCCGGGCGCCGTCGCGTGACACCGCCGCCGACCTCGCCGACTACTTCGCACGGGCCCCGATCGCGCGAAGCTCGTCGAACCAGTGCAGTACGAGTTTGATCGACGCTCGGTCTTCTGAGGGAAGCGCCGACGTCGACGGTTTGGTCCACACGAACGTCTGGCCACCCGGCAGGACGTCGTAGTTGAGCGGCGCGCGCGCTGATGTGTTCGTGGGCAACAACGCGACCAACGGTACTGCCTTCCCGAATGTGGGCGTCAGTCCAAGCGTGACGGGCGCGGACACGACACGCGACCCCGAGATCCCGAAGTAGAACAACTCGTCGCCGCGAGGCGACCAGAACGGGTGGTGTCCGGCCTCGCCATCGGGCGACACCTGGTACATCGCGCCGGTCGCCGGCACAGGCTGTACAAAAATCCGGGCACTGAAGCCCAGGTCCGCGGTCCGGCTCGTATAGGCCACCCATTGCCCGTTGGGTGAAAACGCGGCATTCAAGGGATCGGTCGAGGCCAGATCGCCAAACCGCTCGGTCTTCTTCGCCGCCCACGAGTAGAACCAGAGCTGCACCCCATCGTTCGCCACTCTCGAGAACCCAAGGTATCGGTCGTCACTGGACCAGGACTCCGCATGGTGCTCGGTGCCGGGCTCTGCCGTGGTCAATCGTTCCTCGTCACCATGACCATCGGCCCGTCGCACGAAGAGGCCGCGGCCGCCGTCGCGCGCCGACTCGAACGCGATCCGGTCGCCAGTGGGCGACCACACCGGCATCCGATTGCTGCCGGTAAAGGTCAGCTTGCGCGGGGCGATCTTCCCTGCCACATCGTAAATCCAGATGGCCGAGGTCTCCCCTTCCGTCACCGTCACGGCCAACTGCTTTCCGCTCGGCGAGATCCGCGGCGACTTGTACCGCCTGGGCACGGCCTCAATCACGCGTTCGACACCCAGGCGACTGGTTTGGACCAGCGTCCCCTTGTCAGAGAGGTCGACCGGCCCAGGCACGTAGGCCAGCGTTCCTGAATCCGAGATCCCCGCCACCATGTTGTAGGATCGGCGGCCCGAGGTCGAGCCACGATCGATCCCCTGCACCAGGGCACGTGGCAGACCGCTGACGCGCCGGCTGGTGGGATCAAATGCCACCCCGAACATGACGCCGCCCACCGCGTAGACCAGGTGCCCGGTCGGCAGATACCGTCCATCGCTTCCCAGAGGGAAGACGACGTCCCGCGTTCCGGATGCGATCGACTGCGCGACAATTTTTGCCTGGTCCCAATCTGGCCGCGGCGTTCCGATCGCGAGCGTGAACAAGATCACGTCGCCATCGGGCATCATCTGAGGCCTGGCGGCATGTTCGCCCGGCTGCAGCACAACGACTTGCGCGGGCGCTCCGCCGCCGGCTGCCAGACGCACGATCCCTTTCTCGCCGAGGCCCACGAGCAAGTCATCGCCATCCCAGGTGATCCCGAACGGTAGGCCGGCAAGCGTGGCGAGATCAAGCGGCACGCCTCCGGCCGCCGGCATGCGCTTCACGACGTTCCCCACGCTGAACACCAGCGATTCACCATCGGTCGAGAAGATGAGGTTCGCCAGTCCTGCCGCGTCCACGCCAGCGACGGACGTCGCCTGAAAACTGTCGAGTGATCGCAGCAGGAGCTGTCCACCTGTTACTGCCGCCACGCGGCGGCCGTCAGGCGATATCGCAAGGCGACCGGAATAACCCGGGAGATCCATCGACAGGCGTCCCACGAGGCGATCGGTCTGTGAGGGGGCGCCCCAATTGCTGAGGAGCGCACCGACCACCGCGGCGCCGCCGAGCGCACTGCCGAGCAGCGGCCACGCTCGTTGCCACAGCGCCGGCCTCGCCGCGACAGGTACTACGGGTGAAACCACGTCAGCGTCTCCGGCACTCGTCAACGCGACGCGCGCTTCGCCGATATGTTGCAAACGCGTCTTCGGGTTGCGATCGAGACAACGCCCGATGAGGCGGCGAATATGTGCAGGCGTTCCGGCCGGCAGCGCTGCGATGTCGATCTCTGCGCGCAGAACCGCGGCCAGCACTTCACTCACGGTCTCAGCTTTGAAGAGCTGTTGCCCGGTGAGCATTTCGTAACACACCACACCGAACGCCCAGATGTCCGCGCGGTGATCGACCGGGCGGCCCTTTGCCTGCTCCGGACTCATGTAGGCCGCCGTGCCGAGGATCATGCCCATGGCGGTCATCGCGGGTGACGTCATGGTTGGAGATTCGTAGGGCGTGGCTTTAGCCACGCCATCCACGCCAGGGTCGGCGCGGCTAAAGCCACGCCCTACGGGTTCCATCGCCTTCGCGAGCCCGAAGTCCAGCACCTTCACCGTGCCGTCGGCGCGCACCTTGATGTTCGCCGGCTTGAGGTCGCGATGGACGATGCCCTGCTCGTGCGCCGCCTCGAGCGCCTCGGCGATCTGCCGCGCGATGGGGAGCGCGTCGACGAGCGGCATCCCTGTCGTACGTAGGGCGGCCTGGGCGTCAAGGCCGCCGATCATCTCCGACAGATCGTCGCCCTCGACCAGTTCCATCACGAGCGCGAGGCCTCCCGAAAAGACACCCGACGTCTTTTCGATCCCGTAAATCGCCGCGATGTTCGGGTGATTGAGTGACGCCAGCACCTGCGCCTCGCGCTTGAAGCGCGCGACGCGGTCGGCATCCGCCGCAAACGACTCGGGCAGAATCTTCAGCGCGACGTCGCGGTTGAGGTTGGTATCACGCGCGCGATACACCTCGCCCATACCGCCGGCGCCCAGCGGCGCAAGGACTTCGTAGGGGCCGACTCTCGTGCCGACGGGCAGGGCCATGGATGCGCGGCGATTATAGTCGCTGCCGACTGTTCGCCGTGAGCCAGGTGGCGTATTTGACCTCATCGATCGCGCCCGCAGCCAGACCCAGTGTCTGGACGACAGCATCGGCTTGCCCGGCCTCGAGCCGCCAGCCATTCAGTTGGAGAAACAGCGCGGCGACGGCGAAGCCAATGCGCTTGTTGCCGTCGACGAACGGATGATTCTTGATGAGACCCATGTAGCTATAGAAGTTATAACCAGCAACACCGTGACGCACCGCCCCGGGCGAGCTTGCCACACTTATTAAGTCACACGTAATTATGTGTGGTATGAATATCACCCTGGCCGTTGACGAACATCTGCGTTTGGGTGATGTGCCCAAACGTCTGACAGGAGAGGTTATGTCAGGGACAACCCCTTAATACGGCCTATCGGCGAGAGGTTCATGCGGCTCATTTGACTTCGGAGTGGAACGAGAGTGGGGTCGTCGACAGTTCGAATCAGACCGCTCCGTCCCTCATCGTCCTCATCGTCCTCATCGTCCTCATCGTCCTCATCGTCCTCATCGTCCTCATCGTCCTCATCGTCCTTGGCCCCGAGCGCGTGCGTGTGGCCTTGCGCATGCGCCTGGTTGTTTGCAATTCAAGGTCGCTAGGATCGTGATCATGTCGATACAAGAGTCGGTTGTACGCGCCATTGGGCGTCAATGTGTTCGTGTATTGGTTGCGTGTTGCATGTTGGTGGCCTACTACGGCCTTGTCGCCGCGCCCGTGGTCGCGGCGAGAAGTCCGATGGCCGGCGCGGATCGTTGGGTGACGGGCCTGAGCGACGGGGCGTTTCAAACTGCCCGTGGGCAGTTCGCTGCGTACCCATTCGAATATCGTGAGGCTCTCCTCAAGCGCTCGACGGCGGCCGAACGTGCTGGCGTATGGCGGAAGCTCATCGTCGATTTCCGCGCTACGTATTCCAGCAAGTTCGCAGTCACGGCCGAGCGAGAGGCAGCCCTGGATGTGCTCAGCGCCTCGCTGACGTCCGACCTCTTCAACGGGACGCAACCATCCTCCGCGGATCGCCTCGCCCTAACAGCGACGACGGACCGTCTTGTGGCTGCCTTCGACAAGCCAACCATTGCGGGCCTCATTGGAGCGCCGTGTACAGTGTCTGCTGATGGGTCAGCGCTTCCCGTGCGAGAGCGGTGGGCACGATACGCACGACAGAATTGTCGAATGGCGTCGTATCTGCGCTCACCTTGAGCTGGGCGGTCAGCTTGCGTGCCGACAGTTTCCAATGCACGTGCAACGTTTTCTTCTCGGACTGGTGTGACACCAGGTGCGAAGTTCCGCCCCAGGGATGCCAAACCAGCGACTATGGGTGCGGAACGTACGGCCTGTACCAGTGCAATGGCCAGTGCATAGCGGTATGAAACAAGCGCCGAACCTCGGGTCGCCGTGCTGGCGACTCGAGGTTCAAGTGTGAAGAAGAGCTGGTAGCCTTGAAACAGGAAAGCTATCTAGGAGGTCATTAATGTCAAAGCCGAACGGTCTGCCGCTGTGGCGAAAGCTCCTGATCCTAGGCGCTTGCCTAGGTAGCGCGGCGGCGCTGGCCGTCCCTGGCACTGAGATGCCAGGCGCGACCGCCTGGCAGACTCTAGCGGTCATGTGGATCGCGACCGTCGCCCTCCTGTCGGTCCCGCTGGACCAGCATCTCCTCGAGGGGCGAGCGTACGTTTGGATCCTATCAGTGTTATGGACGACTATCTCGGGCGCGCTGGCGACTCTTTACATCGTCGCTGGCCAGATGCCTCCGTCGTCTGTCCTGGGTGCAGTGGGAGCCGGCGTCGTCGTTGCAATCGCAACCTGGACACGAGGAAACTCACAACAGTTATCACCCAAGACCGCGCTGAGGGCTGATGCCGCGCGTTTAGTCGCATCGCGACAAGGACTGTTGGCATGCGCTGCAGTGGTCGCGATCACTTGGATTGGCCCGTCCGCTGTCCTTCACCTTAAGTTGGGCTGGTGGCTGAGTCAGCAACCAACTCACAACGTTGGCGACGCCCGCCTGACTCCCATTCGCGTCGTGGTTTTCACCGACTACCAGTGCCCGGCTTGCGCCGCACGACATCAGGACTACGACAAAGTGATCGCTGCGGCACAAGCCCAAAGTGGAGGCGACCTTCAGACTGACACATTCGACTATCCGCTCGACACAGCGTGCAACCAATCCGTCCAATCCTCTCTTCATCCGGCAGCCTGTGACGCTGCGGTCCTCGTTCGGGCGACCACCACTCGACAGCAGCGAAAAGAAGTTATCGACGAACTGTTTGATCACCAGCAGGGCATGACGCCGACCTCGGTGTCGGAGATGGCCCGCGCTTTCGGCCTGCAGGACCAGTACATAGAAACGCGCTCCGCATCCTTGCGGGAGATCGAGGGCGACGTCAAGCGTGCGACAATGGCTGGTGTGTCGTCAACTCCGACCTACTTTGTAAATGGTATTCGGGCCAACGGATGGACTTCGGGTCAACTCGAGATGATTCTGCATTATTTGTTGACGCAGCGGTGAGTTCGCGCCGAGAGGAGGCCACTGGATGGATTTGAGTTTGGGCCTCACCGAGGCGCGGCGCACGTTCAAGCGCCTTGCGGCCGCTCCTTCATTCACGGTGTTTTCGGTAGTCAGTCTTGCAATCGGATTGGGCTCGACTGCGGCCCTCCACGCAGTCATTTACGCAATCCTGCTCCGGCCCTTAGATGTGCCCAATATTGGGCGGCTGACGAATATTTATCATTCGGATCCGCGGGAAAGCTCGATCACCGGCTATTTACCTTTTTCTTGGCCGGACTATCAGGATCTACAACAGCAGCAGTCAGGATTATCGGACCTGATTGCCTGGGCGCCTTTTCGCCAATCCGTGGTTGCAGGTGGGTCGGCAACTGTTTCCATGGGCGAAGTGGTCAGCGGTGGGTACTTCAATGCGCTCGGAGTGAGTCCTGCGGCAGGTCGGCTGATAGACCAGTCCGATGATGTGGTCGGAGCTACTCCAATTGTGGTTCTCAGCGATGGGTTCGCCAGGGCGCACTTTGCGTCGGTCGTTGCTGCTGTAGGACAGTCCGTTCTGATTAACAAGAAGCCATTTCAGGTCGTGGGTGTTCTCGTCAGTTCGTTTCGTGGCGTCTCTGCGCCAAACATACTTCCGACCGCCTTGTGGGTTCCCATTCAATCCCTGCAGTCTCTTGGTCCCGCCGCCCTTAGCGCGTCCCTTGACCCTAAGGATCGCGACCGGAGGTGGCTTTGGGTAAAGGGTCTACTGAACCCTGCTTCGAATGCTCAAGCCGCCGCTGACCAGGTTCGCGCGATCGGCCAGCGGCTTGACCGAGTGTTCCCGATCGGCCGTGACCTGTCCACGCGATTTGCGGTGCGACAATTGACCTCAAGGAACTGGACTGTTGTCCCGACGGCGAACGTCCACTCGCACGAGAGTGTCAGCAACGTCGCAGTTCAGACTGGATGGTTGTTACTGTCGGCCGTAACGGCGGTCCTGCTAATCGGGTGTTCGAATCTGGCGAATCTCGCAACTGCAAGAGGGGCCGGGCGTCGACAGGAGCTCGCCGTTCGTATGGCATTAGGAGCCTCACCTCGGCGAATCATGGCTGAACTGTCCCTTGAGGGAGGTCTCCTTCTCCTCGCAGGGTGCCTAGTCGCGCCATTCGTGTTCGTCGGTCTGCAACGGTACGTCCTCAGTGCCGCACTTCAATTCGGTGCGGGTTTCACAATTCAGATTGACCCGACGATGACTCGCGCAACCTACCTGATCGTTTTCGCCGCCCTCGCGCTAGCTACACTTGTCGCTGCTGTACTCCCTGCGGTTACGTTGACTAGGTCCGCCCTAGCACGCGGCCTGGTTGGCGATGGCACATACGGTACCGTAGGGCGTTGGTCTTCTCGGCGAAACTTGATCTCCATCCAAGTGGCCGTGTCGACTCTCTTGGTCTGCTTGGCATCGATGAGTATTTGGCAGGTATCAGCGGCCTCTGCTCGCGTCGGCGGCGGTTGGATGAATGACTTGGCGCTTCTGCAGGTGGACACAGACCTTTCCGGGTATGACGAGACAAGAACGAGACAGCTGATCGACGCTGCCGTGGCGACTTTCCCCAGCAATACGTCGTCAAGCGCGGCCATCGTGACGTCCGGACTCCCATCCGGGGTCTCCACGCGACGCGCCCAGGTGGCTCCCGGGGATATCAGCCAGAGTGCTGCGAAGGCTCGGCGCTCATTTGTTCTTATCGCATGTACCTCAGGCCTGTTGCAGATCCTACCAACGAGGCTGGTTGCCGGGCGCGCGTTAGACGACAACTCCGACAAGAACGGGGCCTCTCCGGTTGCAGTGATTAGCGAAGCTGCGGCCGCCGCGCTTTTTGGCACAGTGCCAGCCGTAGGCCGTCAAATCTCGATCCTCCCGCCACCGACTCCTAACAGGCCAAACCCAGAATCTACATTGACCGAGGTTGTCGGCGTCATTTCTGACCTCGGAGCAAACAGCGGGTCTACCTCGGACGCTGGGGTTATATATGTCCCTTTCTCACAACAAGTTTCCGGCTCGATAATGTTTGTGGCCCGCACTTCTGACGACCCTACGGCGGTGGCGAGCACGATGCGGAAGGCAGTTCTGACCATAGCGCCTGACATCGCGGTGATCAAGTCGGGCAGTGGCCGCGTGCTGGGGGATGCGGCGACCATCCCGCTACGGGCGAGCGCCAGCATCGCCTCGGTGCTCGGAGCGGTGTGCGTGATCCTTTCGATGACCGGCCTATATGGAATTCTGAGCTACCTAGTGTCTGGCCGTACGCGTGAAATTGGAGTGCGGTTGAGTCTCGGCGAGACACCTTTCGGAATGATGCGCTGGATTCTGTTTCAAGGGCTCCGACCTATCCTTGAGGGTCTACTGCTCGGCCTTACCGTCACGCTGATACTTGTCTTCGCCCTTCGTCCCTGGCTTCGCACTGTTCTTCCGGCAGCTGGTATTCCGGTGATTTCTGCTGGTCCCATCGTGATCCTACTCGCCGGGCTGGCGGCGTGTTATCTACCTGCTCTCCGGGCGGCGAGAATGGACCCGGTAGTTGCACTGAGAGAACATTAAACCTTCGCGGAACTCGCACAAAATGACGGAACTGCAAAGATCCACTATCCGCGCGCTCGAGCCTGCAGCCGAGGACTATCGGGGCTGACGGATAATTCATCAGTCTGGAAACTCGCTGCCTGAAAGCCCGGCGGGCGAGCCAAGATCGAGCGCCACGATGTGGACTGGGCCATTGCGGACAGCGTCGGGTGGCCCAAGCGGAAGGCCCGCTCACGCACCGGGGCCAGCCGGCCGTGCCACAGTGCTGTAGGACCGACTCGGCCCCGTAGCGACCCGATTTCACCCGAAACAGTCGCCGATTATCGCGCCGACTGCCGCCGGAACCGTACGACGGCCGCGCCCTGTGGCCTTTTGTTGCTCACGATGCCGGCCAAGGCGCGCGCCCAATCGTCGAGCGCGGCGCGCTTCTCATCGAGGTAAGCGTGCTGGTTGTAGTGTCGGCCGGTGACCGTCACGCGCGCATGGTTCAGGACGCGGCCGATGCAGGTTTCGTCAAACCCCAGGCCGGCCAAACGAGTCGCTACGGTCCGCCGCAAATCCTTCCACTCGTATGTCCCGCCATGAATGGCGGCCAGCGCGCGATGGTCATCAGATCGGAGCGTGAGATAAGGAAACACCCGGATGGCATCACCCTCGCGCGCCGCCTTGGCTCGCCTGATGAGTGTCATGGCGGACGCCGACAACGGCACGGCATGAGCGCGTCCGTTCTTCGTGCGATCTGGTGAGAGCTGCCAAACGCGTGCGGCCAGGTCCACTTCACTCCAGAGCATCCCGACCACTTCTTCGCCACGCTGACCAGTCAGCAGGCGCAGTCGCAGCGCGTCAGCGGCTCGGCCCGGATGCGCGTCCAGTCCGGCCCAGAGGGCGCGTAATTCATCATCCGTCAGCACCCGTTCGGACGGTTTTTCTTTGAATCGCTTTTCCATGCGCGCGGCCGGATGCGATTCCAGCAGCGACCGATCCACCGCGACCGTGAACAGCCGAGAGATCAGCGCCTGCACTCGATTCACGCCAACAGTCATGCCGACGGCGACGAGCGTATCGAGCAGTTCATGCACCTGCACGCGTGTGACGGCGCGTAGCGGGAGCGAGCCCCAGGGCGGCCGCAAGTACTTGTCGATTTTGGGTAAGCGTTCGACCAACCCCGTTCTTGACGTGAGGTCGAGGGCGGCGTAGGGCGGCGAGGATGCGTGCGAATCAGGCGGCGGCGCGGCGACCGACGGTCGCGGCCCAGCCTTTGGGCGTCAGTTCGGCGATGCGCGACTGGGGGTGCGTCGCCACGCGGAGCAGCACATCGCGCAGGTACTCGAAAGGCGACACGCCGGCGAGCGCGCAGCTCTGCACCAACGAGTACATCAAGGCCGCACGATGGGCGCCCTCCAGGCTGCCCGCGAAGAGCCAGTTTTTTCGACCCACGGCGATGCCACGCAGCTGATTCTCGGCCGGGTTGTTGTCGATGCAGAGTCGGCCGTCCGCGACGAATCGTTGGAGCGCGGTCCATTGATTGGTGAGGTACCGCACGGCATCGCCCAACGGGGACTTCGGGAGCACCGTGACCGCCAACGCGTCGCGCTCGGTCGCGATCTGCGCGAGGATCGACACCGACTGCACCTGCCGCAGCGCCTGGCGCGCCTCGGCCGACAGGTCCGCGCCGTCGCGCTCCACCTGATAGAGCCGTTGGATCAACGCGACCATCAACGCCGCGCGGATGTCCGTCGCCAGCGCGTCGACGACGCCGCGACGCGCGTGCGCCCAGCACCCAATTTCACGGATCCGCCCGGTGGCAAACAACGCGTCGTACCCCGTGTACGCATCCGCCTGCAGATCGCCGGTAAAGTCGGCGAGGAACGCCTCGGGTCCGGCGCGCGCCCGTGTCTCGGTCGCCGCAAACACCACCTGCGATCCGAGCCGATCCAGATACGTCCACAACCGACCCGTGCGACTGCCGATGCCGTCCTCGAGGATCGTGATCGGCGTGTCATCGGTGTGCAGATACGACGCGGCAACGATCTCGCGACGCAGCTGATCGCCGATCGGCGCGAGCGCGGCAGCGACATCCGCGACCCAGCCACACAAGGTGGAGCGCGACACGTCCACGCCCTCGCGCAAGAAAATGCGCGATTGGCGATACAGCGGCAGATGATCGACGTATTTGCTGACCACCACGTGGGCCAGCAGCCCCTCGGCCGCCAGGGCTTTCTCGACCGCCTGCGGCGGCGCGGGCGCCTCGACCACGCCGGCGTGGCAGTGCCCACACGCATATTTGAGGCGCGCTGTTTCGATCACGTGCAGACTCGCCGGGACGAATTCGAGTTTTTCGGACACGGTCTCGCCGATGCGCGTCTTCACGTGGCCACACGCGCACGTCTTGTCCGCCTCGGGGACATCGACCTCGACGCGCCGCCGCGGCAAGTGCGCCGGCAGTGGCCGGCGCCCGCCCGGACGCCGGGCGCGGCGACGCTTGTCAGGGCCGGGCCGTTCGCCGGAATCCATCTCGACCGGATCGGTGGACGCCCCCGGCTCGTTGGCGAGCTGCGCAAACGCCAAGCGCAATTGATCCGGACTGACGCGCTCGGAGGTCTTGCCGTACAGCCGACGACACAACGCATCGAGCTGCTGCCGCAGCGTCACGATCTCTTGGCGGCTGTGCGCCAGCTCCTGTCGGAGCGTGGTGATCAGCGCCTCGGCGGTGGCGAGATCGGTGATCGTGGAAGGGGCGGCCACGCGGAGATTCTACGGTACGACGGATCCCCGTACAAGCAGGAAGTGTGACCGACGATGTGACTACGCCACGCGCTCGTACCACCGACGCCGACGCGTCTGCGTGATCTCGACACCCGAGAGGAGCAGCAACAGATCGGTACTGCGCATCTCGACGGGCGCGCCGTCCGTCTCGTCGGGCCACGCGAACGTCCCCTGCTCGAGTCGTTTATAGAGCACCCAGAAGCCCGACCGATCCCAGGCGAGCATCTTGATCCGATCGCCGCGCCGATTCCGAAACAAAAACAGATGCCCCGACAACGGATCGAGGATGAAGCGATCGCGCACCACGGCCGACAGGCCATCGATCGATCGGCGCATATCGGTGGCGCCGGTGGCGAGATAGATGCGGACCGCCGGCGAGATCGTCAGCACGACGGCCGCAACGCGGTGAGCACCACGCGCACCTGGTCACTCGACGCCCCCGGCGGCACCACCACGCGCTCGCCACTGGCGAGCACGATCTCGACCGCCGGCGCCTCCACGACGCTCGGCCCCGTGACGTGGACCGGCGCGAAGTCGCGCGGCTCGGCCACGCCCGCCACTCCGGTTTGTCGGATCCAATACTGCAGCGCCGAGCGCGACAGACCATGCCGTCGCGCAAAGGTCTCCTGCGTGTCCGTACTGGTCTGCCACCGCCGCGCCACCGCCAACAACTGCTGGCGCCGTTTCCCCTGCGTCA